>Ga0325400_1000313_pt1 | contig 33761 bp, 16 predicted proteins | sample PopdelMetagenome_2_FD_205662 | JGI IMG/M metagenome (GOLD analysis project Ga0325400, IMG submission 205662) | Populus deltoides microbial communities from Bellville, Georgia, United States - Xylem-PdKOR-R1 | ecosystem: Host-associated > Plants > Phyllosphere > Stem > Wood/Secondary xylem...
ACAAACTTTAAGGCTATTTTACCAAGTACGCAAGAATTGAAATCTCTTAGCCCTGTGATTAAAAGCAACAATAAAACTAATGTTAATAAAAAGAGTAAAGCTAATTATAAAAAAAATGCAGCTCTTTACAAACAGGCAGCTAAGTTAGAACTGACTAGTAATACATTAAAAAAAACGTACATAAGTAAAAGAATAAAAAAACAAGTACCAGCTATTCACGCACAGGCATCTAAGTGAGAAGGGAGTGGTGATGCGATACGTCAAATAAAAGAAAAAAACATATTTATTGCCTCAAGGCACGAAACTAAAAATAAAAAAGTTTCATTGCTTAAGTTAAAAAAAAGAAATTTAAAACTATTGCTTCGGAACACGAAAAATTTATCTCTGATAAAAAATATAAATAAAATAGATAGATTTTTTAAAAGATACAAAAAAATATTACTTAAAAAATCCCGTTTAGTGTTGTTAAGCTCTAATAATGAAAACAGTGTATTAGACCTTAGTGAAAAAAATCTAAGCCAGGTATACAAACTTAATTTCATTAAAGAAGTTTTAAATAAAGATTTATTATATTTATATTACATAAAAATGTTAAATTTTAATAATACTGTATTTAAAAGTTGATTTTTAGATAAATTAATCAACTTATTGTCGAAGATATATAATAAAAAAGTTATTTTAAATATAGTTAATTTAAAATATATACATCTTAATAGTGATATATTTTTACAAGCAATTAATATTAGACTAAGAAATTTGAAAAAAAACAAATTAACAAAAGTTTTAAGAAAAGCATTAAAATTAGTTGTAGTATCGAAACTTAATGTTTACAGTTACGACATAAATAGCCCTGTTCATAAATATATAGAAAATAATTTTAATTTATTTAAAAATTTAAACCAAAATATATTTAGCGAGGGTGTTGTTAAATCTAACAATACCTTAAACAATGTTAATAATTCTCTTCAATTTCTTAATAATCAAGAATCTAGCAGTAATTTAACACCTTTTAATAGCTATAATCACACACCAAGTAAAATAAGAAATTTAAATCATGTACAAGCTAGTACAATTAATTTTATTAAATACAAATCTGTATTTGGTGTAAGATTAGAAGCGGGTGGTAGATTAACTAAACGAAGTACAGCTTCAAGATCTGTATTCAAATTTAGGTACAAAGGTAGCTTAAAAAATAATATAATATTAAGTAGAACTGATTCTTCTGTTATATTAAAAAATAATAGAATAAGTAATTTACAATACAGCAAAATTAGCTCTAAAACTCGTAATGGTTCATTTGGTCTTAAGGGTTGAATTAACAATAATTAATATATATATTTAATTATCTAGCCCAACATAACTTTTTTTTTGTTTATATCTTTACGTATAGCACTTTTCATAGGCTATGGCTTATGATGTATGTGGCTAGCACTACTCACACACAGGGCTGTGCATGGTGAAAGTGCTAGAGAGTGTAATCGCGCAATAATAATTTATTTTTCGGATTGTTTTATGTATATCTTGGCTTTTATCTATTAATTTTTCCATTGTATCCTATAATGTATGGTGTGACCATAGTCCAGAGTGTAAAGGTTGGATATGGCCAATCAACACTTATTAGCACTGGTAATAAATTTACTATAGCTTATAGTTGAACAACATCAAAAAAAAACTTAAAATATTAAGCTTTTATAATTAAGATTATTGTTTAAGTATATATTGACACTATTCACCATAGTCCTTTCTCTCTGTCACTATAGTGTTAAGAAAATAGGCTATGGCCTGACCATAGCCTACGGTGTGTGAAAAGTGTTTTTTGTGATAGCTAAAATCATCAAGCTTATTATTTTACCCTTATATTGCTATAATTAAAAATTATGCAAAAAGGCTATTTAAAACAATATAGTATTATTGCAAAATAAATAAAACTAGAAATGTGATCTTCTAGTTATTAAAAATTAAATAATTAAACCTTAAAGGTTAAAGTTTAAATTAAGATAATGTCTTAAAGACTATAGCCATAAACTGTAGAAAAAATAATAAAAAAAAAGTTGAGTTTGATGATGGCTCTGATTGAACGCTATTCAAGTGCTTGACACATGCTAATCGAACGACATAACATTAAATTATTTAATTTAATGGTATGTAGTGGTGTACAGGTGAGTATGAATATAATGCTGCCCCGAAGTAAAGGGTAAGATCCTTTATAAAAGCAAGTTATCCTACCTTTCGGTAAGATAAACCTATAAAGATGTAAAAGTCACTTTGGGATGCATTAAATATTCTCGAGCAGGTAATTTTTAAGGTAAAATCTTAAATAGCTAAAGCTCGTAGTTGGAACTGAGAGGTTGACCAACCACATTGGGTCTGAAAAAACCCCAATACGTATAGTACAGCAGTGAGGAATATTGGTCAATAGCCTAACGGCTGAACCAGCAACTTGGAGGAATGATAATTTGACTATGTTGTTTAAAGTTCTAGATAGTAAACTGAAAATGACAAATCACTATCTATGTGTCTTGGCTAAATCTCGTGCCAGCAGCCGCGGTAATACGAGTAAGACTAGTGTTATTCATCTTTATTAGGTTTAAAGGGTACCTAGACGGTATGTAGACCATATACTAATTAATGGTACATTCATACTAGAGTTATAAAGAAGAGGAAAATATAGAGCTATTGGTGTAATTAAGAGATGAAATTTGTTTAAACTAATGGAACTGATATGTGTAAACAAGCCTTTATTAATAACTGACGTTGAGGGACGAAGGCTTAGGTCGCGAACAGGATTAGATACCCTGGTAGTCTAAGCAGAAAATTATGAATGTTATATTTTCTAGGGATAGAGGCCCTGCCCACCATACATGAAAATATAAATGAAAGTGCAAGCATTCCACCTCAAGAGTAATGCGGCAACGTAGGAACTGAAATCATTAGACCGTTTCTGAAACCAGTAGTGAAGTATGTTATTTAATTCGATGATCCTCGAAAAACCTTACCACAATTTGAATGTTATGTTACAGTAAAAGCTCTTTTTATCGCCTCACTTTGGTGTAGGCGTTATGATACATAATACAAGTGTTGCACGGCTGTCTTCAGTTAATGTCGTGAGATTTAGGTTGGATCCGCATAATTAACGTAAACCCATATTTTTGTTTAGATAAAGGTGATTTTACATTCCTCTAACAAAAATAGTTCGCCATTATAACGGTTGTGATAAATGGGATCAAGACAAGTCATCATGACCTTAATATTGTGGGCTATAGACGTGCCACAAATACCTTTACAAAGAGAGGCAAAAATGCGAATTTGAGCTAATCTCCAAAACAGGATTAAAATGGATTGTAGCCTGTAATTCGGCTGCATGAAAAAGGAATTACTAGTAATCGTGTGACACCACATCACGGTGAAGTTAATCTCAGATAGGTACTAACCACTCGTCAGGCGCTGAAAGAGATAAATGCAATAAGTTTGGCTACTTGTTTTATTTTTCTTTGCAAATAAGTGTAAATATTTATTTACAAGAGCTTTCGTATGTGTGATCTCAATTAGTGTTAAGTCGAAATATGGTTCGTGTAGTGGAAATTGCACGGGATAAATTAAAATTATACAAACCCCCCCCCCCCCCCAAAAAAAAAAATAGTGTGATATAAATACACGTGATATTACTTTATAAAGTAATATACGTTTTGTGGTTTTTAAGAAGTAAGCTCAAGCATGGCCTGCTAAATCAAGTTTACGTTACAGTGATAAAAAATATAATATCTTTACTTATTTTTTGTCCTGTTATGGTCATAGCTATACATTATGTAGTTAACTTAATATTTATATTACATAACGGTTTATAGTTATAGCCTTTAAGATGTAACGCTTACACCATACACCAGTCATTAGACACTTTCAGCCATAGCCATGGCCATGGCCATAGCCTGTGATGCTTGTACGTGAGGTGAGCTAAAACTCGTCAAAATATATATAGATAAAAATACAAGTAAATATAACTCTTATTATGATTTACTTGTATCTTTCATCGCTATCTCAGAATTTAATCTATATATAAGCGATTACAATTGTAAGGAGAGTTCCTTTATTGGTAAGAAGGGTTGAGCTGTAAACTCAATAGTTATAAACTTTTATGAGTTCGAATCTCTTGTCTCCTAATATAATTTACTAGCCATTTCTAGTTATTACACCTATGTTAATAAATATTTGTCTGTATATGGGCTGATATTAATCTATTATTTAAATAAAGGTAACCACAAATACATAATTATAAATTTATATAAATTATATATCAACAAGCCTTTATAGCTCAACGGTAGAGCGAGATACTGTTAATATTTTGATAGATGTTCGATTCATCTTAAGGGCTTTCGCTGGTTAATCGTATTAGGCCAGATATAACTAATAATAAAAAAATGTGTGTTAGCTTAATTGGTTGAGCGTCGCGCTACGGACGTGGAGATATGAGTTCGAGTCTTATACACGCAGTCTATTATATACGCAATAGCAATATAAATATATTACCCTATAGGTTTAACCCCGTAGATATATAACTCAGTATAATAAATACAACAAATATTTATTGTCTTACTAGTTTCTAAATTTATATTTTGCCTTTATTAATTAATACGGCCTCGATAAATAGTATTAATTTCATATCGCACAAAGTTAATAGTATATAGCCTTTAAATCAGTTATAAAAAAAAATAACCTAAACTTTATATGGCATAATTATGTTATTAACTCTCTATTATTAGCAATTAAATAGTAAAATAAAGATGTATTATCTTTTTACTGTTGTTTTCTGGCTTACGTCCTAAAAATATGTACAAAAATATATGTAAAATTTGTTAATAATAGTATAAAAGACACTTCAAAAGGTATAGGCATAAACCACAGTATTACATATCAATGTTTAATTAATAATAATGGCGAGCAATAACGGTCATGACATAAGTTTGGCCTTAAAGAGGATTAATTAGTTTTAAATAAAAAAAATGATGAATTTATATATATTAAATGAAAATATAACAAACGGTTTTCAAAGCGTTACTTTAAATTTTATAGCAGTAGCTGCTATATTATCAGGTATATTTGTTATTGTAAGTAAAAACCCCATAGTGTCTGTATTATTTTTAATAGGTTTGTTTTTAAGTATTTCTATATATTTAATGTTAATTGGTATTAATTTTATAGGGTTATCATATTTACTTGTATATGTAGGAGCAGTATCTATATTATTTTTATTTATTTTAATGTTAATAAACATAAGAATTTCAGAAATTGTAAGCTCAACTAGTAATAGTATACCTTTAGCTATAATAATAGGTACTTTATTTTTCTCAACTGTATATCAAGCATTACCTTTAGCCATAAATCAAGTTAATAAACAAGATATTGGTTTTAATACTGGTACTCTGCTTGTAAAAGATGAAATACAAAAATATTTTGATAATTTAATAGGAAAAACTAGCGAAATATTTACAAAAGTACCTAATGTTAAAAGCAATGTTTTCGAAATTAAAGATCAGTCTTTAGAATATGTATCAAGTCAAGCTTGAGATGCTATGTTAACTGAAAGTTCTCATATTAACACTTTAGGTAATATATTATATACAAGTTTCCCGTTATGAATATTATTAACATCCTTAATTTTACTTTTATCTATGGTAGGTGCTATATTAATTACATTAAAAAATTAATAAAGTTTGCCTCGCTAAAAAAAATAGGACAGGCTTAAACAGAAAATTAATAATAATAATAAACTACCCTGAATGAAGTTTAAACACTAGTAGTAAGTAAACTTAAATTTTATTACCTAATAATATAAAATTTATTATTTATTTTTATCTTATCAATTTGCATCATGCCTCTGGCTAACACTACTCACCATGCTCTCTGTCACTCTGGTGCTAAGAAAAATGGCATCACTCTCTGTCACTATGGTGTTAAGAGAAAAGGCATCACTATTGTGCCGGCCTCACTATAGTGTCTGGTAAGTAGTGCCAGCCAATAGTGATAGTGTCAGTGATGCCAGGCAAACAGATGTATATACTAATTTATACATTATAGTTTAAGGCTATAGGCTTTAAATTATGTATATAAAGGTTTATAGAGGTTTATAAAGGTTTATATAAACCCAGATATAAACCCAGATATAAACCCAGATAACCCCAGATATATATCTACCATGTACATTTGATTTCTTTATTTTATAAATTTATGATATATACTCCCACTTTAGTAGCTATAATAGAGGTTTTAATAGTAACAGTACCTGTTTTATTAACTGTAGCATTTGTTACAGTTGCAGAAAGAAAAACTATGGCAAGTATGCAAAGAAGATTAGGACCAAACATTGTAGGTTATTGAGGTTTACTACAAGCATTTGCGGATGCATTGAAATTGTTATTAAAAGAGTATGTAAGTCCTACACAGGCTAATATAGTATTATTTTTTTTAGGACCAATTATAACTTTAATATTTTCATTATTAGGTTATGCTGTTATACCTTATGGACCAGGTTTAGCCATATGAGATTTTAATTTAGGTATTTTATATACATTAGCAGTATCTTCATTATCAACTTATGGTATATTATTAGCAGGTTGATCAGCTAATTCTAAATATGCTTTTTTAGGATCACTGAGAAGTACAGCCCAACTTATAAGTTACGAATTAATATTAAGTTCTGCTATACTATTAGTTGTATTATTAACAGGTAGTTTAAATTTAACAGTAAACATAGAATTTCAAAGAGCTGTTTGATTTATAGTACCATTATTACCTATATTTATTATATTCTTTATTGGTTCTGTAGCTGAAACTAATAGAGCTCCTTTTGATTTAGCTGAAGCAGAATCAGAACTTGTGAGTGGGTTTATGACAGAACACGCTGCAGTTATTTTTGTATTTTTTTTCTTAGCCGAATATGCTAGTATTGTACTTATTTGTATACTAACTACTATATTATTTTTAGGTGGTTATCTTTTTAATAATATACCTTTTTTATTTTCAATTAGAGACTTATTAGAAGATTTATTTTTCTTACCTGGACAATTAAGCTTTATGCTTGACTTTACTAATTACCCTACTATAGAAGGTATGTTATATGGATTAAGTTTAGGATTCAAGTCAAGTATTATGATATTTACATTTATATGAGTTAGAGCATCTTTCCCTCGTATTAGATTTGATCAGTTGATGACGTACTGTTGAACTATACTATTACCTATAGTTATAGCCTTTATAATGTTAGTTCCTTGTATATTGTATAGTTTTGAAATAATACCCATTAACATTGCACTACTCTAATGCTATATATATTTATATTTACCCTTAGTATTACTTGTGTGTGAGGGGCAAAAAAAAAAAATAATAATAATAAAATTGATTAATATTAAACCCAAATCACTTTTAATCTATTACTCTATTACTGGCTATGGCCTGACTATGGCCTGGCTATGGCCAATGGTGTAAATAGTTTATTAATTTGATTAAATAGGTGAATAACTATAATAATAAATAAAATGCAAAACACAATTTTTAATTTAATTTCTGAGATAAGAGATTTCTTTTTTGGATCAATACAAGTTAATTATGGAACTATGGCCCATAACGGAAAACTTTTATGTGACGCACCTAGAGCTTGAGGTACATACTTCCAAGATAGTGCTACACCACAAATGGAAGCATTAGTTGAGTTACACGATAATATTATGTTTTATTTAGTAATAATATTATTTGGTGTAGGATGAATAATGGTATCTATAATAAGAAACTTTGTAAATACTAAATACCCTATTAGTAACAAGTATCTTAACCACGGTACACTAATAGAATTAATTTGAACAATTACTCCTGCTTTAATATTAATATTAATAGCATTTCCTTCATTTAAATTACTGTACTTAATGGATGAAGTTACGGATCCAACTTTAACATTATTTGCTGAAGGGCACCAATGATACTGAAGTTACCAATACCCTGACTTTTTAAATGAAGATGAAGAAGAATTAGAATTTGATTCTTACTTAATACCAGAATCTGATTTAGAAGATGGTGCATTGAGAATGCTTGAAGTGGATAATAGAGTTATTTTACCTGAATTAACACATACAAGATTTATAATAAGTAGTGGAGATGTTATACATTCATACGCATGCCCTGCTTTAGGTATTAAATGTGATGCCTATCCAGGTAGATTAAACCAGATATCTGTTCTTTTAAATAGAGAAGGTTTATTCTTTGGACAATGTTCTGAAATATGTGGTATATTACATAGTTCTATGCCTATTGTTATAGAATCTATTTCTTTAGAAAAATTCTTAACTTGATTAAGAGAACAATAATATATTATAACCTTTGGTTTATTGGACTTGTCCATGATTAAAAAAAAGCAAAAAAAAAAAATTAATGCTAAATATTATCAAGATTGGCCTTAGCCTTCTTCATTCTAATGAAAATAATAAGTTTTCATTACAAGTAGATTAAAATAATCTAGTGAATTTGGATGTATATAAAGGTTTATAAAGGTTTATATATAAACCTTTATAAACCCAGATATATATACCAAAATTTATTTATACATATATTACATATTTAGATATGTAATAAGCAGCTATTGTATTCATTTGTATTCAGCTTGCGCTATAACAAAATACTTTAGATGTAGGCTAGAAATTTGTTTTCTCGCAGTTATATACGCCTAGCCATTCATTTAATGGCCAAGTTTAATCCATAGTGCTAAAAATAATCTATACAAGCTTTATCCTTCTTCATTCTAATGAAAAGGATAAAATTGCAAATAAAAGAACTATGAGGGCAAACTATATATACATGATAAAATTATTATGTTCTAGAATAATATATTTGTTTAATGTTAATAACTAAAGAATAAAAAATCCTAAGCGTATTTATATTAATTTAACTTTATAACTACTCAAATAAAATAAATTATTAACATTAAATTATATAGACAAAATATAAAAGAGCTATCTTTTATATGAAACACAGAAAATTTTTAAGAAAAATATCTTTAAAATATAGCCATTTATTAATAAATAGAGTTATTTTTAAATCAATAAAAATAAAATCTGCGACCTTTAATGTAAAACTGATTATGGACAGGCTATACTATATGATAATTAACAAATACACTATGTTTCGCATTATTCTGAATATTATATTCTCATTAAATTCATTTCTGAATCTTATGAGAGTATTAAATCTCAATATGCTTATAATATTGACGTAACAGAAAAACCTTCACTATTTTCTAGAAAAGAAAATGGTATATCATTATGATTGGAAAGATGATTTTTATCAAGTAATGCAAAAGATATCGGAACTTTATATTTAATATTTGCCTTATTTTCTGGTTTATTAGGTACAGCATTTTCTGTACTTATTAGATTAGAATTATCTGGTCCAGGTGTACAGTACATAGCTGATAACCAGCTATATAACGCCATCATAACAGCGCACGCTATATTGATGATATTTTTTATGGTTATGCCTGCAATGATAGGAGGGTTTGGTAATTTCTTATTACCATTATTAGTTGGTGGGCCAGATATGGCATTTCCTAGATTAAATAACATAAGTTTCTGATTATTACCACCTAGTTTAATATTATTTTTATTTGCCAGTGTTATAGAAAATGGAGCCGGAACAGGGTGAACACTATATCCTCCTTTATCAGGAATACAAAGTCATAGTGGACCAAGTGTAGATTTAGCTATATTTGCTTTGCACTTATCAGGAATAAGTTCCTTATTAGGAGCAATGAACTTTATAACAACGATATTAAACATGAGAAGTCCAGGAATAAGACTACATAAGCTAGCATTATTTGGATGAGCAGTACTAGTTACTGCTGTTTTATTATTGTTATCATTACCAGTACTTGCTGGAGCAATAACTATGGTATTAACGGATAGAAACTTTAACACATCATTCTTTGAAGCTGCAGGAGGAGGTGATCCTATATTATACCAACATCTTTTCTGATTCTTCGGACACCCAGAAGTCTACATATTAATTATACCAGGTTTTGGTATAATAAGTACAACAATCTCAGCTAGTTCTAATAAATCAGTTTTTGGGTACTTAGGTATGGTATATGCTATGATGTCTATTGGAGTATTAGGTTTTGTTGTTTGAAGCCATCACATGTACTCAGTTGGTTTAGACGTGGATACAAGAGCATATTTCACAGCTGCAACATTAATAATTGCAGTGCCAACAGGAATTAAAATATTCAGTTGATTAGCAACATGTTACGGAGGATCATTACATTTAACACCATCAATGTTATTTGCATTAGGTTTTGTATTTATGTTTACAATTGGAGGTTTATCAGGTGTTGTGTTAGCTAATGCATCTTTAGATATTGCATTCCACGATACTTACTACGTGGTTGCACATTTCCATTATGTTTTAAGTATGGGAGCAGTATTTGCATTATTTAGCGCATGATACTACTGAATACCAAAAATATTAGGGTTAGATTATAACATAATGTTAGCTAAAGTACACTTCTGAATATTCTTCATAGGAGTTAACTTAACATTCTTCCCTCAACACTTCTTAGGGTTACAAGGTATGCCTAGAAGAATTAGTGACTATCCTGATGCTTTCGCAGGATGAAATTTAGTAAGTAGTTTAGGATCTATAGTATCAGTTGTGTCTATCGTTGTGTTCTTACAATTAACATACTCACAATTAGTATATGGTAAACCAGTATCAAGAAATCCATGATTGGTACCACAATTCTATACTGATTTTGTACAAAATCAATTAAATAGAGCATATCCTAGTTTAGAGTGATGTTTAAATAGTCCACCTAAACCACACGCATTTACAAGTTTACCATTACAAAGTGGTTTCTTTATAAAAATAAGTGAAAATAATATAGGTTTCGTCTTATTCTCTTTTAATGGTGTATTAATGGCTATTATATTTACAGTGTTATATAGATATCCTACAAATCTATTTTTGTATGGTTTAGATCTAGGGGTTTTAATACCTTTTGTAGGTTCTGCATTATCAGTATTTTTTCATAATTTCTTATTAGTAGCAAATGGACAAGAAATGAATGACAAATCGCAAAATAGTTTATTATTTTTAATATACGCTGCTATCTCGTGTATACTATTTTTCTATGTTACACCTCAGATTGTGCCTATATTATGTGCGGTACAAATTTCTATGTGTAATATTACATCCTTTAATTTTAGCGGTTTACATCCTAAAGTAGTTGGTTTGGAAATCTCTTCTAGGTTTAAACTGGACACTCTGTTGGTAGAAGGTCAAGCTATAGAAGGAGATACAAAATTTGCTGGTGTTAAAAACCCTACGGTTACTTTTATGGAACAAGATAAAGGTAAGGGTAAACAAGTTATAGGTGGAGGGTCTGATGGCTCAGCTGGCTCTAGTGGAGCTAAGAAAACCCCAAGTAGTATGCCCGAGTTTAAAAAAGTTGATATACATAGTATGTTAAACCCTACAACCCCGGTTAATCCAGAGTCTTCTAGCTCAGCATCTACAACCCCGGTTAATCCAGAGTCTTCTAGCTCAGCATCTACACGGGATTATAAACCATTAATTAAGCAAGCTCGTGAGAATGGTTTAACTCAGCAAGAGCACTTAGATTTGTTAATAGAAGTTAGAAAGTATTTTCATAGTTTGCCTAAAGGCAAAGCTTGTAATAAAGCAAGCTATACATTCTATGTATTATCTACAATATATGAAGATAAAATGAAACAGAATGTATATGATAACATGGACCTAACTAAATATATTAACGATAATTGTAAAACATAATATATTTATAGCCGATTTTTGTGCTGAGGGCTGTCACAGTAGCCTTTAATGAATTACATCATATTATCTTTTTTACAACGACATATGTATAATATATTATACTATTTATAGTTATGTTTAAACTTTATCATGTGTGTTTAAAATGCGTAATATTTGTATTATTATTGAATCCAGAGTACAATTCCTAATAGGTAATTTATACTACTGGTTTTAATCACTTTGTCTTACTTTAACTTTGTATTATAAACTTCACTGTATATAAGTGGTTATTATACAAGCCAAAGGTTTGTATTAATAGTATTACTATTTATTAGATGTAGTGTATACAGTAAAATAGGTGGTTTTTATATTAGAAGATTTAGATATATATATTTAGCTATATACTTAATTCTATATTTGCCTTTATCTTTTATGCGATGATTTAGCAGATTACTTTTAGTAACATATATCACGATATAGATATATGTACAATTTCCTATATTATTTTCAATAGGTTTGTTTATAATTTGCTATACTATTTTCAAGGGATTTGTTTATAATTTGTTATACTATTTTCAGGTGTATTTATGTTGTATTAGTTCTCTTTTTGTATATTTATCTAAGTTATATATTTTCATAGATTTAGCTTAATAAATTGTTACATCTAAAAAAATGAAACTTTTAATTTTCTCTCTTGAAAAAAAAAAGAAAAAAAAGAAAGTTTAATTTAATTGGTAAAATACAGTATAAGGCTAAATCTTATCAAGGTTATATGAGTTCGAATCTCATAGCTTTTAAGAGTATCGCCCTATCTTTATAGTTCTTATCGTTCTATATTATGTATTACAAATAATATATGTTATAAGCTGTTATATTTTATAATGTATAGGGCTCTACTCATCAAACTAGGTTTATTTTACTAAAGGTTATTAAATATATTAAAAAAGAAAAATGAGAATATCGAAATTAACTTGTTATTATGAATGTTACTACAAAAATATTTATTTAGTTATTTATTTAGGTTTTTTTTTCTTTACTGTTAAAATGGTTATTAGATGATTTAACTTTACATGTATCAGATTCCGTTGATGGAGATTATGATGAAAATAGTGATGTCACAGATAGCGAATCTGCTAATGGCCGTATGACAGAGGAAGGTAAAGAAGAGGAAAGATTGGCAAAACAAAATAATAATTATAATCAGGAATTAAGAGAAGTTATAGGTGCAGGGGCAGATATAAATTTTGATCATTTACATAATAGAGTAATGTCACTTAGCTCTACTCTAGAACAAAATGTAACAAGTAGAGAGGATAATCATTTAGCCGAAAATCTAAATGATGCAAGAGTGCAATTAATTGATTACTCCTTAGGACAAAACTACATAACAGAAAAACAAGCTACTAGCTTTATTGAAGAAGCTCAAGACTTATCTAGCAACCAACAAAATTTAACTAATTCTATGGCAAAAACAAATACTATTGAAGTCATGCGTAAAGATAAGGATAAGTAGTGTTTAGCATTGTTTTAGTTTACTTGCATGTATTTATCTCAAATATCTTTTTACTATTTTAAGTTTGATTTATATGCCGCTTACTCTTTTATGGTTGTTTATATATTTATATCTAAAAAAGCTTTAGCATTGTTATTTTATAGCAAAAGTGGTCTTAAAAAAAAAAATATTTACAATCTATATCTTTTTAGTCATAAACTAGGTTTATTTTACTAAAGGTTATTAAACATAAAGAAGAAAAAAAAAAATGAATTTATCACTTATATTATTTTTAATTGGTATACTAGGTTTTGTATTAAATAGAAAAAACATAATATTAATGTTAATTTCTATAGAAATAATGTTATTATCAATAACATTATTAATATTAATAAGTTCTGTTAGTTTTGATGACATAATGGGACAAGTGTATGCAGTATACATAATATCTATAGCCGGTGCGGAATCTGCAATAGGTTTAGGTATATTAGTATCATATTATAGATTAAGAGGTAGTATCTCAATAGAATATAAATAATGTATTTATCAATATTAATCTTACCTTTATTAGGATCAATAATATCAGGTTTTTTTGGAAGAAAAGTTGGTGTTTTAGGATCACAAATAATTGCATGTAGTTGTGTTATAGCTACAACGTTTTTAGCTACAATAGCTTTTTTTGAGGTAGGTTTTAATAACATACCTGTATTCATACATTTATTTAGATGAATAGATTCTGAATCCTTAAGCATAATATGAGGGTTTAATTATGACTCTTTAACAGTATCAATGTTGATACCAGTTTTAGTAGTATCATCTTTAGTACATTTATATTCAATAGGATATATGAGTCACGACCCCCATAATCAAAGATTTTTTAGTTATTTAAGTTTATTTACTTTTATGATGTTAATACTAGTAACTGCAAATAATTTCTTGTTAATGTTTGTAGGATGAGAAGGTGTGGGTGTTTGTTCTTATCTTTTAGTAAGTTTTTGATTTACTAGAATAGCTGCAAACCAAAGCTCTCTTTCAGCATTTTTAACTAATAGAGTGGGAGATTGTTTCTTAACTATTGGTATGTTTGCCATACTATTAACCTATGGTAACATAGATTATTCAACAGTATTTTCTTTAGCCCCTTTTATGAGTGAAGATATAATAACTATAATAGGTGTATGTTTATTAATAGGTGCTATGGCTAAAAGTTCTCAAATAGGTCTCCACGTATGATTACCTATGGCAATGGAAGGTCCTACTCCAGTTAGTGCATTAATACATGCCGCTACTATGGTTACTGCAGGTGTATATTTATTAATGCGTTCATCACCATTAATAGAATATAGCTCAACTGTGCTATTGTTAGCATTATGAATAGGTGGTATTACAACTGTATTTAGCTCTTTGATTGGTTTATTCCAACAAGATATTAAGAAAGTTATTGCATACTCTACAATGTCTCAGCTTGGTATGATGGTTATAGCTGTTGGGTTAAGTAGTTATAATATAGCATTATTCCACTTAGTAAATCATGCTTTTTATAAAGCTTTATTATTTTTAGGTGCAGGTTCTGTTATACACGCAGTAGCTGATAACCAAGATTTTAGAAAATACGGAGGATTAAGAGCTTTCTTACCTTTAACATATTCTGTTATGTTAATAGCAAGTCTTAGTTTAGTAGCGTTTCCTTTTATGACTGGATTCTATTCAAAAGATTTTATTTTAGAATCCGCTTATGGGCAATTTACATATTCTAGTCAAGTAATATACTTTATTGCAACTATAGGTGCAATGTTTACTACTTTATATTCTGTTAAAGTGTTATATTTAACTTTTTTAACTAACCCTAACGGTCCTATCGCTAATTATAAATCAGCACATGAAGGAGATATATATATGAGCTTGCCTTTATTTATATTAGCTATATTTTCTATCTTTTTTGGTTTTGTAACTAAAGATTTGTATATAGGTTTAGGTTCAGGATTCTTTATAGATAATAGTTTATTTATACACCCAAACCATGAAATTTTATTAGATACAGAATTTGCTGTAGACACTTTTTTTAAGCTATTGCCTTTCTTTTTTACTATTTCTCTTACTATATTAGCTATTATATTTTCAGAATTCTCAGTTAAAAGTTTAGTTTATTTTAAATTAAGTAGATTAGGTTATAATATATATAGCTTTTTTAATCAACGTTTCCTAATAGAATTATTCTATAACAAATACATTACAGATTTTGTACTTAATATTGGTGGTCAAACTACTAAAATAATTGATAAAGGTTCAGTTGAATTATTAGGTCCTTATGGTTTAGAAAAAGGACTAAGTAATTTAAGTAGTAATATAGCAAAATTGGACACTGGTATTGTTACTTACTACGCTTTATATATATTAGTTGGTTTAATTTTCTATATTTCTTTACCTTATTTATACATATCTTATAATGATTTACTTATTGTAGTACTATTATCCTTACTAACTGTTAAACAATAATTTATTATTAATTAAAAGTAAAAAAAAAAAAGGATTTAATAAAAAAAAGGGATTATGTAAATGGTTTTACGTTTTGATTGCAGATCGAAAATTCGAGGTTCGATTCCTCCGTATCCTTATAAGTAAGGGTACAAATAAAAAAACAAAAAAAAAATAAAAGATTAGTATGTGTTTTAGGGATAGGGCTAGGGCTACGGCCAGGCCATGCCATGCCACATATTTATTTTTAGGGGTATGTCCTTTCACTATCTTCATTTTAATGATAAAGTGTATGGTGTGTAAATAGTGGGAAATTTAGCTTGTGTCTGACGCCAGAACATGGCCAAACCATAGCCAGAGAAAAATTTTAATACAGCTATTTTAGTAATTTAGCTTCTATCGTACTTATATGTATTTAAAATAATATAGTGTATTTGGATAAATATTTATTGTACTTAATTTAATAATAATGGCTGTCTTCATTTTTTTTTCCATTCACACACCTATACCTCTCACAGGCATCACTATTGTGCCTACTCTAAAGAGAAAAGACACAAAGTGAAAGGTGCGTGAAAAGTGACTAGTGATAGGATCTGATAAAACGGCCATAGGTTAATGGTAGACCGTTCGTCTTCCAAACGAAGTGTATCGATTCGATTTCGATTGGCCGTACATTTTTAATTTAAAACGTAAGTAATTATATAAGTAATAATTTAATATTTATATAATCACTAGTTTGTAAAAATAAAATAATAAATCTTATTTTTTTTTTTTGATAAGTAATTATTTCATATATACTACATATATAAATATATATATATTGTTTTTATAATAAAAAACAAATTATTAGGTCTGCATTTTTTATAAGACCAGCAACGAAATATTTAAATGATAAAGTTTAACAGTAAGATTAGCCTATAAGCTAATCTGCTGCATAATAATAAAAAAGATATGAGAATTTTAAAAAGTCACTCTTTATTAAGTAAAGGTAATGCATATTTAATTGATTCAGCACAACCAGCTAATTTAAGTTATATGTGAAATTTTGGATCATTATTAGCATTATGTTTAATTATACAAATTATAACCGGTGTGACATTAGCTATGCACTATAACCCTAGCGTATTAGAAGCATTTAACTCAGTTGAACACATAATGCGGGATGTAAATAATGGATGATTAATACGTTACTTACACTCTAATACAGCGTCAGCGTTTTTCTTTTTAGTTTACTTACACGTAGGAAGAGGTTTATACTATGGATCATATAAAGCACCAAGAACTTTAACCTGAACTATAGGTACTATAATCTTAGTATTAATGATGGCAACTGCCTTTTTAGGTTATGTTTTACCTTACGGACAAATGTCTTTATGAGGAGCAACAGTTATAACAAACCTATTAAGTGCTATACCTTGAATAGGACAAGATATTGTTGAATTCGTATGAGGAGGATTTAGTGTTAACAATGCAACATTAAATAGATTTTTTGCATTACACTTTGTATTACCTTTCGTATTAGCTGCATTAGCTTTAATGCACTTAATAGCATTACACGATACAGCAGGATCTGGTAATCCTTTAGGTATATCAGGTAACTACGATAGATTACCTTTTGCACCATACTTTATCTTCAAAGATTTAATTACAATATTCCTATTTATAGTAGTATTATCAGTATTTGTATTCTTTATGCCTAATGTATTAGGTGATAGTGAAAATTATGTAATGGCAAATCCAATGCAAACACCACCAGCTATAGTACCTGAATGATACTTATTACCATTCTATGCTATATTAAGATCAATACCTAACAAATTATTAGGGGTTATAGCTATGTTTACAGCAATCTTAATAATATTAGTTATGCCGTATACAGATTTAAGTAGATACAGAGGTATACAATTTAGACCTTTAAGTAAAGCAGCATTCTTCGTATTTGTAGCTAATTTCTTAATATTAATGCAATTAGGTGCAAAACACGTTGAATCTCCATTTATAGAGTTTGGACAAATAAGTACAGTATTATACTTTGCATACTTCTTAATCATAGTGCCAGCTGTGAGTTTATTAGAAAATAGTTTAGTTGAACTATACAGTAACCCAGAATATATTAATAATACATCATCTAACAATGGTAAAAGCTTTGATATATCTGGTTTGAAAGGGGCTTTGTAATTAATAAAAAAAAAGGTATATCTTATATCAAAAATCCTATATTAACTAGACATTATAGTAGTGCAAATAATATACAAAATAGTACTAATAAAATTAATTATTTAATTTTAATTTTAAATTCCAGTACAATTATGAATAATGAGATTTTTATTATTAATATTACACATATAATAGAATGTTTAAAATTTAATAGATATGATGTATTTAATCAACTAAAAAATACGGATACTTATTACTTATTAGGGTTTAAAATATTATTTATATTCTGTGTTTATTTATTTTATGCTAGTTATATTTTGTTTATAATTAGAATAAACCTGATACCTATAATTATATTATTCATTATTACTATACTATGATTGATGTTTGTTATTAGATTGCCTTTTTCTACTTTATATAATTTTAGGTCTAAATTTATTAAAAATTTTGTAACAAATACTATGGTTTTACTTTTAGCTGTAGTTGTTATGTTTGTTTCTTTTTCATTAAAAACCTTAGATCATACTTTATTGTTTGATTTATTGGCAGGTGATATTATTTTTGGGTTAATAGATTTTTTTTGTGTGGTTTGGGTTAACCCTAGTCCATGGGATGAATTTTTTAAATCTGTTTATGGTTCATACCCAAACAATAATAGCTCTGGAGGAATGCCTCCAGGACCCAACAGTGATAGTGATTATTTTAAATTAGGTGGTTTGCACGAAAATGATAGATACGGTCGTAAAAAAGAAGGGTTTAGCCTAAAATGATATCAAACAAACCATGAAAAGTTTAATTTTAGTCCACATGCTTCAAATAGAATTATAGAATTGTCACAAAAAAGTGGTATACCAGTAGAAGGTATAATACAATCATTTCATGAAAGAGGTTATACAGATTTTGATATTTTTAAAAGACCTCCCAGTGAAAATGGTTATACCATTATAGGTGCTCGTAATGGTGTTAATTCCAAAGTATTAGAGCTTGATACACTTAATACAGGAAATATTATAGCTGTAAAAATTACAAACATTTTAAATGAAAGGTTTAGGGGTATTGTGTACCCTAGACGTCCTGTCTTTTCTTCTTTTGATTATACTGTAAGCTATGGAGATCTACATGGTAGATTAACACCAGAAGAAAAAAAATTTCTTCTGGATACTGTTATTGCGCATAAAAGTGTTTTTAAGGGTATTAAACTTACTGATAATCAGGATGGTATTTTATCTAATAGTATATTAACTAGAAAGGAATGAGGATGATGAAATATTAATAATGTAATAAGCTTAAACAATAATTAATAATAATTTTATAATATAAAAAACTATAAGGGTTTTTCATGTGTTTACCTGTTTAATTGTAAACACCATGGTTTCCCTAAAAAAGAGTTAGTATTTTAATTGGTAGAAATTTTTCTTGTCGAGAAAAAAAGTGTCGGTTCGAATCCGACCTAACTCGTATTGGACTTGTCCATGAAAAAAAGGAAAAGTTGCCATTGGTAAGGCGAGATATTTGCTAAATATTGTGTTTTACACCTAATGGTTCAAATCCATTCTTTTCCGTAAACCGCTAACACTACTCACCATGCACAGGCTAAGCCCTCTCTCTGTCACTATGGTGTTAAGAGAAAAGACAATCTGGTGATAGTGTCAGTGACGCCAAGAATATCACTCATATAGATATAGCCTAGTTAGACACTTATTACAGGTTATAGCTAAACACTTATAGCTTAAACTATCTAGCCATTTCATTATCAATCTGGAGCTGGTGTCTCTATGATAAATGTTTACACACCAATGGCAAAACTATTATATTAGTCTATTACGAGCAAAGGCAATAACACCTTACTAATACATATAATTTTATCTTATATATACTAAAACTATACAAAGTATATATCTATATAAAGAGATGTTTTAAAGGTTTAAGGGCTATATGCCAAACAAACCATGGTTGATTTTAATGAGAAAGAGTATAGTTTAATTGGCAAAATAAGAAGCTTCAGCCTTCCGGTTCTCAGTTCAAGTCTGAGTGCTCTTGTATTTGGTGCATGGCTTGGTATCACTCTCTAGCACTGGCCATGGCCAGGCCAAGGCCGATAGTGTGATAAAAGACACTTTTCACCAGACACAGGCTATGATCAACCATTTATTTATTTTCGGTTAATTACAGTGTTAGCCTGATACTTATCACAAGCTAAAAGCTGTCTAAAGATGAAAACCTAGTATATTACCTTAGTTCATCGCACTGACCCTTAGTAAATAATGCAAAAAGTAAATAAAGGTTCCTTAACTCAATTGGTAGAGTGTGCTTTTGATAAGAGCAATATCGACGTTCAAACCGTCGAGGAATCAAGTGTGTGAGAGTGTCACCATTTTTATAGAGAATTGGCTGAGCGGTCTAAAGCGGTAAGCTTGAAACTTATTTGGTTTAATAAACCACATCCGTTCGAATCGGATATTCTCTGCATGTTAATATCAATAATTACATACTTATTATTTTCAAATGCTCTCACTATGAGAAAAGATAAATCTATCTTCTATTCTAGAAGTACAATATTGGCGTTACTATGTGCGTGTTTTATCTGTTACAATAACTTATTTGTAACAAATTTAGAAAAAGGTATTGGTTTATATGGAGGTATATTTAATATTACATCGTTAACACAAAGTTTTAATATCTTTATATTGTTAATCAGTGCTGTAATATTAATATACAATTCATTTTACCACAGAAGCCTAATATCAAGTGATACATCCAAATTACAAATGATATTATCAAGAAAAGAATATTATAATATATTAGGTTTAGGTGACACAAAAATAGAAATATATAGAATTATAGAGTACCCACTTATAATATTATTTATAATATGTGGTGCAGTATTTTTAATGAGTTCAGGGGATTTGATATCACTATTTATATCTATTGAACTTCAAAGTTATGGTCTATATATATTATCAACATTACATAGAGATTCAGAACAAGCAACATGAGGAGGTTTAACCTACTTTTTATTAGGAGGGTTAAGTTCTTGTTTCATACTATTAGGTTCTGCATTACTTTATATTAATTCTGGTACTACTTCATTAGATGGTATATACATTATAAGTGCAATAACTGATATATTTTCAGGTGGAGAAAGTAATGTTTATAACTCTTATTATATTAACTTATCATTAATAATATTGTCAGTAGGATTTTTATTTAAAGTAAGTGCTGCCCCTTTTCACTTTTGAAGTCCTGATGTTTATGATGCAATACCAACAGCAGTTACTACTTACGTAGCAATAATTGCTAAAATATCTATTTTTGTATTTTTACTTGAATTAGTATATTTCTTAAGTCTTGCTCCTAATAATGACCTATCGGTATTTTCATGAAAAAATTGTATATTAGTTAGTAGTTTACTATCTTTAATAATTGGTTCAGTACTAGGTTTAACTCAATTTAGAATAAAAAGAGTTTATGCTTATAGTACGATAAGTCACGTAGGATTTATTTTACTTGCATTAAGTGTTGATAATACAGAATCTATACAAGCTTATATTTTTTATATTATTTCATATACTATAAGTAATTTAAACGCCTTTGTAATATTAGTTACTATAGGTTATACTATGTATTTATACATATATAACGATGAAATAACTGAAGGTTCTCCTTCTGCTCTAAATGTAAATGGAAAAAGAGAAAATAAGGATTTTGGTCTTGATACATTACAAGGTTTTTTTCGCAAAAGCGCTAAAACCCTTAAACATAATACAACAGGAGTGTATAACGCAGTTATAAATAACCATGGTGGTAATAAGGAAAAAGAAAATATAGTTAAAGGAGTGGCTCTAGCCCAACAAGAAATTACAAAATTTTCTCTAAACCTAGATAATAATAATTATATGTCATATTCTAAAACGTTTGGTAATCTTGGCTTAAAAGATGTAAATAATTCACCAATACAATTAGTAAGTCAATTAAAAGGTTATTTTTACATAAACCCTTACTTATCATTAAGTCTAACTGTAACATTATTTTCATTTATAGGTATTCCCCCATTAATAGGTTTCTTTGCTAAACAGATGGTATTAAGTGCAGCTTTAGATAATGGTTATATATTTATAACATTAGTTGCTATATTAACAAGTGTTATAGGTGCAGGTTATTATTTAAATATAGTAAAACAAATGTTTTTCTTTAAAAGTGATTACGTGATTAACCCATTCTTAAAAACTTGAGCCAGAAAATTTAATTTCTTTGGTACATATCACCATTCTATTGCTAAGGGCGAGTTCCAGTCAACGAATAAACAGAGTGCAACGGTACACCGTGAAAACGAGAAAGAATACACTATATATAATATTAATCACATAAAAATAAGTAGTGCATTAAGTGTTGTTATATCTATAATGACATTATTATTACTATCATTTATATTTATACCTAATGAGTCATTTAACTTAGCTAAAATCTTAACTTTACTAATATTTAACTAATGACAAGTCAAACATTCTTTTTTGTATTTATCCCTATATTAGCTGGTATATTACTTGCAGTTAATTTCATTTTTGCTACACACAACCCTTATCAAGAAAAAGATAGTGTGTTTGAATGTGGATTTCATTCATTTTTAGGTCAAAATAGAACAGAATTTACAATTTCTTTCTTTATTTTTGCACTTCTATTTTTACTTTTTGATTTGGAAATTTTATTAGTTTATCCTTATATAGTAAGCCATTATAATAATGGTATATTTGGGTTAATTATTATGCTATTGTTTTTAGGTGTACTTACTTTAGGTTTTGTTTTTGAAATTGGTAAAAATGCATTGTCTATAGAAAGTAGACAAAGTAAAGTTTTTAAAACAAAATAATAAAACTATAAGGCACATTAAGGACAGGCTATGGCCTGGCTATGGCCTATGGTCACACTATACACTGACACTCTCTCACTTTTGTGTCTGAGTAGTGAGCATGTCAAGCTATACAACTATTTATCGCCACACTTTCACTAATGGGCATTGCCTTTTCTCTTAACACCATAGTGACAGAGAGTGTGAGGGGCACGAAAAAAAAAATATATATATATATATTCACAAGGGCTATGTGTGAGTTGTGCAAGCAAAAAAAACTATTGCATTGAATTATAAACTTAAACTACTTTAATTTATTAAACCTACAGTGGGATAAGTTGGGTCTAATTAAACTAAGATTTTATGCTTAAAGGTTATCTCTATAAATCCTTATGCTACATAGACTTTGAAATCTTAATAACTATATAATGCCACAATTAGTTCCTTTCTATTTTATAAATGAAGTAACCTTCACATTTTTAACTCTTATAGTGCTTATCTACCTATTCTCTAAATACATTTTACCAAAAGTAGTCCGTTTATTTAGCACACGTATGTTTATAAGTAAATTGTAAGAATAAATAAAGGTTTATAGGGGTTTATATATAAACCTTTATATATAAACCCAGATAAACCCAGATATAAACCCAGATATAAACCCAGATATAAACCCAGATATAAACCCAGATAAACCCAGATATAAGGGTAGCTTTTTATCTTTATTATGTTCTGTTTTAGTCGATGGTCACGATATAGCTATGCTCTCTCAGATCCTATCACTAGTCACTTTTCACGCACCTTTCACTTTGTGTCTTTTCTCTTTAGAGTAGGCACAATAGTGATGCCTGTGAGAGGTATAGGTGTGTGAATGGAAAAAAAATGAAGAGGACTATGACCATAGTGACATTTACTCACACCAGACACTTTATCATTAAAATGAAGAGAGTAAATGGTGTGAGAAAAGCCACGACTCACAAACTCTAGGGGCCTTGGCCAAATAAACAAACCATTCCTTTATTAGATAAAGAAGACATATTTTCCTGGGTAAGCATTATACGGCGTGTTAAATGAATAATATACAATATATGCAAACCCCTGTGTAGTGTAGGGCCTAGGCTAAATACTATACAGTACATTACTTATCAATGAATAATAACATATATATATAAAAATATGAATACTTTTAATAGTATATTTAGTCCGTTAGATCAATTTGAAATAAGAAATTATATAAGTATAGATGCTCCTATTTTATTAAACACAAGTGTGTCTTTAACAAATATAGGTTTATACATTATAATATCTGCTTTAATAATAGTAACATACCATTTACTTGCAAGTAATGGAGATAATATCTTATGAAATAAATGATCTTTATCTCAAGAAACAATCTATGCAACAGTGCATAGTATAACAGTAAACCAAATTAATGACAAGAGTGGTCAAGTATACTTTCCATTTATATATAGTTTATTTATTTTTATATTAGTAAATAACTTAATTAGTATGGTGCCATATAGCTTTGCCGCTACAAGTCATTTTATATTAACATTTAGTTTAAGTTTCACTATAGTGTTAGGTGCAACTATACTTGGTTTATACAAACATGGTTCAGAATTCTTTTCTTTGTTTGTTCCAAGTGGATGTCCATTAGCTTTATTACCTTTATTAGTGTTAATTGAATTTATATCATATCTTTCACGTAATGTTTCATTAGGTTTAAGATTAGCAGCAAATGTACTTTCAGGTCATATGTTATTAAGTATACTTAGTGGGTTTACATATAACATTATGACTAGTGGTATTTTATTTTTCATACTAGGTCTTTTACCTTTAGCATTTATAATAGCATTCTCTGGTTTAGAAATAGGTATAGCATTCATCCAAGCACAAGTGTTTGTGGTTTTGTCGTGTTCTTATATAAAGGATTGTTTAGATCTACATTAGTATATGTTTTACTATTGTGTTCATTATACAGCTCATTTTTTAATCCTGGTGAAGATATAATTCAAATTTTAGCCCCTGGAATATATATAGTATATAGTGTTTTTAATATAATTGAAAAACATACACTGTATATTATATCTGGCTTAAATTTGTGTTTTTATAAATTAACACCTATTATAATTATACTATATTGTGATTATCTTTTGTATAATATCACTGAGATAAATTTTATTTTAACTTTTATATATATATCTAGTCTATTAACTGTATATCTTTTGTATAATAACGAAATAACTAAACAACAAGAAACTAGTTTATTAGAAAAAATTAAATTTTTATTTAAAAATAAATATTTATTAGTTACTTATATCATAATAGCTACTATTTTTAGAAACTATGTTATGAGTGACATAGTTTTTATTGAAAATAACACCTACGTTATTACTACTTTTATTATTATGATAAATACTTATTTACCTATAAATATAATATATAAATCATTAGTTTTTAGTATCAATATTATGCCAGTATTAGCTGTGAATAATAATACTAATGGTTTAACAGAAATATTATATAAAGATATTAAACTATGCATAGAACCTAAACGGTTTGTATATTTAATGCTAATGGTATTTATAATTGTAAACATAAAAGCTTATATTATATTTTGTATAATACCTATCCTACAAGGTATGTATAATGAAAGTGTAATTGACGGAGCTAATTATAATGATATAATTAGTAATGTATTAGTTAAAATTAAAGGAAAAATAAAATTAGATATTTACACTTTAAAAACAAATGCACAGGGTGAATTTATAAAAATATCTAGCAGGATTAAATATAATGGGTATAATGCTAACAGTCCTTTGCCTAAACATACAAATAATATAAATACATTGCCTATAGCCTCATATGATAACAGTTTTGAATGTAAAACAAATAACCAGGACATTAAATTAGATGGTAGTCATCACGCAAATACTATTAATTATTGTCCAGTGGGTAAAAGTATTATTAGAATTCAAGCAGTAAAAGAAGGATTAAATCCTGACCTCTTACAAAATGAAATGCAGGTTAAAAGGGTAACCTGTTATGATGTATGTAAAAGTATACCTGTTATGAATAATCGTATGATTGAATTTAATAAGTATAACTTAAAATTAGAGCCAGCAAATTTAAATACTGATGTGCATAATGCAAGTTTACAACTTGCATTAGCAATAAGCTCAAATCTAGTAATTAAAACTCCTGCGATTATTACTTCACACGGTAAATTTGACAGTATGGGACCTCATCCATTAACTTTAAAATTTTCCGATGTTAAATCAGATTTAAGCATTAGATATATTAAACTTATATCTGAATGTATTAAATCTAATATTAGTCATTATCCTAATATTCTAACATACGATACTACTATCTCAGATGATAGTATTATAACAGATTCCAAATTAGGATATAAAATTCCTAATTTGATAAATGCTTTAGGATTAGATGAAGCTAAGTCTGCTGGTCATTTAGCTGCACAAAAAGTAGATGTTTTGAATATTGACTCAAACGTAGTTAGAGCTTCTATTTTTAAAAATAAAACTAGATCAGACTTTAATAAAGATCATCCTTTAATGAAGTTAAATAATTTGGATCCCATGTTGCATACTGACCATAGTAGTGTAATAGGTTTTTGTCGTCTAGGTCAAACCCTAATAGGTGAAAAAGCCCTAACTAAAGGTTTAACTAGCAAAGATTTAGAAGTAAAATTAGAAAAGAGTAATGTGGAGTGTAACGATCTTTTTAAAAGATTACCCTCCACTAATGGTATGGTGCATGTTTTACGTAACCCTCTAGATTTACAACCTAAAAACACAAACCCAGAGGTTGCATATCTAGCGGAAAAAGTGGCAAGCCTTGTTACTAAAAAAGCTTTAAGTAATTTACCTATAATTAAATTTAATGGTAAGTCGTTTAGTGGTATAGGTAAACCAGACTTTTTTGTTTACTTGAAAGATATAAAAATGTCTTTAAGTGTAAGAGATGTTTTATTGTTTAATAGATGTGTATCAGTTAATCCTTCTTGTTATCAAGGTATTCAATTACATAATGGTATCGCTAGTGATGAATGTGTTATATTTAGTAACCTAATAGGGTACAAAATACCTAATAATTTAAATAAATTTGGTACAATTTCACAAAAAAATAAATCAGGTACGTTAAAAGTAAATAACACAGATACGGCAAATAAAAAGCCACGTATTACATAAAATAATTATCACTTAAACTCTTAAAATATATTATCTCACTAGACATTTATTTTTCTTAACACCAAACACTTTTCTGTTATTAGCAAATTCTTATCTTGTATTTACCTTGCAGGCTATTAGCAAATCATTATAGTATATACATCTCGTGTTTTTTTTTCACTTAGATTATTATATATCTTTTAGGTATATAACCTAAAAAAAAAAATTAAAATAATATAGTGGCAATATAATAGTATAAACTATACTATTTACCAAAAACATATGTGTTAACAAAAATAGTGCAATTAATAGTTTAATTGCATAGGAAAGTCCATTGGTAAATAACTGGTAATTTAAAGTTAAAACTTTGGTGATTTACAGAAAATATAGATAAACTCAGGTTCATAGGGTTTATATCTGGGTTTATATATATATATATATAAACCTTTATAAACCTTTATAATTACCTTGAAATAAAATGATACCCAACACTACTAGTACCATTTTTTTAGTTTTATAAAAAATGTAATAATAATATGTTATATATACAAGAATTGGCTTAATGTTAACCATATCACACACCCTCTCTAAAAAGAAAAGAGTGTATAGTGAGAAAGTATAGTAATAAAACCTTTTAGGTTATATACAAATTAAAAAAAAAATCTATTATTAAAAATAGTAAATATTATTAGTATTAAGGAATGTTTTATTTATATTATGTCAAATATACATAGAAGTAATTTTCAGGGTCATCCTTTTCATTTAGTTTCTCCTTCTCCATGACCTATCTTGACATGTGTATCATTATTAACATTGACAACTACAGGTGTATTAAGTATGCATAGTTTTGAACATGCAAGTTCTTTCTTACCTTTTGCGTTAATAGCAGTGATATCTAGTATGTTTTTTTGATTTAGAGACGTAATATCAGAAGGTACTTATTTAGGTAATCATACATTAGCTGTACAAAGAGGATTAAATATGGGTGTTGCATTATTTATAGTTTCAGAAGCATTATTCTTCTTAGCTATATTTTGAGCTTACTTTCATAGTGCCTTATCTCCAACAGTAGAATTAGGAGCACAGTGACCACCTATGGGTATAGAAGCAATTAATGCATTTGAATTACCTTTATTAAATACAGTGTTGTTATTAGCATCAGGGGTTACTATAACATATTCACACCATTCATTAATACAAGGTAATAGAAATGCTGCATTATATGGAGGTTTATTTACTATAATTTTAGCCGCTATATTCACAGGATTCCAAGGAGTTGAATATTCAGTTTCTTCATTTACTCTATCAGATGGTGCTTATGGATCATGTTTCTACTTCGGAACTGGGTTAATCGCAGCCCCTATTAAATCTAATTATAAATTATCAAATCATTGAATAACCGGTTTTTGTGATGGTGAATCTTGCTTTAGTATTAAAATAAGTAAAGATATTACTAGAAAACATAATATAAAGATTACTCCTAGTTTTAGTATAGAATTACATAAGAAAGATATCACTATACTTTTTATGATAAAAGGGTTTTTCAATACTGGGCATATTATAGAACGTGTGCGAGATGGGAAACCTACCGCTATTTATTCAGTGCAATCTATTAAAAATCTTTATGAAAATATTATACCACATTTCAAGAAATATCCTTTACTTACCCAAAAGAAAATAGATTTTTTATTGTTTAGTGATGCTATACAAATAATGTATGATAATAAAGCTTTACATATTTGCCATGTAAATCAGATTTTATCTTATAAATCTTGTATGGGTAAAGATAAAGGTTTATCTTCTATTTTATCAGCTTTATTTCCAGATGTTAATAAATTGGTTAGATCTAGTATTACCTTACCTGATTATTTGAAAGAGACCCGACTAAGTTCTTCATGGTTAGCAGGTTTTACTAGTGCTGAAGGTATGTTTTATATTAAACCCGTAAAATATAAAGGTGTTTTATCTAAATACATGTTTGTTTTTTCTATATCACAGCACATAAGGGACTTAGATTTGTTTTATAAGATAAAAGATTTTTTGCACTGCGGTGTAATAGAAACTAAAATAAATACAAGAAATGAGGTTCGTTACTGTGTATATAAATATTCTGATATTATTGAGAAAGTTATACCTTTTTTTCAGGGCTCTAGACATGCATCACACACCCTAGTGAAAGAATGAATGGCACCAAATAATAACATTGTGGGTGTAAAATCTAAAGATTTCCTAGATTTTTACAAAGCAATTACACTAAGCCAAGATAAAAACTACACAGATAAACAAAAATTAAATTCTGCTATTGGTTTTATTAAAAGTAATATGAATAGTAAAAGAAAATGATAATTTATAATTAGGTATAATAGAAAACGGGGTAAATTGCATGAAACTCCTAAAATTAAACCTAACGCTATTAATCTATCTCCTTAATATTTTTAGGAGAAAATTTTATGGTTTTTGTATTAACTAAGGACAATATGCAGCCAAGCGTATATGGAATATATTGAAAAGACATATACGAAGGTTCAACGACTAGTAGGTGAGTACTTTATTTACAATAACCCTACCACGAAAACCCCGCAACTATACTGTATGACCGTAGTGTTATACAATATGGTTGATGACATAGTCTAAACCATTTCGAAAAGAAATGGAAAATAAAGAATAAACAGTCTTTATGGAGGTTTATATATAAAGGTTTATATAAAGGTTTATATAAACCCAGATATAAACCCAGAAATAATTTGTCCACGGATTACACGTGATTATAGGTACAATTTTTTTAGCAGTAGGATTCTGACGTATATTAGCTTATCACTTAACAGAAAATCATCACCTAGGTTTCGAAGCTGGTATTTTATACTGACACTTTGTTGATGTAGTGTGATTATTCTTGTTTTTATCTGTATATTATTGAGGTTCATAATAATAAAAAAAAAAGTATAGTCACAATTGACTTATAATATAAGATTTCCCTTTTTCAACAATATTTTATTTAAAAGAAATGATACAAGCAGCAAAAATTATAGGAACAGGTTTAGCTACAACAGGTTTAATAGGTGCAGGTGTAGGAATTGGTGTAGTTTTCGGTGCACTTATATTAGGTGTAGCTAGAAACCCTTCATTAAGAGGACAGTTATTTTCTTACGCTATATTAGGGTTCGCGTTTAGTGAAGCTACAGGATTATTCGCACTTATGATGGCTTTCTTATTATTATACGTAGCCTAATATATATATAAAAAAAATGATACAAATAACAAAAAATAGAAAAACTGGTTTAATAGGTGCAGGTTTAGGTGCAGGTGCAGTTATTGATTTAATGGGTGTAGGTATTAGTATAAAAAAGGTTTTATTTTCAAGTGGAAGAGTTTTAGGTGTAGAAAATGAAAACATTAATTTAGATGCTACAGAAACGGATAATAATAGTGTCAATGATCAGGAACTATTGTCGCAAAAGTTAAGAAGTTACTGTGAACAATTGAACATAGTTATCTTTAAAGAAGATCGGGTAAGAACTCTTACCCGTGGTTTAAATTCAGCTGTGAATAGATTAATACGAACAGGAGTCTTGCAAAGAAATGGATCATATGCTACATTGCTATCAAGACGACTTCCAGATACAAGAAGTGACGGTTATCTTAGAGATGATTCACGTAGGTTTTTATTAAGAGAACAAAATGATTTTGGGTCTATGAGGGAAACTAGGATTTTAAGTAAAAATTATGTAGATTCATGTGTTGAGTACAGAACTTTATTATACCGTCTGTTAGGTGCTAATCAGGTTATAAATATGTCTGGTATTTCGCACACTAGTACTTCATTTTACCGAGAACATGATACTTTATGTAGTTTAGAAGACTCTGTAATGGAGATAAAAAGACGTATTGCACAGGAAAAAGATTATGAATCTAAGAGTAACTCTAGTGATACCTCTAGTTCAGAAGATCTTAGTGATGTTTCCAGTATATCTGAATCAACACCTGATGTACCTAGACAATTGTATCGTCAAACTAGGATTGATAGGAGATTTCATCCAGATATTGTGGTAGCAAATGATACCGACTTAAATCCTTCTCATAACAGAAGTAGTAAAGAAATTATAGACGAAAAAGATTATATTAAACCCTGTTTACTTGATAAGGATAGCACACATTTTATGATTAAACAGCCTTTATATAATCAGATTTATAATTTTCTATTTGGATCAAAAACTATATAATGAAAATAGTCCGGTAGATTTTGTTAAAGAATTACAAGAAGGTGAGCCTTATAATATATTAGATGATATAGAATAAGATATCTATAAAACAAGTTTGTCTATAAATTTTTGTCTTATATGATACAATAACAAAAAGTAATATTTTACTTATAATATAAGTTTTTTTTTGTGTATAACAATACACCTTTTTTTATGCAATAAAAAAAAACGGGTTAGAGCCGGGCTGGTTAGGCGCCTCATTTGGGTTGAGGAGTAGTTATGTTCGAATCATAATGACCCGATGTAATTAGTGTTTTATACTTGCACCCTGATTAATAATATTAAGATTTAAGCGGGATAGGCTAAAATAATATAGATTAAACCCAGTATAAAATACACAAAGGTTTTCTCCTATAGCTATACTCATGGAGAGCTAACATTATAGCTATAATAAATATCGTTCCAGAGCTATCATCATAACCACAAATAAATTACTTAATTAATAAACGGGTTTAAAAGTAAGTATAACTTTCATTAATGTCCTAACCTCATCTTGATAAAAGAAATAGGTGTATTTTGTAATAGATATGTAAAATAAATTAAAATCAAAATAGTATTACTATTTTGATTATAAGTATATAAAGGAATCACTACGGAAATCTAGCTATATATTAACGGTCATGAATTGTAAAAAAAAACATATAACCTGTGAAAAAATTCTGTAATTTAAACAAAGTGAAATGAAATATCAAATTAGCTTTAGGAATATAAATCAAACGAGATATCGACTTAAGGTCGAAAGATTAATAGTCAAAAAGAGTAAAACGAATAATGATAAATTTGTTTGAATACAGGGGAACCTTCCCCTAAGACTAAATATAATATATAAGCGATAGTGTAATAGTACCGTGAGGGAAAGATAATAGAAATAGTGGTTTTATAAGCAGCTCAAGTAAATTTAAATAATGAATAAGAGCGTACCTTTTGCATAATGGGTCAGCAAGTTAACGTTAGATGCGAGATAAGGCGTTTTTTGCCTATTCGCAGATAAACCGATTATTAATTAATGAGTTAGTATCTAATGTTAGACCCGAAACCTAGTGATCTTACCATGATCAGGAGCAATAAAGCTATTTATCTATTAGTTGGGTTTATTTGTAATAGTATATCTGTTATAAAAATTAAACTAGTACTATGTAGTAATAAAAAGTCCGAACGGGTTATCGTTGTAAAGATATCCGAAGAATTGTGGTAAGTAAGTGAAAGACAAAACTGACTAGGATAGCTGGTTTTCCGCGAAACCTATTTAAGTAGGTAATTCAAATAACATCATAGCAGGTACAGAACTGTGATCTCAGGCAAAATATAAACAGTGGTTTCATTGTAATTTTGCACACATCGGGGGGTCGTAGAGACTTTATCGGTGAGGATTTGCTCTCGGAAGGGCAATGATATTGTAATAAAAGAAATTTTATTACATAATTTTGAATAAACCGACATATAACGCTAAGGTCGTATGTCAAAAGGGAAACAGCCCAGAACAAATGTTTAAGGTTCCAAAATTACTGTTAAGTGAAATTAAGGAGGTTTTTATTCAAATACTACCAGGAAATAGGCTTAGAAGCGGCCATTTTTTGAAGATCTCGTAACAGAGCACTGGTTAAAAACCAAAATATCAAATATTTAATATTTTGGAGGCTATAGGCCAAAAAGATAAATGCACCGATAATATAACGGATCTAAACAGTATACCGAAACTTTGTCTATATATAACTCTAGCCAACATGCTAGAAGTATATATTGGGTAGCGGAACGTTGGGTAATTCTTAAAATTAGCGTTTTTAATGCTTTTTATTTGTGGCATGATATCGCTGACACTAAGGTGAATAATGTGATATTGACCCTAAGAAATCCCAAGTGATAATGCTGGCATGAGTAACGAAAAAAAGGATAAACCTTTCGCCTAAAGCTTATGGATTTAAGATTGTAAAGTAACGGCCTCTAAGTTTATTTGCTTTACCTAAAGGACTAAATGATGAGTAAATTCTTTTAATATTACTAAACAACAGTGTTAAGGGTATAACTTCTCTTAAAAATGTAACTGAGGTTCTGGAAAAATAATATTAAGTAATAACCGTACCTAAATTCTACCACAAGTAAGCTAGTAGAGAATACGAAGGCGTTTGAGATAACAATCATTAAGGAACTCGGCAAATTGACACCGTAACTTCGGGATAAGGTGTGCCAGTTAAATACGTATATATTAGAAGATTTCTTAAGTATCGTATTTAAAAAGGAGACATAAAAAGATGTTGTACGACTGTTTAATTAAAACAAAGCACTTTGCATAAGATGTTAAATCAAAGTATTGAGTGTGATGTCTGCCCTATGTTGGCTGGTTAACGGATTTACTTTGTTTAAAAAGCAAGGTTTTGAAGGATACCCCAATAAATGGCGGCCTTACCTATGAGGGTCCTAAGGTAGCGGAATACCCTGGCCGATAAATACGGTCTTGCATGAATGATGTAACGATACAACAGCTGTCTCGATGATTGACTCAGTGAAATTATAATAGCAGTGCAGATACTGCTTACCTCTAG
>Ga0325400_1000314_pt1 | contig 33745 bp, 32 predicted proteins | sample PopdelMetagenome_2_FD_205662 | JGI IMG/M metagenome (GOLD analysis project Ga0325400, IMG submission 205662) | Populus deltoides microbial communities from Bellville, Georgia, United States - Xylem-PdKOR-R1 | ecosystem: Host-associated > Plants > Phyllosphere > Stem > Wood/Secondary xylem...
TGCACGACGCGCTCGCCGCCAGCGCTGCCGACTACGGGGCCGCGGCCAAGCTGGACGCGGAGCTGCGCGAGCTGGTGGCCGAGAAGGAGGCGCTGGAGGAGGAGTGGCTGGAGGCCGCCGAGGCCGCTGGCTGAGCCTGCGCGCAGACGACCGGCCGCACCTGCCGCGACCTCACTAGTCTCGACGCGTGGTGGGAGCGGACGGACTCTTCCCCGGCGTCCTGCGCCGGCGTCCTGCGCCGGCGGACGACCTCGTGCTCTGGCTGTTCCGCGCCGCAGCGCAGGGGCAGCAAGGTGACGGGACCGCCTGGCGCGGGTCCGAGGCCGACACCGCCGTGCTCGCGGCAGCCCTCGACAGGCACCGGGGCTGGACGCTGCTCGCGCGGCGCCAGCACCTGGTGCAGGGCCTGCCCGGCGTGGTCGGGGAGCGCGCGCTCCAGGTGCGGCGCCGCGCCGCAGGTCACCAGCTGGCCGTGGAGGCGGACCTCGGCACCTGCGGTCGAGCGCTCGACGACGCCGGCATCCCCTGGCTGTGCGTCAAGGGCCCCGTCCTCGACGCGGCGTACCGGCGCTCCGGCGACAGTCGGGCCTCCAACGACCTCGACCTGCTCGTCGGTCCCGCTGACTTCTCCCGCGCCCTGCAAGCGCTGGGCTCCACCGGCACCGCGCTGCTCAACCGCAACTGGGAGCTGCTGCGCCGGGTGCTGCCGGGGGAGGTCGCGATGCGCGCACCGCGGGGGACCACCGTCGACCTGCACTGGAGCCTCGTGCACAAGGCCACCCGCCGGGACCGCACCGGCCTGGTGACCGAGGAGCTGCTGTCCACCGCCGTCCGCGCCGACCTGGGTGCGCACCAGGTCCCGGTGCTCGAGCCGGCTCGCGCCCTCGTGCACCTGTGCCTGCACGCGGCCGGCTCGGGGGGAGACAGGCTCTACTGGCTCCTCGACGTGGCCCTGCAGTCGCGCGACCCGGGCCTGGGTTGGCGCGCTGTGGTGGGCGTGGCGCGAGCGTGGCGGGCCGAGGTCGCCGTGGGCCTGGTGCTGGACCGCGCTCGCCGCCGCCTCGGAGTGGACGTGCCGCGGTGGGTGGTGCGCGAGCTGCTGGGACGGCGGGGCTGGGCGAGCCTCGACCGCTTGGTCGGTGCCGCCACCGGGCACCGCCTCGCCGGTGAGGAGCCCCTGCCCGCTCTGGTGTGCGCGGCGGCGCTCGAGCACGGCTCGCCGGCCGCGTGGCTGTTCTCCCGCGCCGGGCGTCGCCCCCGGCAGGGGCGCACCCGTCCCTTCGTGCAGAGCGCGAGCGACCCGGGGTCGGCCCTGTACCCCTCGGGCACAGCGGACGACCTGGCCGCCTACCTGCGGGCCGTGGCCGCCGAGGCCGCGCGGTGAACGCCCCCGGTGCGCGGCGGGCGGCTGCCTACCTCGCCGGGGAGCGGGCGCTGGAGGCCGGCGTCGGCCTCGCACGCGGCGCGTGGGACGGCCTCTGGCTCGGGCTGCTCGACGCCTGCGCGCTGGAGCAGGTCGACGAGCGCTACTACAGCGGCGAGGCCGTGTACGTCACCGACGAGCACAACCGGCGCGGCCTGTTCGGCTGGGAGGAGCAGGTGGTCGCCGACCACCTGCAGCCCGGGTGCTCGGTCCTCGTGACCGGCGCCGGTGGCGGCCGCGAGGTGCTCGCGCTTCTCGAGCGCGGCTTCGACGCCGTCGGGTACGAGCCGCACCCGGGGCTCACGGCAGCCGGCGCCAGCATGCTGGAGCGGCTCGGACACCCCGGTCGCCTGCACGTCGCCGCCAGCCGGGGCTGGCCCGGCGGCACCGCCGACGACAGGACGTGGGACGTCGTCCTCATCGGCTGGGGCGCCTACATGCTGGTGCCGTCCCGGCGGGCCCGCGTCGAGCTCCTGCGGGCCGCGGTGCGCGCCACCGGCGGGCGGGGCACCGTGGTGGTCTCGTGCTTCGCGATGCCCGACGACGTCGCAGCCGTGCGCCAGCTCCGCCTGGCCCGGGCGGTGGCCGCGCCCCTGCGCCGCGCGCGGCGGGCCGAGCCGCCCGTGGTCGGAGACGCCCTGGTGCCCAACTACGCGCACTTCTTCTCCCGCCGGCAGCTCGAGGGCGAGCTGTCCGCGGCTGGTCTCGAAACCACCGCAACCGGACGTTCCGGTGATTACCGTTGGGCCACCGGGCGGGCAGAGCCGCAGCGGTGAGGTCAGGGGTGGAGGCCGGCGTGACGATGGTGGACGACGAGCAGCTGGTGCTGGACCGGGGCGCTGCCTCGTGGCGCGAGGTCGACGGCGAGGTGGTGGTGCTGAACCTGGCCTCCTCCGAGTACCTCAGCCTCAACGGCTCCGGGTCGATGCTGTGGCCGCTGCTGGCCGAGGGCACGACCGTCGAGCGGATGGCCGACCAGCTCGTGTCCGCGTTCGGGATCCAGCACGAGCGGGCGGTCTCGGACGCCCGCGCCTTCGCGCTCTCGGTGGCCGAGCAGCAGCTGCTGGCTGCCGTCACCGCCGCAGCCCGCTGAGCGGGGGACCGGTGCCAGCGAGCCCGGCCGCCGGCTCGAAGGAGGCCGCAGGCCGCTACCCGTCGGTGCTGCACGGCCCCGAGCAGATGCGCGCGTACCGCCGCGCGCCGCTCGTGGGGCGGTGGAGCCCGCTCTCACTGCGCGCCGCTGTGTGGGCGGCCCTCTCGCTGCGGCGCGCCCGCCGCGACCTCAAGCGCCGCGGGACCGCCGCGACCGTCGCCCCACCGCCTGCGCTCCCCGCGGGAGCGCGCCGCGGCGTCGAGCTCGTGCTCCGGCGCACCGCTCCCACCTGCCTGGAGCGCTCGCTGGTGCTGCAGACCTGGCTGTCGGCCCACGGGGTGCCGTGCGAGGTGGTGGTGGGCGTCTCGCGCAGCGCGGGCGCTGTCGCGGCGCACGCCTGGCTCGACGTGGAGTCGGCTGACCCCGTCGCCCGCCAGTACCTCGAGATCCACCGCCTGGCGCCGCCCGCCACCGTCCGGTGAGACCACCACCTCCGGGACGCGGGGCGTGGCAGCTCACCCCGCTCGACCTCGCCGTCGGGCACCCCACCGGGTTCGACACCTCGCTGGTGCTGCCGGCGGCGCAGCACCGCACCGCCCGCGAGGCCTTCGAGGCCGTGGTGCTCGAGGCCCTGCTCAGGGCTCCCTGCGTGGTGAGCTTCTCGGGCGGCCGCGACTCCTCGGCGGTGCTGGCGGTCGCGGTGCACGTGGCGCGCCGGGAGGGCCTGCCGCTGCCGGTGGCGGTCAGCCAGCGCTTCGCCGGGGTGGCCAGCAGCGAGGAGACCGCCTGGCAGGAGCGCGTCGTCGCCTCCTTCGCCTCCGGCGCCGGAGCTGGGCCGGGGCGGGCACCGGAGTGGGAGGTCCTCGACGTCACCGACGAGCTGGACCTCGTCGGTGAGCGGGCCCGGACCGAGGCTGCGCGGCACGGGGTGCTCTGGCCGCCCAACACGCACTTCCACTCGCTCATCGCCGAGCGCGCCGCCGGCGGCAGCGTGCTCACCGGGTTCGGTGGGGACGAGATCATGTCGCCGGGGTGGGTCTGGGACCGGCTCGCCTGGGCGCTCGACCGCCAGGTGCGCCCGCGCGCCGCGGACCTGGTGCCGCTGGTGGCCGCGGCCGCGCCTCGCGCGCTCCGGGCGCGCTACCTGGCCCACCGCCCCGACCCGACGCCTCCCAGCCCCTGGCTGCGGGCCACCGCCGAGCACGCGGCCCTGCGCGACCGGCGCGAGATGGTGCTCGCCGAGCCCGTCCACCACGGAGAGGCGCTGCGCCGCGTCTGGTGGCCGTCGCGCTACCGCGCGACCGTCGCGGAGTCGCTGCGCCTGCTGGGGTCCGGGCACGGTGCGAGGGTGCTGCACCCGTTCGCCGACGCGCGCTTCGTGGCCGCTCTGGCCGCCGAGCGCGGTCGCAGCGGGCCGCGGAGCCGGACGCGCGAGATGACCCGCCTGTTCGCGGACCTGCTCCCGCCGGAGACCGTCCGGCGGGTGGGCAAGGCCACCTTCAACGGCGCCTTCTTCGGCGCGGCCAGCCGCCGGCTCGCCAGCCGCTGGACGGGGGAGGGACTTGACGGCCTGCAGGACCTCGTCGACCCGGACGGGCTGGCCCGCACCTGGGCGGCGCCAGACCCCGACGCCCGCACCTACACGCTGCTGCAGCACGTGCGGGCCGTGACCGCGCAGCCCTGAGCGGACTGGCGGAAGGTCAGGAGGGGAGCTGCTGCAGCGCTACAGCGCCGCGAGGAGCTCCAGCAGCCGGGTCGCGGAATCCTCCGAGCGCGAGAAGTCGCGAGGGCGGGTCCACACGAACGACGTGCGCATGGCGATGTCGAAGAAGTGCTCCGGGTCCGCCCGGGGGTGCCGGAACGGCACGTTCTGCACGATGAGCGGCACCCGCGCCGCTGCGGGCACGGTGGTGAGCCCCGCCTCCGACCCGCTCCACGCAGGCAGCAGCCACCCGCGCAGCGGCACTGACGCCGGGGCCGTCCCCAGGGCGACGCGCCACCGCTCCCGCTGCACCGGCCCGTCGGGGGTCTGCTCCACCGGGCCGGGGAGGGGCAGCAGCTCGCCGATGCCGAGGGCGTCAGCGGCGGGCCTGCGCAGGTCGATCGACCCGGGCCCCGCCAGGACGCTGCCGCGCTCCAGCACCAGCACGTCGTCGGAGAGCACCGGCACCCCCAGCAGGTGCAGCTGGGCCAGCAGCGAGCTCTTGCCCGCGCCCTTGGCCCCGAGCACGCCCCACGCCCCGCCGTCCAGCACGAAGGCGCCGGCGTGCACGCAGTCGCGCCCCAGCCACCGGGCGGCGGTGGCCCCCGCGCGGGCCATGGCGGGGTGCACCACGGCGCGCAGGTCCACCGGGTCGCGGAACACGAAGTCCGCCCGCAGGGGCGCCCGGCTCATGCGGACCTCGCCCGCGCCCAGCGGCATGCGGTGCGCCATCGAGGTGTCGTCGAGGTGGTCCGCCGTCAGCGAGGGCGCGTCGCGCTCCACCCCCAGCAGCAGCTCGGGGGCGTCGTCGGCCACGGGGCGCAGCGCGCCGGGCACCTGCTCGAGCTCCGGCAGGCCGACGGTGCGGAGCCCGTACATCCCGAGGGCGCTCATCACCGGTGAAGGTACCCGCCGCGCCGCGCGGCCGATGTCCGCCGCTCGGAGCGGTCGAGCCGCCACCCTGGAGGGGCAACGGCACCGACCCCTGCGTCAGAGGAGCAGCCATGACCCCCACCGCGTACGAGGCGCCGAGCATCGAGGTGGCCGGCTCCCTGCACGACCTCACCCTGCAGTTCAAGACCTTCGGCGGAGCCGACGGCGTCATCCTCGCCCCCACCAACGTGACGATCGGTGAGAGCCAGGAGGACGGGACCCTCATCTCCTGATGTCCCTCCCGGGCGGGACGTGGCGGCCCACCTGCGCAGACGTGCGGCGGGATGTCCCAAAACGCCCCGCGGGACGGTTGTCGGTGAGCACCATGGACGGGTCAACCACTCCCGATCCTGGAGGCGACCATGGCCCTGGCCACGTACGAGCCGCCGCGCATCGACGGCGCTGGCTCCCTGCACGACCTGACCCTGCAGTTCAAGACGTTCGGCGCCGCCGACGGCGTCATCCTCGTGATCCCCGGTGTCGGCAACGTCACCATCGGGGAGAGCGACGGGGACGGGAACGTCATCTCCTGAACGCGGACACCAGCGGAGCGCCCCGTCCTGCGCGGACGGGGCGCTCTGGCGTGCTCGGGCGCGCCGCGTCCGGCGTGCCGCTGCTCGCGCGCGCGGTGGGCGTCGTCGCCACCGCCGACCGGCGCGGCCTCGTGGTGTGCGCTGCCCTCCAGGTGGTGGGGGCGCTCTCCGGGCTGGCCGTCGTGCTCGCCAGCAAGGAGGCGCTCGAGGCGGTGCTGTCCGAGCGCTCCGCGGGGGACGCAGCGCTGGTGCTGCCGCTCCTGCTCCTGGCCGCCGCGACCACGCTGGCCGGCTCGGTCGGCGTGGTGCAGGCCCAGCAGCAGCGGCTGCTCGCCGAGCGCACCTCCCAGCACGTGTGGGGCCGCCTGCTGCGGGCCGCCGCCGGCGTCGACCTCATTACCTACGAGTCCCCGGCCTTCCTGCGCCGCCTCGACCGCGTGCGCGGCAGCGCCGTGGGGCGCCCGCTCACCGTGGTCACCTCCCTGCTCGGCCTCGCCGGCAGCGGCATCGGCATCGTCGCCATGTCCGCCGCGCTGGTGCTCATCCAGCCGCTGCTCGTGCCGCTGCTGCTCCTCGCCGGCCTGCCCGCTGTGCTCGTCTCGCGCCGGGCGAGCCGCGCCGAGTTCGCCTTCGCCGCGGCCGCGACCCCCGTCAACCAGCACCGCGGGTACCTCAAGCTGCTCCTGAGCCACCGCTTCAGCGCGGCGGAGCTGCGCGCCTTCGACGTCGCCCCGGCGCTGCTGGCCCGTCACGACGCCGACGACGCCGCATACCTGCAGCACCTGCGGGGCCACGTGCGCCGCCGCACGCGCTACGCCATGGTCACGGTGGTCGCCTCCGGCGTCGCCCTGGCCGGAGCGCTGCTGGCCATCGTGGCCCTCGTGCGCGCCGACTCGATCACGGTGCCCGACGCGGGCGCCGCCGCCATCGCCGCGCGCCTCCTGTCCGGTCAGCTGAGCACCGCGTTCCGCACCCTGGGCTCGATGGGGGAGTCCGCGCCCTTCCTGCGAGACCTCGAGCGCTTCCACGCCGACCACCCGGTCCGCGACCGCACCGGTGAGGCCCACGAGCTGCAGACGGCCCTCGTGGTGGAGGGCGTCTCCTTCACCTACCCCGGCGCGCAGCGCCCGGCCCTCGACGACGTCACCGTCCGCATCCCGCGCGGGGGCGTGGTGGCGCTGGTGGGTGAGAACGGCTCGGGCAAGACCACCCTGTCCAAGGTGGTCTCGGGGCTGTACGCCCCCAGCGGCGGGAACGTCTGGTGGGACGGTGACGCGCTGCACCGCCAGGACCTGCGCGCCTCCACCACCGTGCTGTTCCAGGACTTCCTGCGCTACCAGATGTCCGTGGCCGACAATGTCGTCGTGTCGGAGACCTCGAACGCCGCCGACGCCCAGGCCGTCGAGCGCGTGCTGCAGCGCGTCGGGCTGAGCGAGGCGGTCGCGGGTCTGCCCCGCGGCATCGAGACCTTCCTCGGCCTGGAGCTCGAGGACGGCGCCGACCTCTCGGGCGGCCAGTGGCAGCGCGTGGCGCTGGCCCGGGCGCTGCACCGCGACGCACCGCTCGTGGTGCTCGACGAGCCGAGCTCCGCGCTCGACCCCCGTGCCGAGCACGAGCTGTTCACCGACGTGCGGACCGTGCTCGACGGACGCTCTGCGCTGATCGTCTCCCACCGCTACTCCAGCGTGCGGCTGGCCGACTACATCTACGTGATGGACGGCGGCCGCGTGGTGGAGGAGGGCACGCACGACCAGCTGGTGGAGCAGGGCGGGCGGTACGCGGAGCTCTACCAGATGCAAGCCGAGAGCTACTTGACCTGACCTGCCCTCACCGACCGGGAGCAGCGGCTCAGAGGTCCAGGCCGCTGGGGCGGAACTTCTCCTCCAGGAAGCGCGACTGCGCCTGCTGGCGCGCCACGTCGGAGCGCAGCACCGACTCTTGCAGCTGCTCGCACCCGGTGAGCAGGAGGTCGAGCTGCTTGCGCAGCTCTTCCAGCGGCGTCCGCCCGGCGGAGTTGCGGCTGGTGCGCGCGTGCTCGGCGGGCAGGGCGAGGAACGCGTCGACGCTGTCGGGCAGGTGCTCGGTGGCGATCTTCTCGACGTCCTGGCGGACCAGGGGGTCGGCGCCCGGCTCGGCCACCTTGGCCAGCAGCGGGAAGAGCACGTCCGCGAGCTCGCCGACCAGCACCGCGTCGCGCCGCTCGAAGCGCTCGGAGGTCCCAACCCGCCGCAGCGTCCGCGTCAGCGCCCGCTCGGCGGGGGTCGCGGCCAGCGACAGCGCGGGCTCGGCGGCCGCCTGCCGCTCCGCCGGCGCCTGACCCGGAGCCGGGGAAGCGCTGGAGAGCGCCGCGGGGACGTCGGCCGAGGTGACGGCCGACGGTCCGCCAGCGCTGCCGTGGGCGGCGATGTGCGCCTGGATCTGCCGCCGGCGCTCGCGACGCAGCTGCTTGCGGTGCTTCTCGTAGGCGCCGTTCGCGGCGATCCACCCGAACATCACCACGAGCGCCAGCCACGTCGGTCCTGCCACGAAGAGCGCGATCCACGCCCCGAGCCACACGAAGCGGACGACGTTCACCACCGCCTCGGGCACGAACCTCCCGCTCGGCGTCGTCAGGCCGACCGGCGTGAGCGTCCGCTCGTCGATGCCGTAGCGCTCGATCTCGCGGGCCTCGGCCTCGGCGACCTTGTCGTCGTCCTCGTCCTCCTTGCTCACTGCACCCCCTCGCTCACAGGTCCAGGTCCAGGTCCGAGCGGCGGACCTTCTCACCGAGGAACGCCGCCTGGACGCGCAGCTCGCGGGCGTCGTGGTCGTGCACCCGCTCGGTCACCTCGCCGAGCAGGTCGACCATGGCCCGCAGCTGCGCCAGCAGGGCCTCGGTGGGGGAGGGGCCGGGGGCGACGGTGTCGGGCGCGTACCCCGGCGGCAGCGCGAGGTACTGCCCCAGTGCCGCGGGCAGGTGCTCGCCGACCACGGTCTCGACCTCGTACAGGTCGAGCGCCGCCATGGGCCGCCCCTGGCCAGCGGCGCGAGCCAGCAGCGGCAGCGCGGCGTCGTGCACGTGACGCACCAGCGGCAGCGCGTCGGGCGGCAGCGCCGTCCCCGCCCGCACGGCCACCTGGACCAGCTCCTCCAGGCGCAGCTGGTGCAGGGTCGCCCGCTCGGCGGGGTCCTCCGGCAGGGCGGCTCCCGAGGCGCCCAGGAGGGCGGAGGACGCCGACGGCCCGGTCAGCGCCGGCAGCCACGGGGCCGACGGGTTGGGCGAGAGCGCGGCGCTGGTGCGCAGCCAGCGGGGGTTCGCGGTCAGGCCGTGCACGATCCCGGCGCCCCAGCCACCACCGGCCACGAGCACGCCGAGCACGGTGGTCCACAGCTCACCGGCGCTCAGCGCCGTGACGGCCCCGGCGGAGACGCCGAGGTGGAGGGCGGCGGCCTTCGCCCACTGCGGTCGGCGCGCCTTCCAGCTGATGTACCCGAAGCCCACCCACGGCAACCCCGCCACCGGCAGCAGCAGCCACGCGGACTTGCGCGCCCGCCAGCCCTGGCGGCGGGCCGCGGTGCCCACCTGGCGGCCGACCTGAGCGCCGACGCGGCGCGCGACCTCCTGCGAGCGGACGCGCAGCTCTGCCAGCTCCGGGCGCTCCGCGGGCCTGCCCGGATCGCCGGCGGGGCTGGTCACCTGCGGTCTTCGATCTGTGGCGTGGCCTCGCGCTCCTCGTTCTGCCGGGCCCGCGCCACGTAGGAGCGCGACCGCTTCATCTGGCCCTCGAGCGCGTCGACGGTGGTGGCGAGGTTCTCCACAGCCTTCAGCTTGAAGGTGTCGATGGCGTCCATCGTGGCGAACACCTCGTCGAAGGCGCGCTGCAGCACCTCGACGTCCACCGTCGCGCTGGCCGCCTGCTCGTGCACCTGCGCCGTCTGCTGGCGCAGGAGCCGCGATGTCGACTCGATGGTGGCGCTGGTGGTGGAGTTCAGGGCGCTGACCTGGTCGAGCACCAGCTGCTGCTGGGACAGGGCCTGGGCGACGACGACGGCGGTGCGCAGTGCGGAGACCGTGGTGGTCTGCGCCCTGTCGACGCCCTTGATGAGCTCGACGTTGTTGCGGCGCACCAGGTCGAGCGCGAGGTAGCCCTGCGCGCTGACGGTGAGCTGGGTGAGCAGGTCCTGGTGGCGCTGCCGGATGGGGAAGAGGGCGTCGGCGGTGAGGGCGTCGGCGGCCCTCGGGTCGGTGACCCGCAGCTCGCTGACCTTCTCCTGGGTGGCGGTGTCGAGGGCGCGGGCCAGCACCACGTACTCGGTGAGCTTGCCCATCGTGGCCCACAGCTCGGCCTTCTCCTGCTCGATGGCGGCGTTGTCGCGGCGCAGGGCGTCCTGGCCGGAGGCGAGTGCGCGGATGATCGCGTCCAGCTGGCTCTGCGCGTCCTGGTAGCGGTCGAAGTACCGCTGCACCTTCTGGCCGCCGGGCAGCAGGCCGAAGAGCCGGCGCGGCCCCTTGAGGTCGGCCCGCCCCGGGTCGAGCTCGGTGACCGTGCGGCGCAGCTCGGCGAGGGTGTCCGCCACCTGGGCCTGCGCGTCGGCCGCGGGGCCGCTGCCCGGGCGCTTCGCCGCACCCGCAGGGCTCGACGAGGGGCGCTGCAGCATCCGGTTGGACACCTGCGAGGAGGCGCGGACCTCCCGGTCACCCATCTTGACGACGTCATCCAGCTTGCGCTGGAACTCGGGGCTGCGCGGGTCCTTGTCGGCCAGGTCCGCGATGAACGCGCGCGCCCGCTCCGCCAGCGCCGCCCGGGTCTCCGGGTCGAGCGGGACCATCCCCTCGGCCTCGTCCTCCGGGACCGCCGGCACCGGCGCCGCGGGCGTGAGGTCCAGGCCGCGCGGCCCGCTGCCGCTCGGCGTGGGAGCGCCCGGGGCTGCGCCCAGGTCCAGCGAGCTGTCCGACGGGTCGGGCATCAGGGACATCCCTCCAGCAGCGGCGTGGTCCGTCCCCATTCTGGACGGTGCCAGCGGCTGCTGCCGACCGCGGAGGCCCCGCGCGGGTCAGCGCAGGTCTACGCGGGTCAGGCCAGCGCGAAGCGCAGCGGCGGCGGTGTGGCCGCCGGGACGACCCGCCGGGAGGCGGCCTCCGCCAGCACGTCAGCGGTGAGCTCCTCCGGCCGGCAGGCGATGGCCAGGCCGCGACGGTGCAGGTCAGCCGCGATCTGCTCCTGGTGGTCGTCCACGTGCTCGTCGTGCCGGCGCAGCCGCGGCACCAGCACCGGGCAGCGCCCGGCGGACAGCGCCGTCAGCGCGGCGCCGGTGCCCGCGTGGGCGACGACGACGTCAGCGCGCTCGACGGCGGCCACCATCTCCGCGTAGGGGACCTCCGCCCGGGCGTCAACGCCCAGGCCGCTGGCGTCGGTGGAACCGGTCTGCCACGTGACGTCGGCGCCGTCCAGCAGGCCGACCAGCGGTTCCAGCATCCTGCGGAACCCGTACGACTCGGTCGTGCCCAGCGTCACCACCGCAGAGGTGATCGGCCGAGCCGCTCGGGGCGCTCCCGCACCGACCAGCGCCGGCTGGGCCTCGAAGGCTTCGAAGATCGACCCCGCGTAGCGGAAGCGGGCGTCGGCCCAGGACGGGTACTGCGTGAACGTGCGCACCCCCGGCGCCCAGCGCAGGATCCGCCCGGTCATCGAGGGACCCTCAGCGCGGGCGGCGGTCTCGATGAACACCGCCGGCAGGCCCAGCGCAGCGGCCAGCGGCAGGAAGTTCACGGCCAGGCTGGAACCCGTGCTGACCACCGCCGTCCAGCGGCGCTCCCGGACCAGCCGCCCGGCCAGCACCTGGTTGCGAGCGATGTTCGGCAGGTCTCGCGGCGCCGCGTAGGTCGCCCACCGCACGTCCTCACCGGACAGGAGGCTGCGGCTCAGGCCGGTGTCGAACGTGACCCACGTGCGCTCGCGGCGCTCGGCCTCGGGCAGGGGGAGCCTGTCGGCCAGCTGGTGCAGCTGGCGCAGGTGGCCACCGCCCGAGCAGACGAGCAGCAGGCTCACGCGTCCGCCCCCCTCGCCGGAGCGCCTGCCGTCGCCGGGGTGGTGCGCCCGGCGGCGGGAGCAGGGCGCTGGTGCGGGAGGGAGGGCGGGAGGGAGAGGACCGGCGGCTCGGCGGGCAGGGCCGGTCGTTGCACCGCAGTGCCGTGCTTGCGGAAGAAGCGGACGGCCGAGCGGATGTGCACGCGGGTCAGCGGGTTGCGCAGTGCCGCCAGCACGCCCCCCTCGGCGCTGGCGCGGCCGTGGTCGTGCGTGGCGGCGGCGGTGGGCAGGTAGTGCACGGCCCAGCCGTCCTGCCAGAAGCGCAGGCACCAGTCGACGTCCTCGAAGTAGAGGAAGTAGGCGGCGTCCATGGCGCCGACGCGCTCCACGGCCGAGCGGCGCACGCACATGGCCGCCCCGAGCACCCAGTCGGCCTCGACCGCGCGGCCGTCGAGCACGGCGCGCTCGAGGGCGTCGCGGTCGAGGAAGCGGTCCAGCTCACGGCGCCCCGCGGAGGTGCGTCCGAGCGGTGTGCGGCGGTAGGCGATGGTCGAGGGGCGGTGGTAGCGGAAGACGGTGTGCTGCAGCGAGCCGTCCTCGTTGCGCAGCAGGGGTGCCACGAGCCCGCAGGACGGGTCGGCGTCGAGGTGGGCGGCCAGCGCGTCGACGGTGCCGGAGGAGAGGCGCACGTCGGCGTTGAGCACCAGGACGTACTCGGCCCTGGTGCGGATGAGGCCCGCGTTCACCAGGGCCCCGAAGCCCACGTTGGTCCGAGCCGGAACGTAGGAGACCCACGGGTGCTCCTGCGCCAGGCGCTGCTCGAGGTCACGGCTGGAGCCGGCCTCGCAGTCGACCACGACGACCTCCTCCAGCCGCTCGTCGCCGGCAGCGGCGATGGCCCGGAGGCTCGCGTCGAGCACCTCGGGGGAGCGGTAGTGGGTGATGACGACGGCGACCTGGGCGGGTCCGGGCACGGCGCTGCCTCCGAGGGGGTGGCTGGGTCTGCTCCGGGGTCGGGGGCCGACCCCGGCCTGCCCCGCGTCGTCACGCTGGGCGATCTCGCAGAACGCTAGGTGTGCGGGGTGTCGTGTCGTGTGAAAACGGGACAACTGCTCCCGACACGCCGGGACGCCACTCCACGCCTCCGGTCGCTCGCGGTGGGACCGTCGGAGCAGCACCGACCACTGATCCCAGGAGCACCTCATGGGCCTCCCCACTCACGGTTCGTCGCGCCGCACACGACGGGTGGCCGCCGCAGCGCTGGCCGCCACCGGCCTCGTCGCGCTGTCGTCAGCGGCCGCGACCGCTGCGCCGGTCCCGACGCCGGCGCCCTGCACGGCCAAGCAGTCCGTCTGGGCCACGGTGACCACCGAGCTGCCCGTCGTGGTCAGCCCGGTCGAGGGCGACTCCTACACGCTGCAGGCGACGGGGAAGGTCGGCGGCTACGCCGCCCGCGGCATCGACAACGTCACCGTCTTCCTCGACGGCCAGTTCGTCGGCAAGGCGACCCTGGCCAAGGCGTTCAAGGCCTCCTACACGGTGCCTGCGGAGGAGCGGGCCTGGTCTCTCGCCGTGCCGGCGACGAGGGGGACCCACCAGCTGCTGGTCTGCTCCAACTCGACCTACAGCTCGCTGGCGGGCACCGTCACCACGGTGCTCGTGCCCGACCCGGTGCCGAGCACCGAGCCCGTCTGACCGGGCCCGCTCGACCCTGGCGGGTCAGGCGCTGACGCGCTCCACGACCGGGGGCACGTCGGCAGCGGTCCAGCCGGTGCGCCACTCGCGCCGACTCGACCACGCCCGCCGCCACCTGTCGTCGGTGGACCGGGTGGCGGTCTCCTGCACGGCGCGCAGCCCCACACCTGCCTGCAGCAGCACCGTGGACGCGGTGCGGCGCACCGGGCCGGTGCCGCGCCGGTAGATCGAGGCCTTGCCCCGCAGCACCATGAGCAGCTTCGACACCGTGGTCGAGGTGCCGCCGCCCACGTGCACGATGGTCGCGTCAGGCGTCATCGACGGCCGGTAGCCCGCCCGCCGGGCCGCGCGGGAGAGGATGACGTCTTCCCCGTACATGAACACGTCGGCCGGGAAGCCACCCAGCTCGTCGAGGAAGACGCCGCGGTCGACCCCCAGCAGGCACCCGGTCACCACGCCCACCTCGCGCGGGGTGTCGCGGCCCCACCACCCCAGCGACTCGCGGTCGAAGACGCGGCTGTCCTTGAACGCCGTGCTCAGCCCCGTCGCGAAGCAGAGCTCGCTCCACAGGGTCGGGTCGCCGAAGCAGGAGCGCGGGTCGAGGTGGCCCTCGGGGGAGAGGGTCCTCCCGCCGACCAGGCCTCGCTGTGGGTCCGCGTCGAGGAAGTCGACCAGGGCGTCCAGCGCCCCGGCGGTCGCCTCGGCGTCGGGGTTGAGGAAGATGACCACCCGTCCGCGCGCGGTGCGCGCGCCGTGGTTGCACGCGGCGCCGAAGCCGACGTTGTGGGCCAGCTCCACGAACTCCAGCGACAGCTCGGAGTCGTCGAGGGGCGTGGTCAGCGTCTGGCGCAGCGGTGTGGGGGAGGCGTTGTCGAGCAGCACCACCTCGAAGCTGCGGCGTGGGCGCCCTGCACCGCGCAGGGAGACGAGACAGCGCTCCAGCAGCTCGGGGGCGCCGTAGCCGACGACGACCACGCTCAGGTCAGGCTCAGCAGGCACACCTTGACGCTAGCCAAGCGCATCTTCGTGCGAGGCCAGTTCCGCAGACCTCCGTCAACCGGCGGCCGAGCGAACCGCATCGGCCAGTACGGCAGCCTGCTGGTGGGTGCTGAAGCGCTCCTCGACGCTGCGCCGACCTGCCGCGCCGATGTCGTCGGCCCGCGCGGGGTCGTCCAGCAGGGCCCGCAGCCCACGTGCTGCCGCTTCCGGGTCGGACGGGTCGACGAGCTCGATCCCGCTGCCGCTGGGGGCGTAGTCGCGCATGCCGGGCTGGTCGCTCGCCACCACGGGTCGACCCAGCGCCAGCGCCTCCAAAGCCGCGGTGATGCCCGATGCGTGGAGGTTGCGATTGGTGAGCACGAGGCAGGCAGCAGCCGACGCGACGAGCTCGCGCAGCGGCCGGTGGTCCAGGCGGTCGATGATCTGGACGCTAGGGTCTTGCGCCGCCTTGGCCTGGAGCGCCGGCGAGACCGTCTTCGACACCACGACGAGCCGCGTCGCGGGGCGGGTCCTCCGCACCTCGGCGAAGGCGTCGAAGACGGTCGGCCAGTCGCGGTGCCTGTCGTTGCCGACGCTGACCACCAGATCTGGATCGACCGCGGAGTCCATCGGTGCGAAGAAGTCTGCGTCGACGCCGAACGGCAGCACATGCACACGCCCCCGTGGAACGCCCAGCTCGCCCACCAGAGGCTCGACCTGGGCGCTGCTCAGGACCACGACACCTCTCGCCTGGCGGAGCGCTGCCTTCACCAGCGGCCGCACGCGGCGAGGCACCGCGCCATCGGTTGCCCAGATGACGCCGGTGACCACGGGAACGGATCGGCCCCATCCGAGGCTCACCGGCACGCCCGCCTGCTCGCTCCAGCTCAGCACTGGAGCACCGCGCGGTCGCCAGGCTGCCCCCACGGCCCAGTCGTAGCCACCTCCGGCCCTCCGGACAGCGGCCCGCGCCAGAGTGGCCGGTCGGCTCGCGCTGCTGCTCCGGCGAGGCACGAGGAGCTCGATGTCGTGCTGGACCAGGCGGTCCAAGCCGTAGGGAAGTCCGTCAGGGACCTCTCCCGCGGCGTGGCGGCGGCTCCAGCCACCGGGATCAACCTGGGTGCCGTAGAGGAGGTCGACGCTCAGGGTCACACCAGCAGTGTGCCGTGGCGGCGTCAGCGCGTTCCGGATCGGGCGAAACCCCCTCGGAGCGCCCGCCGGTCGGCCAGGATCGACGTCCATGACCGTGACCAGGGCGGACGGTGCGTCGATCTCAGTGGTCGTCGCCACCTACAACGGAGCCCGCTTCCTGGGCGAGCAGCTGCAGAGCCTGTCCGAGCAGACCGCACCGCCGCACGAGGTGGTGGTCGCCGACGACGGGTCGACCGACGCGACACTCTCCATCATTCGGGCCTTCGCCGACCGAGCCCCCTTTCCGGTGCGCGTCGTGCAGAACGAGCGACTGGGCATCGGCGGCAACTTCCTGGCCGGAGCCGCTGCGTCCAGCGGGACCCACATCGCCTGGTGCGACCACGACGACGTGTGGGCCCCCACCAAGCTCGAGCTGTGCGCCGGTGCTCTCCGCTCCAGCGGCGCCGACTTCGTCGTCCACGACTCGCTGGCCGTCACCGAAGACCTGAAGCCCACGGACGCCCGGGGGATGCGCAGGGTCCGCCGCCACGCGACCCGCGAGGCGTTCCGGGGGGACTTCTGGTTCGTCCCGCCGGGGCACGCGACCGTCTTCTCCCGGTCGTTGTTGGACGGCGTCGACGTCGACCGCCGGCCCGACTCCCACATCCACGCCGGCCCCTGGCACCACGACGAGCTGACCTGGTTCCTCGCCGTGACCCGCGGTCGCAGGGCGTACCTGCCCAGCCCGCTCACGCTCTACCGGACGCACGCCGACCAGAACGCCGGCCGTCCCGGGGCCATGAGCGCTGCGCGCCGCATCGGCATGGGATCCGCCGGGATGCGCCGACGCCACGAGCTCCTGGAGCAGTGGCAGCCGCACCTGCTGCCCGGCCTGGACGTCCGCGGACGGGCGGACTGGCAACGCCTGCGCCGCGTCTACGGGGGCCGAGCTGACCGCTACGAACTGCCGGCCGGGGCCCGCAGGGTCCTGGCGACGGTCAGGGCGGTGGCTCGCGGTGACTACCTCCCGCGCAACCTGGGAGGGCTCGGGGCGCGGAGCCTGGCGCTGGACGTCGTCAACCTCGGGCGAGCAGGGTGAGCACCCCCGGCGACGAGCGCACCGCCAGGCGGCGCATCGTCAGCATCACCGATGAGCTGCCGTACCCCGGCATCCCGCACGCCGGGGGGGAGTACTACAGGAGGCTCGCCGACCTCCTCGCCGCCGACCACCACCTCACGCTGATCGCCCCCGTGACGTGGAAGAACGACGTCGCCGTGGCGAAGCTGGCCGGCACAGGCCCCGAGCTGGTCCTCATCGACGTCCCGCCCCAGCCGCGCCACTGGTGGGACAGGGCGCGCCGCCTCGTCCCCGCGCTGAGGGCCGTCGGTTTCCTGGGAGAGGTGCACCGCGACCCTCGAGCGGTGGAGGCGCTCGCGGCGGCGGACGTGATCGACCTCCAGTGGTTCGAGCAGGCTGTGGCTGCGCGGTCGCTGCGTCGTCGCTGGCCGGAGGCGCGGCTGGTGGCGACCTTCCACGACGTGGTCTCTCAGGGGTACGCCCGGCAGGCCGTGCACGCGCGGTCACTCGTGACGCGCCTGTCGGCGTGGACCAGGTGCGCGACGAGCTTGCTGCTGGAGGGGTGGACGCTCCGCGCGGTGGACGTGCCCCTCGTCTTCAGCGACAAGGACGCCGACCTGCTGCGCCGACGCTGGCGCCGGAGCCAGCCGCGGGTGGTGTTCCCACCTCTGGACGACCCGCGCATGGCGGAGCGTCCGGTGCCTCTCCCAGAGCGCTCCCCGACGGCCGTCTTCGTCGGAGCCTTCTTCCGGCCAGAGAACGACGAGGCCGCCCGGTGGTTGCTGGGTGAGGTGTGGCCGCTGGTGCTCGCGGCCTCACCCGGAGCGCGATTGACCGTCGCCGGGGCCGGACCGTCGAGGGAGGTGCTCGACATGGCCGCACGGCTCCCCGGTGTCGAGACGACCGGCTACGTCGACGACCTCGGCGACGTCTACCGCAGCGCCCGTGTGGCCCTCTCGCCCTCTCGCCGCGGTGCCGGAGTGAAGTTCAAGAGCATCAGCCCCATGCTCTGGGGGGTTCCGGTGGTCGCGACGACCGTGGGCGCGGAGGGCGTCGATGCGGTCGACGCCTTCTGGCGTGTGACGGATTCCCCGTCGGACTTCGCTGCAGCGGTGGTGGCCGCTCTCGAAGACCCTGCCTCCTGCTCGCCGGTGGTCGAGGCGGCGAGGGACTGGGCCGTGCAGCGGTACACGGAGGCGGCGTGGAGGGTCGGCCTGCGCGCCGCCTACGCCTGACAGATGATTCGCTGCCCGCTTCAACGCCAGCCGTTGTCTCCTGTCAGCAGCTTGCGCGCGCGCCGCCTGGCGTGGATGACCTTGCGACGCCACCCGACGTAGTCGCGGATGTCGAGTCCCGCTGACTGGACGGCGCGTGCGTCGTCCAGCGTCTGCTGGAGCCAGGCCTGCAGCGTCAGCGCTCCGGTGTGCTTGGCTGAGAGGGGCAGTGCGGCCTGGTAGGCGGCCTCGTCGGTGAACGCGGTGAGAGGGTGGCGCGGGTCGTCCAGGTGCTCCTCGCGGACGAACGGCATCGGCCACCCGTTGTAGTAGCCCCGGTGCGCTGCCCGCAGGCACCACCCGACGAAGCTCTGACCCTCTTCCAGAGGACCGAGCTCGTCGACCAGAGAGCGGCGGAAGAGGTGGCCGCTGCCCTGGACCCAGTGGTTGCGCAGCAGCGTGACGCCGTGTGCGCTCTGCACCTTGGGGGCGGCGAGCTCGGCGTCCCAGTCCTCGGGGAGGAAGCGCCAGGAGCCCATGACGCCCAGCTGGTCCCACGCCTCGAGAGTTCCGGCGAGGTGCTCGACCCAGCCCGGCTGCATCAGTGAGTCGTCGTCCACCTTGGACAGGTACGTGCCCCGTGACTGCGTCCACAGCCAGTTCAGCGCGGGCCGCAGTCCCACGTTGTCGGGGGAGTGGTACAGGCGGTGGAACCTGGGGTGGCCCTCGTGCTGGCGGACCACGTCGAGCACGCCGGCGTTGCTGCCGTTGTGCCAGACCCAGACGCGGCTGCCCTCAGGCACCGTCTCCAGGAGACGGGGGAGCGACAGGCTCGTGTAGTGCGGCCTGTCGTGCGTGATGAGGAGGACGTCGGCGTCGCTCATGCCACCACCTCCGAGGTCGACCGGTGGACCGTGTCCGCGGTGCGGCTGCTGGCGTCGTGGTTCCAGCCCACGTCAGGACCGCTGCGCACTGCGCTGGCTCGGACGAGTCCGGCGAGGACGACGAAGGCAGCCACGCGGTGCCACATGCGTGGGTGGCGCAGCAGCCCGACCAGTGCCCTGGCTCCGCGAGGTGCGGTCTCCGCCGCCAGGCCGGTGGTGTCGACGGACGCGGTGCCACCGTCCAGAGAGGTGTTGCCGGCCCGCGCCCGCGTGGCCCGCCGGACATGAGCGCGGACCGTGGTGGCTGGGTGGAGGTCGAACGTCGCCGAGACCGAGGCGCGCTCGTGCGCTGCGAAGCTGCGGCGCACGTAGTGGTCGTCGGCGATGACGTCGGGGAAGGGCGCGATGCGCGCGTGGCCGCGGGCGCTGACCGCGTACACGCCGGAGCCGACGTAGCGGTCGCGGATCACCGGCAGCTCTTGCCACGCCTCGTAGTGCCAGCGCACGATCCTCGACAAGCCACGGCCGACCACCCTGGGGCGAGGCGCGGCGGCCAGGGGAGAGGCCGGCGCGTCGTCGTGCAGGAGCGCCGCGGTCAAGCGGGCGGACTCCGCGGACAGCTCCACGTCGGCGTCGAGGTAGATGCGGGGGAAGGTCGCAGCAGCCGCGTCACCCGTGTTCAGTGCCCCGGTCTTGCCGGGTTCGCGCCTCTCCAGGACCGTGACGTCCGCAGACCTGGCGCCGAGCTCGTCTGCCGCGCGACGGGCCGTGGCAGCTGTGTCGTCGGTGCACCCGTTCGCGACGACGACCACTTCGAACTCTCCGGGGCGGGCCCCGTCGAGCAGAGAGCGCAGGCACCTCCCGACGACCTGGGCCTCGTTGTGGGCGGGAATGATCACCGAAGCCGATCGCACGCCACCATCGTGGCGGCGCCATTCAGCTTTCGCGGGGCTTCGCGGTTTTTCGGTCGCTCTGGCCGGTTCCTGAGGGTGCGCGGCAGACCACGGCCGACAGGCCGATGATGAGGAAGAGCAGCAGCGACACCTGGGCGAAGAAGAGCAGGTCGAACACGGTCCCGGAGAACCCGATGGCGACCACACCGCCGGCCAGCGCCGCAGCGAGGCTGGCACGCAGTGGGTCGCTGGTGCGGAAGGCCCGCGCGGTTTTGACCAGCGACAGGGTGGGGACGACGAAGAGCGCTGCGAGGAAGACGACCCCGACGAGTCCGTCCTGGGTCAGCGTCACGAGCCACTGGTTGTCCAGGTAGAGATCAGGCAAGGGGGCCCCGCCCAACCACGGAGAGGCGTTGAACGCTGCATCCACGAGGGGGTAGTCGTCGAGGCGTCCTGTCACGCTGGGGTCGTCAGCCGCGTTGGAGAACAGCGCCTCCACGGCTTGGTAGGTCGATGGCACGGCGACGTACGCGGCGGCCACGGCCACGAGCCCTGCGACGCCGGTCACGACCCGCGTCCGCCAGCCCTGCATGGACAGGAAGATGAGCATCGACAGGGCGATGCAGATCAGCCCACCACGTGACAGCGCGAACGGTAGGGCGAGAGCCATCACCGCTGCCGCGGTGTAGGAGGCGCGTCGGGCGAGCGCGGTCGCTGCGTGCCGACCGAGGTGGATGGCGAGGGGCAGGCAGCACCCGAGGATGACGGCGAACTCGATGGGGTGGCCCGCGGTTCCGAAGATCCGCACCATCCCGTTGCGAAATCCGAGCCCCTGGCTGTTGCCGGCGGTGCTCATGCCCGGCAGCATGACCACGTCCGCCCAGATCAGCGGAGCCCCCAGGGCCTGGACGATGCCGACCAGGGCGCTCAACACGCATCCGGCCACCACCCAGCCGATGATCCGGTGAGCGGTCGCCAGGGTCTTGACGCGCACGGCGGTGTACATGCCGATGCCGCAGGAGCTCACAGCGAACAGCAGGGTCCGCATGGATTCCGCGGAGTCGTCGTCGCGCCGGAACGCCGACCAGCCGAACAGGAAGAGCGCCCCGACGAGGTACACCAGCAGCAGCACCACAGGGCTCGACACCGCGGTCGTGCGGGTCTTCCTGAAGTTCAGGAGGTCAGCCGCCAGCAGCAGGAGGGCCACGGTCCCCACCAGTCGGGCGGGAGCTCCGTTGCTCATGAGCGGACCGGCGACCACCACCTCGCTCGGGAAGAACAGCAGCAGTGCTGCGAAGAGCAGCGACAGCGATGCCGCCTCCCTGCGCACCCTGAGGCGCCGCCCACCGCCGTCGAGCGGTGGTGGGAGGTCCGGGGTGACGGGACCAGCGGTGCTGATGGTCGACGTGCTCATCGGCGATCCCCCTCCACCTCGTCATCGTGCAGGAGGTGGGGCTCACTTGTCCGAGAGACGGCAAGTCCGCCCCCCGGCGGCTCTCGGCGCCTACCGTTGGTGTTCCACCTAACCGCGGGAGAAGACGTCCATGGACCTGCTCGACATCCTCCGAGCATGCCTCAAGAGGTGGTACGTCTTCGTTCCCGTGGTGGGGCTGACGGCCTGGCTCGCAGCGGGCCAGTACCTGGCGGCCCAGCCGCAGTACACCGCGACGACCTCGGCCCTGGTGGTCCCCAGCCGCGACCTCATCGTCGCCCGCGGAGCACAGGGCATGGGGGGAGCCCCCGTGACCACTCCCTTCAACGGAGGCGGGGGGGCGACGTCGCTCGCGGGGATGCTCACCGCCGCTCTCAGCACGAGCACCGTGCGCCAGGAGCTGCTGCCCGGGGGAGGCGTGCTGCTCACCCCGGTGCGCAACCCCACGTCCGACACCGAGCTCGTGTCGGTCACGGTCACGGCCAACAGCGAGGCACGGGCCACCAAGGCCGTCGAGGTGCTCGGCACCGGCATCAACCAGGTCCTCGCCAACCTGCAGCTCGCTGCTGGGGCGCCGGAGGGGCAGCTGTACGTCGCAGCCCCGGGCGGCCCGAGCGATCCGCCCACGGTCAGTTACCCGGACCGGTTGCGCGGCGTGGTGGGTGTCTCGCTCGCGGGTGTCCTCGCGGCGGTGGTGCTGAGCATCCTCGTGCAGGCGCTGGCCAGGGGAGGGGCGCAGAACCGCGTCCCTCGCCAGCAGACGAAGGTGCGTCGCGGGCCGGTCTCCGCCCGGAAGCGGACGACGACGCCCCAGCACCCCTCTCCGCAGCCGGAGGCCGGTGGCTCCACAGGAGAGCCGTGGTGGTCTGAGGAGGGCGAAGAGGACCTCCCGCGCCGCCGCTCGGGATTCCCCTCCGAGCCGGCGGCGACCGTGGACCTGCGCGACGCTCCCGCGCTGCGCCGTCGTTGACCGAGGAGGTGGCCGACCGCTGACGTTCTCAGAACGCGGGTCGGTCGACCTCGATCGGGCCGCCCGTGGCAGACATCGTGTTGCCCGGTCCGATGTGGACGCCGTCGGGAGTGACCACCGGCCCGTACCGCGCTGAGCCGCCGAAGGTGTTGTCGTCGACGACGAACCCCTGGGCGTCGATGGCCTTGCTGATGTTGATGCTGTAGTTGCCGCCGTCGAGCACGTTGCCGCGGATCACGACGTTGCGCGACGTCATGTCGCCGGAGTCGCTGCTGAGCATGATGGCGGCGTTGCCGAGGTCGCCTTCGGTGGCCCTCGGGTCGAGCACGTTGTCGATGATCTGGACGTCCTTGGCGGAGATCCCCTGCACCGCGTCGGGGTGCAGCTCGCCCTTGCGCACGAGGTCGTGTACCCAGCTGTCCTGCAGCACGATGTCGCGCCCCATGCGGACCCCGTCGTTGGCGCCGTGGACGTCCAGTCGGGAGAGCGTGGCTCGGCTGACGTCCACGCCGATGTCGGCGAGTCCGGCGCCGTCGACCTCGACGTCTTCAATCATCACATTCTGCGCATCGTCGCTGCCCTCGATGACCCTCGCCACGTCAGCGCTGTTCGCGGTCACACGGGTGTTGCGGATGACGACGTCCGGAGCGGCGATGACGATCGAGCCTGAGACGTCCAGCCCGTCGATCACCGTTCCGGGCGTCGTGATGCGCAACGGTCCGCTGCGACGGAGCTGAGTGCCGGCGGGCACTCCTGTGGTGCTCGGGCCCGGCGGACCGGAAGGGACGGCGCTCGGCACCATCGTCTCCTGCACCGCAGGCGGGACAGGAGCAGCGGCGCTGCCGCACCCGGCCAGGGTGGTGGTGCACGTCACCAGAGCAGCGGCAAGCAGCCGGGTGCGGTGGGTGGGGGGCACGGAAGAACCCTAGGTTCAGCACGCTTGATGATCAGGGGGTTCGCCACATGTCGCTGCCGTCGAGGTGCGCAAGCCGAGGTGAGGAAGGTCACCCACCCAGACGCGCTGGAGGGGCGGATGGACCTCCGCGCCTAGTCGGACCGGGCGAAACGGACTTCTCAGCCACCAGGAAAGCGTCACACGAGCCGATGCACCGACGACCCCACCGGACAGGAACCACGGAGGTGATGGGTGATGGTCACGTCTCGGATCAAGCGCGCAGCCCTGGCTGCCAGCACGGCTCTGATCATGCTCACCGGCGTCGCGGCTGCCAGTGCACCGGCGCAAGCAGCGCCCCAGCCAGACGGGCTCTTCTACTCCGGCGCGAGCCTCAACAGCGCTCGACTGCCCGCAGGGCCGGTCGTCGTCGAGTTCCGCTCGTCGACCCCCGCCCGCAGCGTCGACTTCATCCTCGACGGCACCAAGGTGGCCACCGACACCCAGCTCGACCGCAGCGGTGAGAACTGGATCGCCTCGGCCGTGATAGACCTGCGAGGCAAGCAGGGGCAGTCCCAGCTGCGCACGCACGTCTTCGCCCCGCAGGGGTTCCGGGCGTTCTACAAGTTCTTCAAGGTGGTGCCGCTGCAGCCCACCGTTCCGGCTCGCCTCAGTGGAGGAGCGGTCGCGGGCGCTGCGAACACCGGTGTGCCTCAGGGCACCGCGCTCCGGCCGAGCGGACCGCTGACGCTCACTCGACCCGGAGAGGTCGTCGAGGGGTTGGACGTCCAGGGATGCGTGGTGGTGGCGGCCAACGACGTCGTCATCCGCAAGAGCAGGATCACCTGCACAGATCCTGCTCAGGACCGCGTCCTGCGCACCTCAGGGGCGGTCAGCGGGCTCGTCGTCGAGGACGTCGAGATCGATGGCGGCGGTGTGGTCGACATCGGAGCTGACGTCAGTGGTGCGGTGCTGGGGCGGCTCGACGTCCACGGCGTCAACGACGGCGTGCGACTCGGTAGCAGGGTCTCCCTGCTCGACAGCTGGGTGCACGGCCTGGTCCGCCAGAACGGCCTCCACCCCGACGCGGTGCAGGGGATCTCGGCCCAGGACGTACTGATCCAGGGCAACACCCTCGACCCCCGCAGCACGGACGGCAAGGACCTTGGCAACGCCGCGGTGATGCTCGGCAGCGAGACGGGGACCAAGCTCTCGCGCGACGTGGTGGTGAGGGACAACTTCCTTGAGGCTGGCAACTACGCGGTGAACATCAGCGGCAGCATCAACGCCCAGCGCATCGACGTGAGCGGCAACCTCTTCGGGACCGCCAGCCGCTACGGCGCCGTCGTCTCCCCCGCGGGTGTCGTGCTCGGCGCGGGGAACCTCGTCGGACCGGCTCGACTTCCGGTGTTCGCCGACCGTCCCAGCCTCTGATCCGCGGCCCGCGCCGCCCTGCTGCACTTCTCCTGCAGCGGGGCGGCGCGCCCGCGAGTGCAGCCGATCACCCTCAAGGATGAACACCGGGTGGGATAGTCCTGGGGACTGGTGGGGGAGCGCCGAGCGAGGCGCAGGCCCGGCGCGCTGGAGCGCGCCCTCGACGTCTCTGGTGGTTCAGCAGGTGTCGACGCCACCGGGGTCGGTCTCCGAGAGGACAGGAATGGCGCCGCGTCAGCATGGCGGGAGCTCAGCAGTGGGCTACGTCTTGAGCTCGTACCCCGTCATCTCCCAGACCTTCATCCGCAACGAGGTGGCAGCTCTCCGCGACGCTGGGGTGGACGTGCGCGTGTGGACGATGGGCGGAGGAGACGGGGACGTCGTCGACCCGGCCTGGTCGGGCCCCTGGAGGGTGCTCCACGAGGTGCCCTGGCGGCGCGCTGTCGCCGACGGGCTTTGGTGGTCGCTTCGGCCCCGTGCTGTGCTGAGGCTCCTCCGAGCGCTCCGCACGTGCCGCTTCGCCCACCCGGACCTGGTGCTGCGAGGGGTCTTCACCGCTGCTCGCGACCTCCGGCGTGCGGGCGCTGTCGTGTGCCACAGCCACTTCGGGTGGAAGGCCAACGCCCCGGCTCTGTACGTGGGCGCGCTGGTTGAGATCCCGACCACGGTGACCGTGCACGCGGCAGACATCTTCATGCCGCACGCGAACCTGGGTGACCGCCTCCGGGCCATGGGCGCTGTGGTCACCGTCTGCCAGTCCAACGTCCCTCACGTCACAGCCCTCGGCGTGGCCCCAGAGAGGGTGCACGTCGTCGCGTGCGGTGTCGACACCGGCGTCTCCGAGCCGGCGCCCCCCGCTGATCCGGGGCGCCTCGTCTCCGTGGGCCGCTTGGTACCGAAGAAGGGCTTCGACCTGCTCCTGGACGCGTTCGCGTCGGTCGTGAGGGTGCGGCCGGGAGCCACGCTGCGCATCATCGGAGACGGTCCGCTGCGCGAGGAGCTCGAGGCGCAGGCCTCGCGGCTCGGGCTGGGTAAGAGCGTCAGCTTCCTGGGGTCGATGGCGCACGAGCAGGTGCTCCGCGAGGTCGACGAGGCAGCTGCCTACGTCTTGGCCTGCCGCAGGCTGCCCGACGGCGACAGCGACGCGATGCCAGTCGCGATCCGGGAAGCCATGGTGCGTGCGCGGCCCGTCGTGTCCACCGACGTCGCGGGAATTCCGGAGTCCGTCGACGAGACCGTCGGCTGGGTCGTGCCTCAGAACGACCCGTTGGCGATGGCCCAAGCACTGGCCGATGTGACGGGGGATGCTGATGAGGCGCGTCGCCGCGGTCGCGCTGCGCGTGAGCGTGCTGTGCAGCGGTGGGGGCTCCAGACGTCCCGCGCCGACCTCCAGCGCATTTGGAACGGGCTGGACTCGGACGGCGGCGCCGGGGCAGAGGCCCGGGCACGGTCCGAGGCGGTCGGTGCCGTTCGCTGACCCGCGTGCAGGTGCGCGTTTCGACGGCTGCCGCCGCGCAGGTCACTTCCTCATGGAGGCCGGCGGCGCGTAGGCAGGTCTTGCGCGGTCCAGCTCCATCTTCGTGAGGTCCAGGACGCCCGGCGGGTGGTCGTGCGAGCCCAGGCGGTCGAGGAGCGCCGTGCACGAGCTACCTAGGAACCGGCACAGGCGGTGCGCCGGCACCTCGCACCACTTCATGAAGACGACTGCGGTGCACAGGCTCATCGCCAGACCGGTGCAGAGGACGACGGCCACGTCGAAGGCCAGGTTGCCCGTGCTGACCCGCGAGGCGATCGACATCATGATCGGTTCGTGGATGAGGTACAGCGAGAAGCTGATGCGTCCCAGCCACAGCGCAGCGCGGTTGCTGCCGATGCGTTGGGCCGTTCCACAGCCGAGGAAGAGGAGTACTATCAGCACGGCGCCGGCGACTGTGCCCAGCTGCGTCACTCCCACGTGCGGCCAGAGCCAGGTGAGCTGGAAGGCCGCGACAGCAGACAGGGCGGTGACGCCCCAGAAGGCACGTCCTCGTGCCGCCGCCCAGATGCCCACCGCTGCACGGTGCTGAGCGAGGAGCGCGCCCGCTGCGAACGTCCCCAAGTACTGCAGAGCGTCTCCGGTGAGGCCGTACGTCACGCTGCCGATCGCCACTACCAGGGCCACGGCGGCCGCCGAGACCCACGGCCAGCGCCGTGCGGCGGTGAGGACCACCAGGTACAGCGGTAGCAGGAACGAGAAGAGCACTTCCCACCGGAGCGACCAGAACGGGCTGTTCAGCCAGGTGGATCCGGGCAGGAGGAGAGCCAGGCGGACTACCGAGTCGACGCTGACCTCCGTGTCGTGCAGCGAGTACCACCAGGACAGCTGCCGCTGTCCGTTGCGAGGGAACAGGTGCACCAGCGCAGCGGTCAGCAGCGCCGCCGCCACGACGGGCAGGTAGAGGCGTGTCATGCGCTGCGGGTAGTAGCCCACCCACGTTTTCACCGACGACACCGATCTGCGTCCATCGACGAACGGGAGGGCCAGCACATACCCCGAGAGCACGAAGAAGACGGCGACCGCCTCGCTTCCTGCCCACAGGAGGTGCAGAGGGGTCTGGCCGAGCCACCAGGGCTGCCCCGGGAGCGACCCCGCGCCACCGAACTGCTGGGCCAGCCCGGGGACGAGCAGCAGCGCGTGGTGCGCCACGACCACCAGCGCAGCGATGCCGCGGAGTCCGTCCAGGGTCGCAAGGCGTTCGGCGGGGACCTCGCGGACTTCCGGTGGCGCGGTCCCTCGGGCGTGTACTGCCTGCGTCATGTCGGCTCCGTTCGGAGACGGCCTCATCCTGGGCCACGCATCTGACGCCCAGGTCGAGTGGATTCGTCACTGAACGTAGTGGAGGACGTGACCGCGGAAGGGCAACTTCCTGGGAGAGGTGTCCGCCTTCGGTGCTGAGGCTGATCTCTCGTTCAGAGCGGCAGATCCCGCTTCCGGACAGCCGGAACCCCGGCGTACAGCCCGTTGGGCTCGCAGTCCGTCGTCACGACAGCCCCGGCCGCGATCACGCAACCTGCCCCAACTGTGACGCCGGGGAGGACCGTGACACCGGCGCCGAGCCAAGATCCTCGCCCTACGCGTACGGGGCCTGTGACGGTGTCGCCCGCTCGGTTCTCTGCGCCGCCGATCTCATGGGTGCCACTGATCAGCCGGACGAAGGGGCCTAAGCGCACCTCGTCTTCTACGTTCACGTCTTGATCGATGTAGACGCCATCGTTGCAGAAGACACGGTGACCTAGTGTCACCCGCGGTCCCCTCAGGAGCACACCTCGTCTCAACCGGCAGTGATCTCCGATCTGGATCCCCCGGCCCTCGGCGCGGACACTTGAATGGAGCCACGTATTGCGTCCGATGGTGACCCCGCGCGGCCAGCCGAGCCGGCGGCGCGCAGCCGCGCTGACCCGTTCAAGTGTCAGGGGGCGGTCCAGCACCGACGAAGCGTATGGTCGTCGCTCCCGCAAGGTGCCGGAACGAGAAACGTTACGCCTTGTCGCGATCAACATCTGCACCTGCTTAGTCTGTACGGGCCGTTGACGGCGCGGGAGGCGCAGGTCCCGCTTCAGGCGAAACCACCTCCAAGGGCTCAAGCCGGCTGCATATTGGGTGACCGTGCGATCGGCCCACCCCGTATGACCGCGGTTGACGAGCAAGAAGTCCGTAATCCTGCGGAACGTGGGGCTCCACAGGGTGCTCTCGCGTCGCGTGTGCGGCGCGGCGCTGCATGGTCCGCTGGCGGCCAGATCGCTGGCCAGTTGATCCAACTGGCGTCTACGGCAGCGCTGGCTCGCCTCCTGTCGCCGACTGACTTCGGCCTGGCTGGCCTGGTGGCTGTGGTAACGGGTCTGCTGGCCGTCTTCATGGACTGCGGGATTCCGACCGCCATAGTGCGCGCTCCGCGACTCACAGAGCGGTTCTTGGCCACGGCCTTCTACTTCAACTTGGGTCTGGCGCTCGTGATGACTCTCAGCATGTGCCTGCTGGCGGTCCCCCTTGCCAGGTTCTTCGACGAGCCTCAGCTGATCGGCCTGATGCTGTTGGCCAGCTTGGTCTTCCCGCTGAAGATGAATGCCATCCAAGGCGCGCTCATGCAGCGCTCGATGCAGTTCCCCCGCCTCACCAGGATGGGGATGGTCAGTGCGGCCACCAACACCGTCGTCACGATCGGGTGCGCAGCAGCTGGTCTCGGGGCTGCCAGCATCATCCTCGGTACCCTGGCCCTGGGAGTCGTCTCCATGGCGCAGATGCAGTGGGCGGTCAGGTGGTGGCCTCGTCCGTGCTTCTCGAAGGACGAGGCCCGCGAGCTCTGGTCGTTCGGGCGCGGGATCCTTGGCAGCAACCTCGTGACCCAGCTCGCCTTCAACTCTGACCGCGTGCTGATCGGTCGCGCTCTGGACGTCGGCGCAGTCGGCTACTGGACCCGGACTGTGAACCTGCTCATGCTGCCTATGCGCCAGAGCGTCGGGGTGCTGGGGGGAGTCTTCTTCTCCGCGCTGTCGAAGATGACGGACGACCTTCCGCGCCTGCGTGCGTCGTGGCTGATCCTCCTGCGGGCGACTTGGATCCTAGGGCTGCCCGTCGCCGGGGGAATGGCTGCTTGCGCTCCCGCCTTCGTCGGCACCATCTACGGTCCGCAGTGGGATCGGATCGTGCCCCTGATGGTCATCACCACCGCCGCGGTCCCCCTCTGGATGATCTCCGCCATCAGCCGTCCCGTCTACGAGGCGCTGGGGGAGACCTCCCTGTGCTTCAAGCTCACCCTGGTGGACTCGGTGGTCTACATCGGCTTCCTGGCGCTGGGGCTCCAGTGGGGGCTCGTCGGAGTCGCGGTGGCCACTCTGGCTCGGGCTCCCGTCACGGTGGTGCTCATGGTCGTCCCCCTCATGCGACTGCTCGACATGCGCGTCCTGGACGTGGTGCTGTGCGCGTGGCGGAGTGCGCTCGCTACTGCAGTGATGACACCGCTGGTGGTAGCCGTGCCTTCTCTGGTGCCCGTCAACCAGGTGTGGCTCGTGCTCATCTGCCAGGTGATGACGGGTGCGTGCGTCTACGGGGCGCTCATCTGGGGGCTCGAGCGGCAGACTCTCAAGCGGATCGTCGGTCGTCGGAAGGAATGACTCCGCACGCCCGCGGCTCTGGCGGGCGTTACCGGATCGGCAAAACCCCAGCACAGGGCCAAGGAAGCACCGAGACTTGCCCGGTGGCAGACGAGCAGATGCCGGGCGTGGTCCTGTCGTTGGTACTGGAGACCGTAGACACGATCGTGGAGCGGGAGTTCTGCCGGCCACCGGACCAGGCCTTCCTCGCTCTCGCCGGCAGCCCGGCTGTCGGCTCCTTCGTCGTCGCCGATCCTTGGCGCTCGTGGCCCGTCGACGTGGTGAAGCGACGCCCGCTGCGTTCCACGAGCCAGCTGACCGTCGCCGGTCGCACCGTCACGCGGGTACGGCCCCGACGGCTCGCACGCACCCACCCGACCGACCTGCCGGGCGTCGCGCGGACCTTCCGGCACTACAGCGAGCTGGTCGGGCGCCTCGCTGGTTACACCCGAGACCGCCGGGCCACGCTCGTCACCTACGACCCCTTCGTCGCTGCTCACGCCGAAGCGGCGTGGGTCGACAGGTGCATCTACGTGGGTCAGGACGACTTCGCCGCAGCACCACGCAAGCGGGCGTGGTGGCCTGCCTACCGGGAGGCCTACCGTCGGATCGCAGACCGCTGTGACGCCGTCTTCTCCGTGTCCGACGAGCTGAGCGAGCGCATCGCTGCAGGCCGTGCCATCACCCTTCCCAACGGCATCGACGCTGAGCGCTGGGCACCTGGCAAGCTCCCGGCCAGACGTGCCGAGCGTCCGTATGCGGTATACGCAGGCTCGGTCGAGGGGCGAATCGACACCGACCTGTTCCACCAAGTCCTCAAGGTCGTTCCGGAAGTGCTCGTTGCCGGCCCGTGCGTCGACCCTGAAGTCGGATCCGCCCTGGAACGCATCCCCGGCGTCGTCCTGCTGGGAACGCTGCGTCAGGACGAGCTGGTCAGCGTGGTCACTGGCGCAAGCGTCGGTCTGATCCCGCACAGGGACACACCCATGACCCGTGCGATGTCTCCGCTCAAGCTCTACGAGTACCTGGCAGCTGGGCTGCCCGTGGTTGCGACGGACCTCCCGCCGGTCGCTGAGGGCGGGGACCGCGTCTGGCGCTGCAAGGACAGCTCGGAGTGGGCGGACGCGGTCAGCGGCGCGCTGAAGGCCGGGCGGCTCGACGACGCCGGCCGGCGCGCAGTCATCGACCACATCTCGTGGAGCGCTCGCCTTGAGCCACTGGTGGCCGCTGCCACCCGTTGACCCACCCTCTGCCCGCGTTCCAGGGGGCGAAGAGGTGCCGATCAACGCATGCGTCGAGTCGCTCGTGCGGCGACCGCAGGATTGAGACCGCCTGTGAAACCGTGCAGCGCGCCGAGCGTCAGCGAGTGGATTCGGGCGCCAGTGCCCGGCCCGAGGTGGCGGACCTCTGCTGCGGCGGCCCGGATGACCGCTCCGACTGCCCACGCGACCTTCGCAGGGTCGTTCCACTGCCTCCAGAACATGATGCGGTTGCGAGCCGCGTAGTAGAGCGGCATGAAGCCCGTTCCTTGCGTCGCCACGGCAGAGAGGTCCATCAGCACCGGGCCGACCGTGGCGCACCGCGCGCCGAAGTCGACGTCTTCCCAGTAGAGGAAGAACTCCTCGCTGAACCCATCGACGGCGTCGAACGCCGTCCTGGTGGTCAGGAGTGCGGCACCGTCCAACCACGCCCGGTCGACGACTCCAGTCCCGGGCTGCTCAGAGCTCGAACCCAGGGGTGACGTCAGGTGGAAGGCGCGTCCCCGCCGGTCGAAGCTCCCTCCGGTCGACCAGGTAGCGCCCGAACCGCCGAGCTCCAGCCGAGGGCCGACGAGGGCAGCAGAGCGCCTCCGCGAGCTGTGCATGAGGCGCTCGAGGCAGTCGGACGCCAGGCGCACCTCATGCGTCAGGAACAGGAGGTGGGACTCCTTCCCAGGGTGAGCGCGCACGGCAGCGTTGAACGCGCCGCCGTAGCCGACGTTGCGGGGGAGCTGGACGACGTCGACCTGGGGCAGTTCGCGACGGACGGTGTCAGCCACGCCGTCGTCTGATGCGTTGTCGACGAGGACGATCCGACGGGGCGGTGCTGTCTGGGCGAGGAGGTCGCGCAACGTGTCGAGCACGCCTGCACCTCTGCGGTAGTAGAGGACGAAAGCAGCGCAGGAATACCCATCGACCACGGAGTCCATCTCGTCAGTGTGTCGCTTGAGGCGGACGCGAGAACGGTGTTCGGGCAAGCCTGGCATCCCGTTGCGGAGCCGGTCCGGTGCTCGCCTCTTTGAGCGGATCACGGTCAACGCGCATCGCTTGGACTTAGGGTTCCGATGTGGATCGCGTGCATCGGGTCTCTTCGGGAACAGACGATCCAAGGGGACTGGCCCCGCTGCGTTCGACGGCAGGTCGACGCTGCTGCCCCGCTCTCCGTCTCGCGCCACGACTGATCACCGGGCTTCACGCATGACCGTCTACTTCCTGAACCCGTCGAACAGCGCCGTGGCGTTCGGGGGGGTCCAGAAGCTCTACGACTGGGCTGCGGTCCTCGATGGGGCTGGCATCGATGCGGCCGTCGTGGAATCTCGAAACTTCTCGCCTGGTTGGTTCCAAACAACAGCCCGTCGGGTGCGTGACCCCTTGTCGGTCGGTCCTGGGGACCTGCTTGCGGTATCTGAGGTCTACGGAGACCGCGCACCTCTGCTGGCGCCCGGTGTTCCGTGGGTCTCGCTCAACCAGAACCCCTTCGACACTTTCAGGTGGGTCGGCGACTGGAGAGCGCATCCATACACCGCCTCGGAGTCGCTCGTGGGGGCCGCGACCGTCTCTGAGTACTCGCAACGACTCCTCGAGCAACTGTGCCCTGGGGCAGGTGTCGCGCGCATCACCTTGGGCGTCGATCCCGAGCTCTTCGCCTTCGTTCCGGGACCTCGCCCGCGACGCATCGTCTACTTGGCGAGGAAGCGCCAGGAACAGGCGAAGTACGTCCTCGCCTCACTGGCAGCCAGCGGCGCGCTGGACGGGTGGGAGGTCGAAGCCGTCGGCGCTTCGTCGCACACCGCTGTGGCGCAGGCCATGGGGCGTGCCCAGGTCTTCCTGAGTTTCGGCTGGCGGGAGGGATTCGGACTTCCAGTCCTCGAGGCCATGGCTCGTGGTTGCACGGTCATCGGTTTCAGTGGGGTCGGCGGCAGGGAGCTCTTCAAGCACGAGAATGCGATATCGGTGCCCGAGGACGACCTCGTCGAGTTCATCTCTGTCGCTCGCTCTCGACTCGGGGGGGACGTGTGGGACGAGGGGACGGCACTCGCCACATCACAGGCCGTGCTGGGTGAGTACCAGCCCGGTGTGGAGCGGGCGGGGGTTCTCTCCTTCTTCGGGGAGGCACTTCGACGCGCTGAGCAACTTCCGGGAGCGGAAGCCGTCATCAAGCCCGCTGACGTTGCTGTTCCTCAGGTGCGAAGTTTGAGGCACCTCCGCAAGCTCATGCGGATGTTGAACCCCTCCGGGCTCAAGCACCACTGATCTGCTTGCATTGAGCACCCTGTGGCGGGCCACCTCTGCGACAGCCCTATCGGTGTCTCGACCCGATGTCTGTTTCTTCCGGCTTCAGACCCCGATGAAGGCCGACGTCAGACCCACCGTGTCAGCCAGCTGGCCAGTGGCCAGGGTCGACTTGAGCGCCTATCTCGGAGCACAAGGGCGGTTCGGCCTCGTGGGTTCCACGGGAGGGCAGTACGAGGTGGCCGACGTCTCGCGCTGGTCCTTCGGGGCGAGGGCGCGGTGAGGGGGCTCCGATCGGGCGCGGACCAGAGGCGTGAAGACCGCCCCTGAGCAGCCGCGTCGGCGATAACGTCGACGGGTGAAGGGGATCATCCTGGCCGGCGGCTCGGGCACGCGCCTGCACCCGCTGACGCTCGGCACGTCCAAGCAGCTGGTGCCGGTCTACGACAAGCCGATGGTCTACTACCCGCTGTCCACCCTGATCGCCGCCGGCATCGACGACGTGCTGGTGATCACCACCCCCCATGACGCCGCCGCCTTCCAGCGGCTGCTCGGCGACGGCTCCCAGTTCGGCATCGCCATCAGCTACACCGTGCAGGCCGAGCCCAACGGCCTGGCGCAGGCCTTCGTGCTCGGTGCGGACTTCGTCGGCGGCGACACCGTGGCCCTCGTGCTCGGCGACAACATCTTCTACGGGCCCGGCTTGGGCACCCAGCTCTCGCGCTTCGTCGACATCGACGGCGCCTCGATCTTCGGCTACTGGGTGTCGGACCCGGCGGCGTACGGCGTCATCGAGTTCGACAGGGCCGGCAAGGCGGTCTCCCTGGAGGA
>Ga0325400_1000315_pt1 | contig 33728 bp, 27 predicted proteins | sample PopdelMetagenome_2_FD_205662 | JGI IMG/M metagenome (GOLD analysis project Ga0325400, IMG submission 205662) | Populus deltoides microbial communities from Bellville, Georgia, United States - Xylem-PdKOR-R1 | ecosystem: Host-associated > Plants > Phyllosphere > Stem > Wood/Secondary xylem...
GTTGGCGATGCGGATCGCGTCCTCTTCATCCTCCGCCGGGATGAGGCAGAGGACCGGGCCGAATATCTCCTCCTGGGCGATGCGGCTTGTGTTGTCGACGTTGGCGAACAAAGTCGGCTCGACGAAATAGCCCTTGTTGGCCGTCGCCGGCCGGCCGCCGCCCGTCACCAGATCGGCGCTGCCCTTGCCGATCTGGATATAATCCTCGACCCGCTCCAGCTGGCGCTTCATCGCGAGCGGCCCGAGCTGCGTGTCCGGCGCGTCGCTGTGGCCGATCCTGATCCCCTGCATCACCTGCTTGATCGCGTCGGCAAGCTCGTCATGGCGCTTGCGGGGGACGATGGCGCGGCTCAGCATCGCGCAGACCTGGCCCGACATCACGGTGATGGTGTTGCCCAGGATGGCGGCCGCGACCTCGATCGGGAAATCGTCGCGCACGATCGCCGCGGACTTGCCGCCGAGCTCCAGCGTGCAGCGCGCGACGCGGCTGGCGCAGACCTCGCCGATGCGCCGGCCGGCCGCGGTCGACCCGGTGAAACTGACCTTGTCGATGTCCGGGTTCTGGACGAGGTGGTCGGACGCCTCGCGGTGCCCGCAGACGAGGTTCACGACACCCGCCGGGAAGCCCACGGCTTCGGCCGCTTCCGCCATGATATAGGCTTCGAGCGGGGTTTCCGGCGACGGCTTCATCACCACCGTGCACCCCGCCACCAGCGCATAGGCGACCTTGGCCGAGAGGATGCCGAACGGCGCGTTCCACGGCGCGATGCACGCCGCCACGCCCACCGGCTCCTGCACCACCAGCGCGGTATCGACCTGCGTGCTGGGGCGTCGCTCAACAAAGGCGAAGCGCTCGCCGAGCGAGGCGATGAACTCCAGCGTCGCGACGGCGCCGCCGTGCATGACGGGCGAGAAGCTGGCCAGGCCGCCGACCTGCATCGTCCAGGCAAGCGACAGCTCGTCCGACCGGCGCTTCAGCTCGGCGGCCCAGCGGCCGACCAGCGCGCCGCGCTCGGCCGGCGACAGGCCCGGCCAAGGGCCGGTGTCGAACGCTCGGCGCGCCGCCGCGGCGGCGCGGTCCATGTCCTCTGGCGAGGCTTCGGCGACCTGTGCGACCACTTCCTCGCTGTCGGGCGACACGACCTCAATCACGCCGCCCGTCGCTGCGATCCATTGGCCGCCGACATAGATCTTGTCAGGGTGGGCGATGCGAATGCCATCGGGGATCATGGTCGTCTCTCCTCGGGTCGGCGTTCCCGCCGTACATGGTGACCACATCGGGCGCGATCACGCCCGACGCAAACTTTAGCGGTTCCTCCGCAGCGTGCGCAGGACATGGTCCGAACCCTTATCGCCCACCATGATCGCGGTCGCATTGGTGTTGCCGGCGGGGAGCGAGGGGAAGACCGACGCGTCGGCGACCCACAGCCCGTCGACGCCGATCACCTGCAGGTCCGGATCGACCACCGCCGCCGGATCCGATCGTTGGCCGATCCGGGCGGTGCCGACCGGGTGGTACATCGGGATCGCCGCCGCGCGGACATAGCCACGAAGCGCCTCGGCGTTCGAAAGTGCGGCACCGGGCCGCACCTCGCCGGTGATGAAGCGCGCGACCGGCGATTGGGTGAGGATCGTGCGGGCGATGCCGATGCCCTCCACGATCTGCTCGACATCGTCGTCGCTCGACAGCTGCTGGTGCGTGATGACCGGCGGTGCCATCGGATCGGCGGAGCGCAAGGTGATTCGGCCGCGATTGACCGGCCGCATCAGGCCGACCAGCGTCGACACCGACGGATGCCGCCGCAGCACCAGCCGCCCGCGCTCGTCGAAGTCGAAGGCAAAGGCGGCGAACGAGATCTGGAGGTTGGGCGCGGGCAGATCGGGCCGGCTCTTCACGAACGCCTGCGCATGGCCGATCGCGGTGGTGAGCGCACCCCGGCGCGACAAGGCGTAGCGCAGCACGGACCACGCCCCCCGCATCCCCTGCGCGTCGCGGTTCAGCGTCGCCGCATCGACCTCGTTGACGACATGCGTCCCGACATGGTCCTGCAGATTGCCGCCGACGCCCGGCAGGTCCGCCGTCACCGGGATACCGATCTCGGCGAGGTGCCCGGCCGGGCCGATGCCCGACAGCATCAGCAGGCGCGGCGTGTTCATCGCGCCCGCGCTCAGCACCACGCCGTGCTTCGCCCGTAGCGTCTTCTCCGCCCCGTCCTGGCGATAGACGATGCCGACCGCGCGCCCGTCCTCCACCAGGATGCGCTGGACGTGCGCCTGGAGCAGGATCCGGGGCGCGTCGCCGCCCTTGCGCGCATGCAGGTAGCCGCGCGCCGAGGACCAGCGGCTGCCGCTCCGCTGCGACACCTGCACATAGTCGACGCCCTCCGCGCGTTCGCCGTTCAGGTCGCGCCGTTCGATGCCGGTCTTCTGCGCCGCCTCGATCCACGCATCGGTGACGGGGTAGCGCGCGCGGCCTTCGGACACGGCGATGGGGCCGCCCGTGCCGCGCCACGCATCGGCCCCGCGCTCATTATCCTCCATGCGCCGGAAGTAGGGGAGCACGGCAGCATGATCCCACCCCGCGGCACCGAGGTCGGACCAATGGTCATAATCCCACTGGTGCCCGCGGATGAACATCATGCCGTTCAAGGCGCTGCCCCCGCCGAGCAGCTTGCCCGCCGGCCAGATATCGGCACGCCCGCCCAGCGTCGGATCGGGCTCGACCTGGTAGCACCAGTCGAAATCGGGGTTCTGCACGACGGAGCTGGTCAGCGCCGGGATGCGGGAGCGGTAATGCTTGTCGGACCGCCCGGCCTCGACCAGCGTGACGGCAAGGCCGGCGTCCGCCAGGCGGCCGGTCATCGCCGCACCCGCCGATCCGCCGCCGATGACGATGATGTCGGGCTCGCTCACCGCCTCGCCCCGCCTGGGCCTTCTGCCCGTTCCGCGTTCCGCAAGCTCACATCATCCTCTCGACATCCGGCAACCGGCCGGTTAGGCTCGACCATAACAATCGTTATGATACCGTCAATAGGAGCAGGAGGTCATATGGAGCTGTCGGTCGCGGATCGCTTTGCGCTGCAGGACCTGATCGCCGCCTATAGCTGGGCGCTGGACACGGGCGACGTCGACGGGCTCGTCGCCTGCTTCACCCCCGACGCGCGCATGGTGGAGGAGGTGTTCGAGGATCCCGACATCTGGGAAGGGCATGACGGCATTCGCGGCATCGCCGAGCATTACCGCCGTGCGCCCGGCTTTCCGGGCCGCCAGCACCATGTCTCGCAGGTCCAGTACATGCCGCAGGACGATGGCTCGGTGAAGATGCGCTCGTTCGCCTTCGTCACCGAGTGCGAGGGCGAGCCGCCCTACCTGCTGCGCTTCGCCGGCTATTATGACGACCATGCCGTCAAGGATGACGATGGACGGTGGCGGTTCCGGCGCCGCACCGTGCGGCTGTGGGACGGCGCCATCCTCAAGAACTTCCCCGGACGCGGCGAGTGGGTGCCGCGCCAACGGCCGGAGTCGCTGCGCATCAAGCGCTGACCGGTCCGCCGCGCCGCGCGAGCACCCAGCCGACGGCAGGGTCCGCGCGCGCGGCGAACGGCGTCGGCGGAACTCCGGGGGCGCCGCCGATCGCGAGCTCGGCGAACAGCGCCGGCCAGCTTCCGCCGGCAAGCCGCGCGAGCGTGGCGATCGCCTCCGCTCCCACCATGCAGGACGGGAGCGGCCCGCAGTCCTCGCCGGGCGGAAAAACCGCCACAGCCTGATAGCCGCTGGTGCGTGCGCCATCGGCCACGACGTGCAGAAGGGCGGGCCGCGTGACGCCCCAGATCGCCCGCGGGCGCGCCGCCAGCATGGCCTTCACCAGCCGCACGCGGTCTCGGCCGACCTGGGTCGCGACCCCGCCCAGCTTATGCGCATGCGCGGCGAAGGCGCGGGCTGCGGCCAGCGTTGGATCGTACAGCAGCGCGCTTTCCGCAGCGCACGCGTCCGCCCTGCCCCACGCCGCGCCCACGCCAAGCGTCGGGACGGCCAACGCGCCGGCGACGAAGGTGCGACGGGAAACGCCGCGCGTCACGCCCGCCCGGTCACGGGATTGCCGTAGTGGAAGGGCGGCACGAAATGCTCGGGGAAGGTCGGATAGCCTTCCGTGAGGGCGTCCGGCGGAAAGTCCGGGAATGCCGTCATCAAAGGCAGGACCTCCTTGTTCCAGCCCTTGTCGAACGGCGTGTAGAAGGTCTGAAAGGCGCGCAGCGTCCGGATCTTCCAGACGCCGTCCTGCTTGGCATACTCATTCTCGTAGATGGCTTCGCCCCACAGAGCCTCGCCGCCCAGGCGCCCGACCTGGATCAGCGCGCGGCAGCGGCACTTGCCGGTCAGGCCGTCCTCGCCGACATGCACCACCGGCTGCAGCTGGATGTGATTCATCAGGACGCCATATTCGGGCGGGCCGAAATGGTGCATGTAGTCGCGGATGCGCTGGCCGCCCTCGAAGCGGCCGCGTGCATTGATCTCCAGCGTGGCGTCGTCGGTGAACAGGTCGGCGACCTGATCCCACTGGCTCTTGTCGACGTAGAAGCCGTAGCTGTTCTGCAGGTTGACGATGGCGTGGTGGTCCTCCGCCGCCTGCGCCCGCCGCGCCACGCGGGCCAGTTCCTCGCGCAAAAGAGTGAGTTCGTTCTCCAGGTCCATCCAGCCCCTCCCGTGGTGGTGCGACGTGCCGTGCTAATCCATGCCGCGGCCGCTGGCCGTGTGCGGCGGGATCGGCTGGGCGACGTCCCAATGTTCCACGATGATGCCGTCCTCCATGCGGAAGACGTTCATCAGCGCGTGCCCGCGATCCTCGGGCCCTTGCCGGCCGATGAGGTGGACCGCGGCATGGTCGCCGTCGACCAGCACGCGCCGCACGTCCATCGTCACGGTCGGGCGGGCAAGCAGGCCGTCAAGATGCGCGATCGCCGCCTCCCGGCCGTCGCGCACCGCGGGATTGTGCTGGATGTAGTCCGCCGCGACATAAGCCTCGAACGCCTCGCGCACCTTCTTCTGCCGATAGTAGAGGTCGACGAAGGCGAGGAAGGCGGCGCGATTGCGCGCGGTTTTCGCGAGGTGGGCCGGGGTTTCGGCGGTCTCGGAGGAGACGCTGCATTCGTCCATGACGCTCGGTCCTTCTGTCACGCGCCGGCTCCGGCCCCGATCGGCACGGCGGGCGTGACCCCGTCGCCCGGACGCCGGACGCGGGGCACCAAAGTCACCAGCGCGGCGCAGCCCAGAACCGGCACGACCACCGCGGCGAGGAACGCGGCGGGCGGCAGCCCGCCCGCGATGAGCAGGCCGCCCACCATCGGGCCGGCGATCGCGCCGACCCGCGCCACCGCAACCGCGAAGCCGATCGCCGACGACAGGATCTGCGGCGGATAGAAGCCGGTGCCGACCGCCATCAGCGCGAGGTGCACGCCCGACACGCCGCCGCCCGCGACCAGCAGCAGCACGCCCCATCCGAGCAGGCCCGCCGGCACGATGCTGAACGCGAGCAGGGCCAGCGCGACGACGAGATAGGCCCCGACCAGCGTCAGCGTCGTCCTGCCGCGATCGAGGAAGGACGACAGCAGCAGTCCGGCCAGCAGCCCGCCCCCCTGGACGAGCGAGGTGAGCCGGGCGGCCTGGTCGACCGCGAAACCCGCCTGGGGCAGCACCGTCGGCAGCCAGCTCACCAGCAGGTAGAGCGACATGGCGTTCAGCGTGTACAGGCCCACGAACACGAAGGTGGCGAGCCGGTATTCCCGCGCCATCGGCGCCAGCATGGACGGCCTGCGTGGCGCCGCCGCCGATGGGGCGGCCCAGCGGGCAGCATCCCCCAGCCCCAGCCGCAGGCTGAGCGCCGACAGCGCCTCGCGCCGGCCCGCCACCAGCAGCAGCTTGGGCGATTCGGGCAGCGCCAGGAACAGCGCCAGTCCGAGCGCGGCGGTGGCGAAGCCCGCGGCCAGGAAGATCATGCGCCATCCCCCGCTCCCCGCCAGCGCGGGAACCACGAAGCCGGCGGCGACGCCGCCGACCGACACCCCGCAGGAGATGATGGTCAGCAGCCCTACCCGCCTGCGCCTGGGTGCGAGCTCCGCCACGAGCGCGGTGACGTTGGGCAGGCATGCCCCGAGCGCGGTGCCGGTCAGCAGCCGCCAGACCACGAAGCCGGTCGCGGAGCCGGCGGTGGCCGTGCCGATCGTCGCCGCCGCGATGGCCAGCACCGACAGGAGAATGACCGGCCGTCGGCCCAGGCGGTCGCCGAGCGGCGCGAGCAGGATCGCGCCAAGCCCGAGCCCCGCCAGCACGGCCGAGAGCGCCAGGCTGAAGCTGGCCGGTGCGACACCCCACTCGCGTACGACGTGCGGCACCGCCAGCGGCATGGCGGCCAGGTCATAGCCGTCGACCAGCATCACCAGCCCGCACAGCAGAAAGCTCACGAGCCGTGCGCGGCCGATCGGCGCGGCGTCGATCGCCCCCTCCAGCGTTCCGCCGTCCGCGCGGTCGGCCGAAGGCGTCGCCCGCTGATCCATCACCGCTCCTCCGGAGTGTCGCCGCCGCGCACCGTCATGCCCGTGCACGAACGGCCTGGCGCCTTCGCCGTGCATGGAGGACCGGCCTCACCGCGCCTTGCCGGAAACGGGGTTGGCATAGTGGAACGGCGGCACGAACGACGCCGGAAAGGCCTGGTAGGCGACGGTCGGCGGTTCGTCCGGCTCGATCCCGTCGGTCGAGCGGAGCAGTTCCACCCCGCCCTTGTTCCAGCCCTGGTCGAAATCGGTGTAGTAGGTGATGAAGCCGTGCAGCACGGCGATCTGCCAGACGCCCGCGCGGCGGACATATTCGTTCTCGTAGATCGCCTCGCCCCATCGCGCTTCGCGGCCGACGAAGCCAAGCTGGATGAACGCGCGCCACCGCGCCTTGGCCGCATCCCCGTCGATGTGGATCACCGGCTGCAATTGCATGTGGTTGTAGAGCACCCCATCGCCGTAGCTCGGCAGCCGGTGCAGGTAGGCGCGCACGCGTTCGCGACCACGATAGACGCCGCGCCCCGCAATCTCGAGCGTCGCGTCGGGTGCGAACAGGTCCGCCGCCTCGTCCCACAGCCCCTTGTCGACATAATAGCCATAGATGCGCTGCAGGTTGCTGAGCGCGACATAGTCGGTCGCCGCCTGCGCCTGACCGCGCAGGTCCGCCACCTCGCGGCGCAGCGCCGCAACCTCGTCCTCCAGGCTCATCCTCGTCTCCCTCGCGCGGATCGGCGGTCGGCGTGCGTCACTGGCGGATCGTGAACTGCACGGCGACGGACAACGGCCGATCGGCCAGCGCCGACACCGAACCGAGCGCGCTGCTGACCGTCTGGCGGAAACCGGCCGTCGTCTTGTCGGTCAGGTTCTTGCCGATCACGGCCAATTCCCACCGCCGGTCCTCGGGACCGTAGCCGACGCGTACGTCGAGCTTCGTGTAACCCTTCTGCGCGATCAGAGCGTCGGCGGTGGATGATTCGAAGAAGCGCGAGGTGAAGTAGAGATAGGGATTGAGCCGCAGCACGCCTGGGCCGACGGGCACCTCGGCCGTCGCCGAGATGTTGCCGCTGAACCTGGGGGCATAGGCGCGCCGCGAACCGCTCAGGTCCTGGCTGCCGTTGACGCACCCCGCCGCGGCGCCGAGACGGTTGCCAAGCGAGTTGCAGGGCGCGTTGGGGAAGTCGCGATACTTGGCGTCCAGATAGGCGAGCCCCGTGGAAAGGCTGAGGCCGCGCATGACGCGCCACGAGCCCTCGAACTCCACGCCCTGCGAGCGGGCCGACGCCGCATTGGCGACGAGCGTCTGCACGGATCCGCTCGGCAGGAAGATCGCGACCGACTCCTGCAAGTCCGTATAGTCGCTGCGGAAGGCGTCGAGGCTGAAAGTCACCGCGCGGTCGAAGAGGCTGCCCTTCACGCCCGCCTCGTAGGCGTTGACGTTCTCCGGATCGAACACGCCGTTGGACGCGGTGCTGCTGAAGCCGCCCGCCTTGAAGCCCTTGCTGTAGGTCACATAGGCCATGAGATCGCGCGATACGTTATATTGCAGGCCGGCCGAGGGCATCAGCTTCTTGTCGGTGCGGCTCGAGATCGGAAACGGATCGAGCGACGAGCCGAGGATGCGCGCCAGCGTGACGGCCGCCGACTGCGGACCCGGCACGTAATTGTCGAGGCTGAGCAACGCCCCGCCCGTGCCGTAGCTGGTGGCGCGTTGCCCGCTCTTGTCGACCACCGAATAGCGCAGGCCGAGGTTGAGGCGCAGCGCGGACGAGAAATGCGCGGTGGCGGCCGCGAACACGGACTTGGTGCGGTCCTGGATGCGCGGCGCAAGGTAGCCCGCGATCGGGGACGCGGCATTGTAGGTCGGCGCCGCGAACGATCCGAACGGCGCGAAGTAGAAACCGGTCACGCCCTGGTAGTTCAGGCGACCGCGCGAATAATAGCCACCGATCTGATATTCCAGGAACCGTCCGGTGGGCGAGACCAATCGCAGCTCCTGCTGGAATTGCCGGTAGCGCTCGTCCCCGAACGCCTGCAACTGGCCGCCGCCGCCGATGCCGGGGATAGGCGTGGGGATCAGCTGCTGGTTGAGGACGCTGTGGTGCCGGAAATAGCCGGTGATCGCGTTCAGCGAGAACTCGCCCAGCGAGAGCTGGTTTGTCCAGGCGACCTCCGTGAAATTGTAGCGCAGGTAGCTCGGCAGGGCCGCATTGCGGTGGTTCAGCCGGTCGTCGACCTTGCCGCCGTTCGCGGCGAGATAGGCGTTGCAAACGGTGCCCGCGACGAATGGCGAGTCGGGTGGACATTTGAGGATCTCGTACGGGAACGCGTTATTCTCATGCTGGCGCCCGGCGTCGACGCGCAGATCGGAGCGGAAGCTGTCGCTCGGCTTGAAGGCGATGGCTAGGCGGCCCAAGCGGTTGCGCTGACGCGGCCCGTCGTCGCCGGTCACGTCGTTCTCGACATAACCGTTCATGCCCGAGAGGCGCCCGGCCGCGCGGACGCTCAACGTCGGCGAGAGCGGGACGGTGATGCCCGCCTCGAAATTATACTCGTCGTTGCTGCCGTACAGGGCGGAGGCATTGTAGCTGAACGTGTTTCCGGGCTTGCGCGTCGTGATGTTCAGCGCGCCGGCAATGGCGTTGTTGCCGAAGAACGTCGTCTGCGGGCCCTTCAGCACCTCGATCCGTTCGACGTCGAACAGGCCGGCGCGGACCGCGCGCGCCCGAGAGCGGTAGACGCCGTCCACGAACGTGCCGACCGACTGCTCGAATCCGACATTGTTGGCCGATCCGATGCCGCGCACGTTGAGCTGATCGAACGGTCCCGGCGTGATCCGCAGGTTCGGCTGGCGTTCGGCCACCTGCGCGAGGTCGGTGAGGTTGAGCTGGCTGACGGCCGCGCCGCTGACCACCGAAACGGACACGGGCACGTCCTGCAGGCGCTGCTCGCGGCGCTGCGCCGTCACCACGATCTCGCCCGGCGCAAGGCCGGCGGTGGTGTCAGCGACGGTATCCGTGGCCGGAACCTCCACCTGCGCCGCGCTCTCGCCTGCGGCCTGGGCGAGCGCCGGGTTCATCGCGACCAGGCCCGATGATCCGGCGAGCAAGACCGCCGTGGTACGCGCGAAGCGCCGTGAGTGCATGCCTGACCCTCCCCATCTCGCGGGCGTTTGCCGCCTGCCGAACTGCTATTCGTAACGATCGTGATGGATGTCGCAGCTTTTGGCAAGTCCCTTCGGGGGAGGGCGCCGAGCCGGTCCGCGTGCCGCACCAGGGCACGCACCTCCGCATCGACGATCCGGCACCAGGTTGGAGGCCGTTAAACGTGGGCTGGGCAGGCACCTGACGATTGATCGCCTTTCAACCGTAGCGCTGCTCACCGAACTGCCAGCCAACGGTGGGAGTCTCGCCCGGCCAGCGTCGCGCCCTCTGTCCGGCTGAATTGCGTCTCTGGCCTTCCGATGCTGGTCGTCAGCTCAGGGGCACAATTCGCAACATTCAAAGTCTTGCGACATAAATTCGTTCAAGTAACAGAGATAAACATCTCGGCGGCTGACCCGGGTTCCGCTTAATCTGGGTTGCGACGCCACCGAGGGAGGATCGCCACAACGGCCACTCGTCAGTTTTTCCGCGTGAGACAAGCGCATGACCCGTGAAGAACGCGCCGTGAAGATATATAATCGGCTGGCACGGGAACGCGCAGATGACCGGGCGGCGCAGAGGGCTGCGATCCGCGTACACGTCGAACCGTCGCCTCCAGAATCAGCGCAGTTTTCTAACTCACGTGATGGCGCCGGCTGAGCAGCTGACGCACAGGTCCGGAATGGCGGGAACCGATCAGGCGCAGTCGATCTACCAACGCCTCGTCAGGGAGGCGGAGCAGGATGCGTTGCAGAGCTTCGCCGCCACCGAGCGCCGGCGCATCGGCCTGCGCAAGCAGATAGAGCAGATACTTGCCTCGACACCCAAACGCTGATCGGTTGCATCGATCGGAGGCTGGGCAATCGCCGGATTAATCGGTGGCGGCGTGGATCGGTGACAGCGTTTCGGTCCTCTCGGATGGCATCCGGGACGGTCCGCGCCGGAATGGATGATCCGTAATCGCTCGTTTACGGGCCTGAACGACACCTTGCCGTGCTTGGTGAAGGACGGCTTGATGCAATACGCCCTCCGTTTTCGGGACCATGTCGATGGCGTGGTCCTCGACATACTGGCCTTGGAGCATTGTCGTGACCTGACCACGGCGCTGCGCTGGCTCGGCACGCAATCCCACGACCTGCGCGTCGAACTCTGGGATCAATCCGGCCTGGTCGCGACGCGGCGGGACCTGGAGGCCATGCCAGGCGATCGCCGTTAGCGCCGGTCCGTCAGCCGGCCGCCGCTGGCGGTCTCATCCAAGCAGCGACGCCTTGCTCGCGATCACGCCTCGCCTGCACCATCAACCAGCCGACGGGGCAGGTCGCGCCAGAGCGCGGGCTCGAACATCCTGAGGTTTACGCCCATCCGTGGGTAGGCCGGATCCGTCGGGGTCCAATGCGTCGTGCAGCCGCAAGCGGGACAATGCCACAGATCGAGCGCGCGGTCGCCTTGCCGATAGGCGACGCCCACCCCCGTCACCTCCACGTGCGCGGGGGAGCAATAATGCCAGAGCCCGCTCGTGCGCCTGCAGATCGAACAATTGCATGCGGTCGCTTCCACGGGCGTGTCGCGCAAGGAGAGCCGAACCCGCCCACAGTGGCAGCTTCCCTGGAAATGCTCCACCTTGTTCCTCCGTCACGCGGCAGGACCGTTCGCGACGCTCGGGCACTCAATCGGGCACCTGCAATCGGGCGCGCTCTCGTCGGCAGCTATGCGGCTATCGGGGCCCGCCCAGGCGGCAAGGGCCCCGTGGCTTTGCATGTCCACGACGCTGACCTAGAGCCGTTTCGTTGGCGATCCATGCGGGCCGCCCTTTCCGGACGGACCACGGCACATGACCACCGCTGCGCGGCAGATCGCCACTGGCAACGAAGGGCTGGACGTGATCCTTCGCGGGGGGTTGCCCGCCAATCGCCTTTATTTGCTGGAAGGCGCGCCGGGCACAGGCAAGACGACGCTCGCCTTGCAGTTCCTTCGCGCAGGCGTCGAAGCGGGCGAAAAGGCGCTCTACGTCACGCTGTCCGAAACGCGCGAGGAGCTGGCGGTCGTCGCGGCCTCGCACGGCTGGGACGTCGACGAGCTGGACGTGTTCGAACTGGGCGCCATGCACGACGTATTCGGCGAAGGGCGACAGCAGTCGGTGCTCCACCCATGGGAGATGGAACTCAGCGAGACGATCAAGCTGATCGAAGCCGAGGTCGAACGCGTCCGCCCCAGCCGCGTCGTGTTCGACAGCCTGTCCGAAATGCGATTGCTGGCGCAGGACTCGCTACGCTACCGGCGCCAGGTGCTTGCCCTCAAGCAGTTCTTCTCCGGGCGGAACACCACGGTGATCCTGGTCGATGACATGACCGGCGCGGCGGACGGCACCGATGCGCACCTTCACAGCTTGTGCCACGGCGTCGTCACCCTGGAGCGGCTGACGCTCGACTTCGGCGCGGCGCGTCGGCGGCTGCAGGTGCAGAAGCTGCGCGGCGTCGATTTCATGGCCGGCTACCACGACCTCAACATCATCAAGGGTGGCCTGGCCATCTACCCGCGCCTGATCGCGGCCGATCATCACGCCGTCTATGTGGGGGAGCCCGTGTCCAGCGGCGTGCCCGCATTGGACGCACTGATGAACGGTGGACCGCTCCGCGGCACCAGCACCCTCATCAGCGGTCCGGCGGGCACGGGAAAGACCACCATCGCCTTGCAATATGCCCATGCCGCCTGCGAGCGCGGCGAACGCGCCACCATCTACCAGTTCGACGAGCGGATCGGCACGCTGGCGGCACGCGCCAAGGCGTTCCACCTCGACATCCAGAAGCACATCGACGCAGGGGCCTTGGTCGTCCAGCAGATCGACCCCGCCGAATTGTCCCCAGGCGAGTTCGCCGCACGGGTGCGCAGCGAGATCGAGGACCGGCAGGTCCGCCTGATCGTGATCGACAGCCTCAACGGCTATCTCTCGGCCATGCCGCAGGAGCAGCAGTTGATCCTGCAGCTGCATGAATTGCTGTCTTACCTGAACCAGAAGGGGGTCGCGACCATCCTCATCAATCCGCAGCAGGGGCTGCTGGGGACGATGTCGACCAACCTCAACGTGTCCTACATCGCCGACGCGGTATTCCTGCTCCGTTTTTTCGAGGCGGACGGGCGCATCCGCAAGGCCATCTCCGTCCTCAAGAACCGGGCAGGCCAGCACGAGGACGCCATTCGCGAGTTCCGCATCGACGCGCAGGGCGTCCGCGTCGGGGAGCCACTTGTCGCCTTCCGCGGCGTTCTGACGGGCACGCCCGAATATACCGGGGAGCGTGGGCCGCTGATGGAAGATCGCTGACTTGGGACATCGCACCGCATCGGAAGGCTACCGCGTCCTGATCACCGCCCCATTCGGGCGCGATGCGGAGAGCCTGCGGGCGTTGCTGGCGGACCAAGGATATGCGGCCCACGTCCAGGCCGAGCTCACCGGTCTGGCTGCGGCGATCGACGCCGAGACGGGAGCCGTGCTCGTCACGGAGGAGGCGTTCAGGGCCGACATGGCGCCGCTGGAAGCCGTGCTCGATGCGCAGCCGGCCTGGTCGGACGTGCCGTTCGTGATCCTCGCAGCCCGCCGCACCGGCGGCACCCGTGCGGACGAGGCCATCCGCGCCAGGCTGGCGGGCCTCGTCAGCAACGCGATCGTCCTGGAACGCCCGATCGGCTCCGCGTCGCTGACAAGCGCGGTCGCCTCCGCCATGCGCCTGCGGCAAAAGCAGTTCGAGATGCGTGACCGCCTTGCCGAAGTGGCCGCGCAGGCGGACCGCCTCGCCGGGCAGAATGCCGAGCTCACCGCCAGCGCGGACGCGCTGCGTGACAGCGAGCGGCGCTTCGAGGCGATCGCGAACTCCATCGACCAGATGGTGTGGTCCACGCTCCCCGACGGTTTCCACGATTACTATAACGATCGCTGGTACGAATATACGGGCGTGCCCAGGGGATCGACGAATGGCGAGGCCTGGGAGGGCCTGTTCCATCCCGACGACCGGGAGCGCACCCGAAGCGTCTGGCGCCGCTGTCTGGCGACGGGCGAGCCCTACCATATCGAACATCGCCTACGGCATAGCGGAGGCGATTACCGCTGGGTGCTGGGCCGCGCGCAGCCGGTGCGCGACGGGGCGGGCCGGATCGTGCGCTGGTTCGGCACCTGCACCGACATCGACGATCTGATCCATGCGCGCGAGGTCATGGCGCGTTCGCGCGCCGAGCTCGAAGCCATGGTCGCGGATCGCACGCGCGAGCTGGAACGGCACAGCGCGGAACGCGAACGGGCCGAGACGGCGCTGCGCCAGAGCCAGAAGATGGAAGCGGTCGGGCAGCTCACCGGCGGCATCGCGCACGACTTCAACAACATGCTGACCGGCGTGATCGGCGCGCTGGACATCATCAAGCGCCGCATCGCCGGCAAGCGCTTCGACGATCTCGACCGCTTCATGGACGCCGCCTCGGCCTCCGCGCAACGGGCGGCAGGTCTCACCGCGCGCCTTCTCGCCTTCTCGCGCCGCCAATCGCTCAACCCGAAGCCGCTCGACGCCAATCGGCTCCTGCTTGGGCTGGAGGATCTGCTGCGGCGGACGATGCATGAGAATATCGCGCTCCGGATCATGGGAGGCGACGCCGTGCCGCTGGCGGTGGCCGACGCCAACCAACTCGAAAACGCCGTCCTGAACCTTGCGATCAACGCGCGTGACGCCATGCCCGAAGGCGGTCAGCTCACGATCGAGACAAAGGCTGTCGACCTCGACCAGCTCTATTCGGAGGCCAGGCCGGAGGTGAAGCCGGGACGCTACGTGGTTGTGGCCGTCTCCGACACGGGCGTCGGCATGTCGCCCGAGATCCTCGACAAGGCCTTCGATCCGTTCTTCACCACCAAGCCGATCGGGCAGGGTACCGGGCTCGGCCTGTCGATGATCTACGGTTTCGCCCGCCAATCGGGCGGCCAGGTGCGCGTCCACAGCAAGCCGGGCATCGGCACCACCGTCTCCCTCTATCTGCCGGCGAGCCAGGAAGCCGCGGTGGAGGAGAGCAGCAGGCCTGCGCCCGTTCCCGAAGGCCAGGGCCAGAACGTGCTCTTGGTCGAGGATGACCCGTCCGTGCGCCTGCTGGTGCGCGAGGTTCTGGAAGAGCTGTCCTACCGCGCGATCGAGGCGAAGGAGGCGACTGGCGCGATCCCGATCCTGGCGTCCGATGCGCCGATCGACCTGATGATCTCCGACGTCGGCCTGCCCGGCATGAGCGGTCGCCAGCTCGCCGAAGTCGCTCGCCACCACCGCCCCGACCTGCCGGTGCTCTTCATCACCGGCTATGCAGAGAACGCCGCCATCAGGGCCGGTTTCCTCGGCACCAACATGGCGATGATCACCAAGCCGTTCGCGCTGGACGAACTGGCGGCGAAGATCGCGGAGATGCTGGCACGCGAGGCGGCGGCGTAATCCCGCGCGTGTCGGAACGCGGCCGATCGGGCCCAGAACAGACGCAGCGCGATCGGAAAAACTAGCAAATTACGCGCCAGCATCGGCGTCGGCCCCGATCGCTTCAACTATTGATGATATCACAGCGCGCCGGGTCCGGTAGCGCACGTGCTGGCATCAGCCAGCCGCGCTACGGCAAGGTCGTAGGCGGCCGCCCGCTACCCGAAGCGCTTGTTGACGTAGCGCTGTGCAGTGATGATCCAGAAGAAGGCGTTCGGGCGAATTAATCTGCTGCCGCCTAGCGGACGCCCGATCAGCTTGTGGCCCATGGCTCCAGCCGGCATCGTAGCTCCATGCAGCCAAGAACTGCCCTCTCAGGGACCATGCCGAACGCGATCTCGGCCGATCGAGCCGGCTGCGGCGGCTGACCGACGTGACGGCCGGAACCTTCCGCGTCCGATCGCTCGAAGGCGGCACCGTCACCGCCGTGGAAGCCTGTTCGGGCCGATCGTTCGCCCGCCACGCGCACGAGGAGTTCGGCATCGGGCTAGTGACGGCCGGCGCGCAGCGGTCGTGGAGCGGACGCGGCCAGGTGGAGGCGATCGCCGGAGACCTGATCACCGTCAACCCGGCGGAAGTCCACGACGGTGCCGCGATCGGCGCAGCACGGTCCTGGTCCATGCTGTACCTGTCCGAAGCGCTAGTGGGCGCCATGGTCGGCGACATGGAGGAGGGAGGCCGCCGGTCGCGCGAGCTGCACGCTCCGGTTGTGAAGGACGCTCGCCTGGCGCGGCTCTTCGTCTCCACGCGTAGCGCGGCGCTCCACCCGGAAGAGACGGCAGCCTTCGACGAACGGCTCGTGCTGCTCCTCGCCGGGCTGCTCGGCACGGCCACCAGGACCGGAAGCAGTCTGCCTGGCGGGCTGGCGCGAGCGCGCGCCAGCATCGACGACGCTCCGGCGGAGCCGCACGCCCTAGGCGAGCTCGCGGCTGTAGCGGGGCTGAGCCGGTACCAGACGGTGCGCGGCTTCGCGCGCCTGACCGGGCTGACGCCACACGCCTACGTCGTGCAACGCCGCCTCGCTGTCGCTCGCCGCCTCATCCGGGAAGGCACGACCCTGACCGCGGCTGCGCTTGATGCAGGCTTCAACGACCAGAGCCACATGCACCGCGTGTTCACCGCCCGCCTCGGCTACACACCCGGTGCCTACGCTGCCGCGCACGCTGCAATTTCGTCCAAGAAGGAACGGGGGAGAGCCCGCTAGCCTGCTTTCCGCCGAACAGAAGGATGAGCAGGTGAAGCAGCACGAGACCCGGACCGCCGCTATCAGACCGTGCGGCCCAAGCGACGTCGCGGACGTGCTCGCTATCATCAACGCGGCCGCGGAAGCCTACCGGTATGTGATCCCGCCCGATTGCTGGCACGAACCGTACATGCCCGCCGAAGACCTCGCCTCCGAGCTGGCCGACGGCGTCGTATTTAACGGTTTCTTTCTTGAGGACAGGCTGGTCGGTGTCATGGGCGTGCAACGCCGGCGCAACGCGGACCTGATCCGTCACGCCTACGTCCGCCCCGATTGCCAGGGGCGCGGTGTCGGCTCGCGGCTCCTACGGCACCTCTGCCGCGACATGGGGAGCCCCGTCCTGATCGGCACCTGGGCCGTAGCGGACTGGGCGAGCCGCTTCTACGAGGGGCACGGGTTCGCACGCGTCGCCGACGGCGACATCGCTCCGCTGCTCCGCACCTACTGGACGGTGCCCGAGCGGCAGGTTGCCGCCTCGATCGTACTGGCGTGCCCGCCCCTCAACGGCTGCGCAGCCGATCTGCTGATATCGGGAGCGTCGGCGGCTGCCCACGTTCCCGAATCCTGATCACGGCACCGTGGCGGCGATCGACCTATGGTTGTTGCGAGCCGCCCGACTGCGCGCCGGCTTCGCCGCACATCTACCAAAATCAGATACGAACCTCGGTTCCCACGACGACAAGCTGGCGCGAAGGAATGCGGAAGAAGTCTCCGTTGGGTGCGGTATTACGCTGCATGGACACGAACACCTCTTCTCGCCAGGGCGCCATGCCTGTGATCTTTGCATCCGATATGATGGTTTCTTGCCCGATATAATAACTGATCTCCTCAAGCTCCTTGGTTTCAAAAAGCTTAGAAGAGGCAATGCCGCCGGGTATATCGACATCTTCCATGAATCCAAAGTTCAGGATCACCCTGTTTATACCGGCACAAACGACGGAGATTTCCGCCCGATCGTCGGCGGGTACGAACGGCGTCTCCGCCACAACGACCGACACGAGAGCGAGCCGCTCCTGCAGGGCTCGGTTATGCCGGACGTGCTGCGTCAATGCGAGCGGTATGCCGGTCGTGGCAGCGCTGAGGAAGGCGCCGACGCCCTTTGTGCGGCAGTCCACCGCCTCGTCCAGGCGGCGCACGAAGGTGTTCTCGTCCTCGCGCTGATGAGCACGCGCCTGCTCAACCAATCTGACACCAGACCGCCAGGTCAGCATGAGGAAAGCGACAGCGATCGCAATGACGAGCGGGAACCACCCGCCCTCGATCAGCTTTGCTCCGTTCGCTGCGAAGAACACCATGTCCAGAGCGAAAAAGGCACCGTTGACCAGCAATACGAGCAGCGGATTGTAGCCCCACCGCAGCGCGACCAGCGCCGCCAGGAACGTCGAGATCGCCATCAAGCCTGACACGGCGATGCCGTAAGCGCCGGCCAGTCCTTCCGAGGAACGGAAGATGAGGACTGCGGCGAGCGTGCCCGCAGCAAGCAGCCAATTGGCAAGCGGCAGGTAAACCTGTCCTTCCTGATCGGGCGCGGTATGGCGGATGTCGAGCCGCGGGAGGAAACCGAGCTGAACCGACTGCTGTGTGAGCGAGAAGACGCCCGAAATGATCGCCTGGCTGGCAATCACGGTTGCGGCAGTGGCGAATGCGATCAGCGGATAATGCGCCCAGTCGGGCGCTAGCCCATAGAAGGGATTGGCGATTGCGGCGGGCTCTGTTTCGATAAGCGCCGCCTGCCCCAGATAGTTCAGCACCAGCGCGGGAAGCGCTACGGCAAACCAAGCCAGGCGAATGGGAAATCGCCCGAAATGCCCCATGTCCGCGTACATGGCTTCGCCGCCGGTCACGGCAAGAAAGACGGCGCCGAGCACTGCGAAGCTGACCCGCAGCGGCGCGTGCAGGAGAAAGCCGAAAGCCTGCAGCGGGTCGAGCGCCTGTAGGGCCGCGGGATGGCGAAGCAACGCCGCAATCCCGAGCAGGGCGATGGCGATGAACCAGATGAGCATCACCGGACCGAAGATGCGGCCGATGAACCCGGTACCGCGCGCCTGGACTGCGAAGAGGCCGACGAGGATAAGGACGGTGATCGGCACAATAGCTGGTGCGAGCACCGGCGCATCCACCTGTAGCCCCTCGACCGCGCTAAGCACCGAGATGGCCGGTGTGATCACGCCATCGCCGTAGAGGAGCGCCGCACCGATCAGACCGAGAACAAGAAGAGCCGCCTGTCGCGTTCGCGGCTCGGCATGACGGGCGCCCAAGAGCGCGAGCATCGCGACCACGCCGCCTTCGCCATCGTTGTCGGCGCGCAGGATCAGAATCGCGTACTTGATCGATACGACCACAACCAGCGACCAGATGATCAGCGACGCGATGCCGATCGCCGCGACCCCAGGTGCCCCACCCGCCGCAGTGACAGCGACCTTGAACGCGTAGAGCGGGCTCGTGCCGATGTCGCCGTACACGACGCCCAGTGCCGTCAATCCCGCAGCGATCCCCGTACGCCGGTGAGTACCGTGCCAACCCTGCCGATCAGCGGCCATTACTTCCCCTTTTGCTCAATGGCTCGTCGTGATCCCCGCGACGGCGCCAGCGAGCCTGCTTCGCGTCCATGATGGGCGAAGTAAAGTCCAGCCTCCCGCTCGCCCGTCCCTCCGATCAGTTCGGTCGGACTCACGCCCAGGAGCGTATGTTGCCGTGCTCAAGCCCCTGAAACGCGTGATCCACGCCGCAAAGGGGCGAGCCTGGCGTACGCAGTGCGACAGATCGCCGCTAGGCGATCGGCTCACGGCTCCGCTCTCGAAGCATTCGCCTTTCGTCGTTGATGCCGCACGCGCGCCGCATGGATCGCATCGGCGGTGTGGCAATGCCCCCGCCGCTCAGCCCGCCAAGCCGTCGCCACCCGCTTGCCGTTGAGCATCAGCACGATCCCGTGGATTGCGCCAAGGAAGTATAACAACGTCCAGGAACTGCCTTCGGGGTGGAGCGCAGAGGCCGCGCATCCGCCGATGAACAGAACGGCTCCCGCGCTGCGCCAGACCAGGTCACGGCGGGTCACGCCGCCGACCCGCGACGATAGGTGGATTTGTCACCTAGCACCACGTCGCCCGCGCGTCGCAGCGCAGGAAGCATGTCCGATCCGAGATGACCGAACCGCGCCTCGTGCCAAAGCACGACATCCGCGGGCAGCTCTTCCTCTTGGCGCAGCGCGTCAACCATGTCGCCGACTTCGAAGGCGAGGCCAACAGCCGGGTCAGCGTAGCACGATGTGACAGCACGCGCGCAGGCGATCAGCGCCGATGATCCGGCAATGCCGCGGCCCTCGACCGCGGTGAAGCCGAGCGCACGGGCGTAGCGCACGGCGCGCAGGAGGAAGAAGCCCATGCCACAGTCTGCATCCACGATACGGATTGCGCAGCGGCCGTCTTGCCGGAGCGTCGCGAGCACGGTCACCAGTTCCCGCCACCGCCGGTCATGGTCCGCAATCCGGATCTGAGTGGTCATCCGCGCGGACAGCTGAAGCTGCCGCACTACCGGCGACCAAGGAGTGAGCAGATCAGCGTTCATGATCGAGGTTCCGTTCACGCAGCGCGCGCAAGCGCGTGCTCGCTCGAGGCGACAGGCATGAAGGGGATCATCGGAACGAGCGGCGCCGAGGCCATCTCCAGGCGGGCATGGTAGATCTGGCGCTCCGCCTCGGCGTAGCTCAACGCCGCGCTGCGCGAAACGAACCGGCCTTCAAGGTTCCTGCCACCATCCTGTACCAGCCAGTGTCCGGCTTCATCCTGGCCGACATAGATGACGAACCCGCGTTCGTCCGGCTCCGGGTCGGGATCTGCGAACATCTTCGTCTGCTAGCCTTCGTCAAGACGGCGTCGACGCGCCGCATCTGTCAGCTACGGCTCGGCCCATAGTGTTTCGAGATCGATTTCCTGGATCGGCATAGTGCAGACATAGCATTGCCATCACCTCGTCGTTTTGCGCGAGCCCGGCTTCAGAGCCACCGTGCCCGGCGAAAGCGCCAATAGAGGAGCAGGCAGACCGTCGTGATCACGCTCAGCGTCACCGGGTAGCCGTAAGCGCTCTTGAGCTCGGGCATGTGATCGAAGTTCATGCCGTAGATGCCAGCGACGGCTGTTGGCACGGCGAGGATCGCCGCCCAAGCCGCAAGCTGGCGGGTGATGGCACCCGTGCGCTGCTGCTCCATGAGCGTGCTGAACTCGAACACCGACGTCAGGATCTCGCGCAGGCCGGCAGCCATCGCCTCCACGCGCCTGACATGGTCGAGCACATCGCCGAAATAGTGCCGCGCGTCCGTGTCGATGCAGGGCATGTCATTGCGGGCCAGCTTGCGCGCGACCTCCTCCATCGGCCCGAGTATGCGGAGGAAGCGCATCAGCTCGCGCCTGAGCGCGAATATGCGGGCCACCTCAGCGCGGCCGAGGAAGGCGTCGATCGTGCGCTGCTCCATGGCGGCGACTTCTTCCTCAAGCGACGTGACGAGAGGCAGATAGCCGTCCACCACATAGTCGAGGACAGCGTGGAGGACGTAGTCTGCGCCTTGGCCAAGCAGGTCCGGCGCCGCTTCCAGATGGTGGCGCAGCGGCCGGAACGAGCGCGTGGAGCCCTGGCGAACGGTGATGATGTGGCTGTGGCCCAGAAAGACGGCGATTTGGCCATACTCGATATGCCCTTCGACCAGATGGGCGGTGCGTCCGATCAAGAAGAGCTGGTCGCCGTAGAGATCGACCTTCGGGAGCTGGCCGTCCTTCAAGGCATCCTGCACCGCGAGCGGATGGAGACCGTAGAGCGAGCGCAGGCCGTCAAGCTCCTCGGCGCAGGGCTCGGTCAGCCCGATCCAGACGAATTGCGATCGGTCGATCGGACATTCGACGCGCTCGTTGATCGCGATCTCGCGCAAGCGCCGGCCATGCTGGTAAAGGTAGGCTGCGACGACAGGCATGCGAGCGGAGCGGCTTTCCGGCCGGCTAGCGCGCTTTGAGCACGGCGACGACAGCGGATCGCCACGCGCGATCGGCCCGGTGCGCCCGGACGACTTGCCTGATCGCGCGATGCGCCTGAACGGCAGCGACCCCGCCGCGCGTGTCGAACGCGTCGCCAAGGTAGCGCGGGAGACGCGGCGGAGAACCTCCTCCGACAGCAGTGTTGCCGCGGGCGGTCTCTGGAGACGAGGAGCTACCGAAGAGCTTGGCACCGTGGATCAGGAGCAGCAGGCCAACGCTCGCGAGCATGAAGGTGGCGAGGGTCAACGCCTCTTCAACGACCTGCGGCGGCCCGTGCCGAGCAGCCTGCCAAATCGCACGGTGCGCTATTGTGCTCAGCCCGGCACCGGCGAGCAACAGCGCACCTGCGATTCGAGGCGGGCAGCGTCGCATGGCGTCAGCGGTTGACGGCCGCCGGCCGCACCATGCCGAGCGTGAGGCGCCCCGCGATGCGCGGACGGAACCCCGCCGACGAAACCACCGACATTGAGGGCTGGCCGCGACGCTGTGCGGCCGCGTAGCCGCGCGCGGCACGCTCGGAAGCAAAGCGGGCGACGAGCCGGCCGGCACTCTCGCGCACCGTCCAGCTGTTATCGACGTCCTTTCCGATCACCAGCAGTTCGGGTTCAGCAGATTGTCTCATGGCTCGATCTCCGGAAGGGAAAGTGAGCGGGCGCACGTCGCCGCAGCCGCCCCGCCATTGCGAGCTGACGTTGATCTGGTCGAAGAGGAGGCGACCGGGGATCAGGGCAGCGCTCGCGGCGAGCGAGCCGATTGCGGCTAGTCCGTAGGCAGTAAGATCAGCCGCAGGCGGCGGCGCCTGCATCGTCATCAGCGACGAGAGTGCCAGGTAGGCCAGGCCGCAGAGCGCGAGCCCCATGAAGCGCAGGCCGACCTCGCCCACCCACGACTGACGCCATGCCGCCATGCCACAATCCTCGTTGAGGCATGCGAGTTATGCGGCCGAGCATAGCAATTCGAGATCGATTCCCAGCTTCTTCATAGTGCCGGCATATACTCCATCCGACATGCAGCGCCCCGCGGCTATGCCCTGACACTCGAGTTCCGCTGTCGTGGTGGGAATCGCCTGGAGCCGCACTTGCCGGCTGGACTTGAGGCGATGCGATTCGGTCTTTTGCTCACTGGGAGGGCGCTGGCGTCTGCCGCTGGCATTCTGACGAAGTAGAATCGTGCGGGCCACGCCACCTGCCCTCTAGCTTCAAGCGGACGGACTCATGCAACCCCTCGTCCACCGGAGCTCCGCTCTATTTCGCCGGGCGTGAACCGGGTCACGATTTCTCGTTGCTGAAACGAAACCGGACGGCTTGACGGTCAAGTGATGGCATGATCGACTGTGTGTATAAAGGGAGGGGATGCCGGGCCTGCACGGGGGACGAGCATGCCGGTACTTTCAGCAAGTCGCACGGTGACCGCGGAGCTACCGGTGGCCAGCGCGTTGAGCGCGAACCTGATCGCGGTGCGCGCCTTTCTGATGCGCCGCGTGCGTCCGGATGATGTGGACGACATGGTGCAGGAGGTGGCGCTGCGCCTCCATGCCTGCGCGTGCGCGGACAGGATCGTCGACCCGCATGCCTACCTGTTCCGCATCGCGCGCAGCGTGCTGACCGATCGCCACCGCCGCGAGCGCGTCCGCTGCCACGCCCGGCACGAGCCGCTGGCGGAGGCGCATCATCCGGTGGAGGAAATTTCTCCAGGGCGCGTGCTGGAAGGCAAGCAGCGCCTGGGCCTGGCGATGCAGGCGCTGGCGGAGCTGCCCGAGCGCACGCGCGACGCCTTCGTCATGCACCGCTTCGAGCGGATCAGCTATGCCGGCATCGCCAGCCACTTGGACGTGTCGGTCAGCGCGGTGGAGAAGCACATCATGAAGGCGCTGCGCCACCTGACCGTCAGGCTTGCCGACTGACACGGGCGTGCGGCGCCCCGTTTAGAACTTCTGGGTGATGCCGAAAAAGAAGTAGCGGCCGATCACGTCGTAGTTCTGCGCGTCGAACTGGTTCAGCTGGCCGCCATAGATCGGCGGCTTCTTGTTGAACGCATTGGTGACGCCCGCGCGCAGCTCGCTGCCGAATGGCGTCTTCACCCGCAGGTTGAAGTCATAGACGTTGTATACGGGCACGCCGGGGATGGTGGAGGCGGGCGTGACCGCCACCGAGGCGTCCTTGAGCCGGCCGATGTGGCGCCACACCACGCCGACCGTGGCGATCCCCAGCGTATAGGCGCCGGACGTGGTCGCCTTCCAGCGCGGGTGGGCGATGCCGGCGGCCGCCTCGATCTGCCCCGCGCTGCCGATCGCGTTGGCATAGTCGTAGGTGGGACCGCCCGGCAGCGCCTGGATCTTGAACTGGTCGAGGTAGCTGACCGCAGTGTTGAAGTTGAACGAGCCGACATCGCCCAGGCCGAAGTCGGCGAAGTCGAAGCGCCAGTCGAACTGCACGTCGATGCCCTGGACCGTGTACTTGCCTAGGTTGAGTAGCGGCTGGCGCGGGTTGATCGGCACGCCCGTGGACGGATTGCGTTGGGTAATCAGGCCGCAGAACAGGTTGCTGATGTCGAAGGTCGGGTTGTTGCCGCCCGCATTGAAGCAGTTCTGGATGCCCTGCGCGATGCTGAGCGGGCCGATCGCATCGCTGATCTTGATGCGGTAGGCGTCGATGGAGAGTGACATGCGCCGGATCGCCGCCGCCCGGAAAGGCGAGGTGATGACCGCACCCACCGAATAGGTGTCGGCGCTCTCCTCCTGGAGGTCCGGGTTGCCGCCGGTCAGCGCGAACACCTGCGCAGTGCCGAGCTGGTAGGTGTCGATGATGCTCGCCGGGATGCCCTGCGCCAGGCACAGCGACCGGACCTGCGCACCGTTGGCACCTTGCCGGTAGGACGACCGCACGTCGCAGGGGTCGCCCTGCGTGCTGGTCGGGCTCGCCGTGCCGATGTTGATGCTGGCGGTGGAGGTGGGCGCGAACAGCTCGCCCACGCTGGGTGTGCGGATCGCGCGGTTCCAGCCGCCGCGGAAGCGGAGCGGCGCGAACACCTGCCAGTCTGCGGTGGCCTTGTAGGTGTTGACGCCGCCCACCGTGTTGTAATCCGAATAGCGGTAGCCGAGGTCGATGGAGAAGCGCCGGACCAGCGGCAGGTCGCGCAGGAGCGGCACCAGCAGTTCGCCATACACCTCCTTGGTGTTGATGGCGCCGGCGGCGTTGAGCAGCACGCTATAGCCCAGGATCTCGCTGCTCTGCCCGTTGGGCCCGAGCACGCCGAACGCCGGGTCGGCGGTGAAGGTGTAGTTGTTGTAGCGATAGTCCGCGCCGGCCGCGAACCGCACCTCGCCGCCCCACCAGTCGAACAGCGCCCCCTGGAGGTTGCCTTCCACCGTGCGCTGCTTGAGCGAGTTGCGGTTCACCGTGTCGCGGCGGATGAAGTCGACGCAGCCCTGCGACGGTTGGAAGTCGCCGAACAGGTTGAGGCCGCCCGCGCACAGGCTGCGACCGCCGTCGGGCGCGAACAGCAGCTGCTGCACGGCCGACGCGCTGACGCCGCCCGACTGGTCGTTGCGGAAGCGCGCCTGGCTGACCGAGCCGTACAGCTCCCACGTCCAATCCTTGATGCCGAGCTTGCCCGACAGGCCGGCGGTGCCCTGCCACACCTCGTATTTGTAGCCCTGAAGGCGCGGGCCGGCGAGGTTGAACGCCTTGTACAGGATGATGTTGGCACCGGGCGTGGTGCGGGACGCGAGGATCGGGCGGAAGTCGGCGGGGATGAACGGGTTCGTGACGGGGGCCGCCAGCTGGTAGACGTTGGAGGCGAGCGTGGGGTTACTGATGCCGGTCGAGGTATAGTTGGTGTAGCTGCCCTGCACGAACGCGCGGATATTGTCCGTCACCGCATAGTCCAGCTTGCCGAAGCCGGTGTAGCGCTTGAGGTCGGCCTGGATGGTCGCGGTGGGGAAGCCGAAGTTGATCTGCTGGGTGGTGCCGCTGGTGGCGATGTAGGCGAAATCGGTCTCGGGATCGCGCAGGTTCAGCACGCGCGAGGTCAGGTTGCTGAACAGCGTGCCGTCCTGGTTGAACGCGATCTGCCCCGTGTAGCGCGCGCCCGTGAACGCGTTGGGCAGGCCGTAGCGCGCAAACACCGCATTGACCGCGGCGGTGGTGGGCGTGTTGGCGCCGAACAGCACGTTGCCCTGCGGCAGCGTGGAGGTGCCGAACTGCGTGGGCGTGCGCCGCAGGTAGAAGTCGCGGACGCTCTGCGCCGCACGGCCGCGCTTGGTGAAATCGCCATAAAGGACGAGGTTGCCGCGGTCCTCGTTGAACGTCAGGCCGCCGTTCGCGCCGATGCGGAACTGGGTGCCGTCGCCATAGGTGCTGAAGCCATAGGTAGAGCGGATCTCGATGCCGTCGACCTTGCGCTTCAGCTTGAAGTTGACCACGCCCGCGGTCGCGTCCGACCCGTAGGTGGTAGATGCGCCGCCGGTGATCACCTCCACATTCTCGACCAGGTTCTCGGGCAGCGTGTTGAGGTCGATCGAGCCGTCGGGGTTGGACGGCTGGAGGCGGCGGCCGTCGAGCAGCACCAGCGTGCGCTTGGGGCCGAGCCCGCGCAGGCTGCCATAGGCCTGGCCGCCGTTGAGCGCGGTGGAGGTGGAGCCCGCATTGGCCGCACCGAACGAGCCGGTGAACTGCGGCAGCTCGGCCAGCGCGCGTTCCAGCGTGACCCGGCCAGTATTCTCGAACTTGTCCTCGTTGAACGACAGGATGGGACTGTCCGCGGTATAGTCGGGCCGGGCGATGCGGCTGCCGGTGACCACGATCTCGCTGGCGGGGGCGGCGGCAGGTTCTTCCTGCGCGGCGACGGAGCTTTCGGTGGGAGTGGCCGGGGTCGGCGTCTGCGTCTGGGCGAAGACGGTGCCCGCGGCGAGCGCACCATAGGCGCAGGTTCCGGCGAGCAGGCAGCGACGTGCGGAAGGTTGCATGGTCTGGTCCCCCTGTGCGGCCGCCTGGTGGCGTGTCCTCACCCGGTAGACGCGGCCGGGGCCGATCCCCTCACCTCCTGCCCACGAAAATGCGTCCCCGCCGCCATGAGGCGGCGGGGACCCGGGATCAGCGCGTGGCGGCTACCGCCGGACCATAGAGCAAGCCGTTGAACAGGAACTTGAACGATTGATAGGCCTGGCCGCGCTGGGTCACCTCCGGCCCCATCACGAACAGCTTGCCACGGCCGAAATCGACGTCGGCGATGGCGGTGGTGCCTTGCAGCTTCTCCGGATGCCACGCCCAGCCGCTGCGCAGCGGCGTGGCACTGTCGTACCACGACACCCGCCTGACCGTCGGGTCGCCCTGCGGCAAGGTGAACGACTGGTTGGAGTTGAAGAAGATGTCCGCCTTGGCCGGCATCCCGTAGGCGAGCGGCTGCGAGGGATCGACCGATGCCTGCACGATCGCGCCGGGGATGTAGAAGTCGGTGGAGGCAAAAGCGGTCGGCCTGCCGTTCTTGGTCTCCACCAGAGCGGGTTTGACCGCGGTGCCGAGCGCGGTGGCGAGGCGGGTGGCGCCGCCCACCGCAACGATGGTGCCGCCGCCCTCCGCGAACCGGCGCAGCTGCGGCATGGTGCGTGCCTCGCTGATCGTGCCGATCCACGGGCGGAACTCGGCGGGCACGTCGTCGGCCTTGGGCATGGTCGGCGCGCGGCCGCGATAGGCAGGGTCGCCGTTGGTCGGCACCGTGCCGTCGGCGAACACCAGCACGTCATACTTGGCGTTGAGGTCGCCCGCGTCGAGCTCGGCCGGGAACAGCTCCGTGTAGGGGAACTCGAACTGTTCCAGCACCCACTTGGTCCAGCCCTGCGGGATCACGCCGCCATATTGGCCGACCACGCCGATGCGCACGGGCTTGAGCGGGATGGTGGCACCCGCGGGCCTGGCGGCGACGGCGAAGGCGTCGATGCCGAGGTCGCGTACGCCGCTCGCCACGATCGTGGCGGCCTCGCCCGTGTTGGGTATCCATACGGCGCCGGCCGGCATCGCGACCCGGCCTGCGCGGGTGGGCGTCCGCATCCAGGCGACGGGCACGCCCGCCTTGAGCAGGCGGTTGGTCAGCGTGAAGCCGTTGTTCGTCTCGTGGCTGAGCAGCCAGCCCGCTTTGCCCGTTCCGACCACCCGGCCCGGCGGCGTGGCGATCAGCGCGTCGGGCAGCTGCTCGAACGGCCCGTCGAACTTCTCCAGCACGCGGTCAAAGGCGAAGCCCATCTGGTAGGACAGATTGTAGCCGGTGATGTCGTAGGGCGGGATCGGCGGGCCGCCCGGATAAGCGACGTTGTGGGGATGGTCCTGCGGCTCGAACATGTCGAGCACGTGCGGGCGGTAGGCCTGGTCGGTGCGGACCACGAACGAGCCCGCGGGATAGCTCTTGCCCGCGACGGAGAAGGCCCGCGTCGCGCGCATCACATCCACACCGTTCTTGACCAGCGTGTTCAGGAACGTGATCGTGGTCGGCATGTCCTTCTGCACGGCCGGAATGACGTAGCCGCGCGGATCGCGCCGGGCGGGGTCGCGCAGCACCTTGTCGTAGAGCGAAACGTCCACCGCGTCGCGCGCGCGCGTCTCGCCCGGGCTGTCGACCTGGACCATCTTGTTCTCGCGCTTGGCGGTGTCCTTCAGCTGATCGATCAGGCGGGGCGTGGTGGTCCAGCTATCCGTGCGGCCGCGCGCGATCGCGTTCGCGCCCATGCGGTAGATGTTGAACAGCAGCCGCTCGCGGTTGCGCGCGGCATAGTCGATCACCGCGCGGTTCAGCGTCCATTGGTATTCCAGGCTGTCCTTGAGGTGCCATTCCCGCGGCACGATCGGCAGCGGCTCGTCGTTGCGCGGCAGCTGGGTGTCGGGGATCAGCGGCATCTTCTCGGGCGTGGGGCCGCCGATGATCTCCGTCAGCAGGCCGATCGAATTGTGGAAATAGGCGACCGAGCGTTCCATGCCGTTGTGCCAGGTGGAATAATTGGCGGCGCTGCGCGCGCCCGACCCGCCCTTGCCCTCGCCCACGAGGTGGCTGTGCATGGTGAAGCCGACCTCGTCGAGTTCGGTGATCAGCAGGGGATCGTAATTGTAGTTGAAGGGGTCACGGAACGGCGGCACGAACACCACCATGCCGGCCGGGCCGGTCTGGTGCTGGTTGTAGATGATCTGCGGATACCATTCGCGGAACAGCATGCGGTTGACGTTGGTCGTCTCCGGCTGCTGCGACATGAAGCTGTCGCGGTTGTTGTCGTGGCCGATATACTTCTGGTACAAGCGTGGAATGAAGCGGAACTCGCGCTTCTTCACGTCCTTGTCACGCATGTACCAGTCGGCGACGAGCTGAAGCCCGTCGGGATTGTCGTGGCCGAACAGGATGATCGTGTTGTCCAGCATCCGCATCGTATCGGCGTCGGTTGCGGTCAGCATGCGGTAGAGGACGTGAACCTGGCTTTGCGTGGTGACCGTCTCCGTCGCGTGGAGGCCGGCGTCGATCCAGACGACCGCCTTGCCGCGCGCGGCCAGCTCGCGCGCCTGCGCGTCCGTCAGCCCGTCCGCCTTGGCCAGGCGCTTGGCGATCATGCGGTATTCCTCCAGCCGGGCGAGGTTCTCCGGCGTGGAGACGATCGCGACCAACTGCGTGCGGCCTTCCGCGCTTTTGCCGATCTCCACCAGCTTCATGCGGCCGCTCTCGGTGGCGAGCTTGCGCAGATACGCCTCATATTGCGTGTAGTTGGCGAGGAAGTAGTCCTGCCCGGGCTCGGTCGGGAAGAATTGCACGGGCGCGGTGACGCCCGCCACGGGCGGGGTGATCGGGCCCCGGTTCTGCGCCAGTAATCCGTTCGGCAGCATCGCCGCCGTCGCCGCGCTCAGCAGCATCCACGTCCTTGTCATGCTTCTACCCCTTTTTCATCTCGTGCCGATCGGTTGACGCACGCGGCGCACGCTCCCTCAGCGGACGGCCGCGCTTCTCCATTCACGCAGGCAGCAGATCGAACGCGACGGTGAGCCGGGCCGCATCGCCCCCGAACGGCTCGGTGCCATGCCACAGGTAGGACGGGAACAGCGCGAGGTGGCCGGGCGCGGGGCGCAGCCGGCGCAGCGGAGGCAGCCGAGGGCTGGTCGGCACGCCGGGGCGGCCGAGCGCCAGCCAGCCCTCGTGCCCGCGCTCCACCGCCGGCGGCAGGTCCACGTAGAAGGCGGATGATAGCCAGCCCTCCGGATGGACGTGATCGAGGTGCCATCCGCCGGGCCGCAGCAGCACGGACCACGCGCCGCGCACGCGGTAGCCGGTGGCGAGCCGCGCGCGCACCGGGTCGCCGCCGTGGCCGAGCCCGGCAAGGTGCGCGCGGACCGGCCCGTCCAGGGCCGCGAACAGCGCCCGCACCACCGGGATGTCCGAGCGGGCAAGGTCGACCTGCGTCTGGCTGCCGTGGCGCAGCGATTGCTCGGGCGGGTGGGTGTGCCAGTGATGCAGCGCGCGCAGCGTACCCGCCAGCTCGGCGAGAAAGGCAGGCAGCGTCGCCCAGCCGGCGGGTACGGCGATGGGCGCAAGCGAGACCAGCGCGGGATCCTCCACCAGCGCGGCGTGGCGCGGATCGCCGCGCAGGCGCCACGCAATCGCGAGCAGCGCCAGCACGCTTTGGTCGTGCGGCGCGCGAGCGAGCAATTGCGCCAGCAATGCCTCCGCCGCATCCGGCCGGCCGGCGTGGAGCAGGGCCTCGGCAAGACCCCTGGCAGGCGCAGGTGCGCCGCCGCTGAGCCGAAAGGCAGTCTCGGCATGCGCGAGCTGGCCGGCCGCGTCGCCCGCCGCCGCCAGCTGCCGGGCGAGCGCCTGGTGCAGCATGGGCCGGTCCGGCGCGGCGGCAAGCGCGTCGCGCAACAGGGCGGTCGCGCGCGCGTCCTCGCTCGCCGCCGCCAGCAGGCGCGCCTTCACGAACAGAAGGTCGGGCGTGGCGGGGGTCGTGTCGAGGCGGGCCGTGGCGGCGGCAACGTCGCCGGTGCGCATCCAGCGGAGCTGCGCAAGCTCGCGCTGCGCGTCGACCAGGGCAGGGCGCCGCGCGATCGCCGCCTCGAACGCGGCATCGGCCTCGTCGAGCAGCCCCATGCCCTGCAATGCGCGAGCGCGCACAAGCCAGGTTTCGGGCGCATCCGATCCCTTGGCCAGCGCGCGGACCGTCGCCGCTTCCGCCTCAACGAAGGAACCCAGATCGCCGAGCGTGGCGGCGAGGTTATGCTCGGCGACGGCGCTGCTCGGTGCGGCGGCGACGGCCGCCCGGTTGCGCACCAGCGCCTCATCCACCCGGCCCTGCGCCTTGAGCTGCTGCGCCTCCGCCATAAGCGCGCGTGCCATTGCCGGCGCAGGATTCGGAGGGGGCGGGCTCACGCCCTTTTGTTCCCGCCGTCGCAGCGACGCGCAAGCCGCCTTTCATGTCTGGATCGAGCCAGTAATCCCAGGCGCTGCCACAGGCGTTTATTTTGCGCGTACCGGAACGATGTCGCTTTTGATCGGCAGCCGACCTCAAGGCTGGCTCGCCTGCTTCTACGGCGATGCCGTCGGTTCAGGCCGTGCCGAAAGCCCTTCTGCCGTATCGGCTGGCGGGCGGTCCCGGCGCGTGGCACACCGACTGGTCTCGTCGGATAAGAGGTTGCCATGTGCATCGGTGCCTGCCTGATCACCCTTCTCGCCACCACCGCGGCCGCCCAGGCGCCCGGCGCCGTGTACCACCGCGCGCCCGACGCCATCGCCAAGGCGCTTGAGACGCCGCCGACGCCCGCCGTCGTGATCAGCCCCGACCATCGCACGCTGGCGATCCTCGGTCGCGAGAACCTGCCGACCATCGCCAACCTGTCCAAGCCGATCCTGCGCCTCGGCGGCTTCCGCATCGATCCCGCAACGAACGGTCAGGCCGAGGTGCGCGTGCAATGGCTTAACGCGCTCGGCTTCAAGGACCTCGGCAACGGCCGGACGGTTGAGGTCAGGCTGCCCACCGCACTGCGCTTCGCGTCCCCCAGCTGGTCGCCCGACGGCAGCCGGCTCGCCTTCTATGCGCAAGGCTCGAACGGCCTGTCGCTCTGGGTCGCCGAGCGCGACGGCCGCGCGCGCGCGGTCGCCCAGGGGCTGAACGGCACCTTCGGCACGCCCTTCGTCTGGACGCCAGACAGCAAGGCGCTGATCGCCTACACCGTCCCCGCCGGTCGTGGCGCGCCGCCCGCCGCCGCGACGACGCCGACCGGCCCCGTCGTCCAGGAAAGCGCCGGCCGCACCTCGGCGGCGCGCACCTACGAGGACCTGCTCGGCAATGTTCAGGACGAGCTTTCGTTCGACCATTACTTCACCGGCCAGCTCGTCCGCGTCGACCTCGACGGCACCGCGCGACCGATCGGCGCACCCGGCCTTGTCACCGACTTCAGCGTTTCGCCCGATGGCCGCTACCTGCTGACCGAGCGGCTCAAGCGGCCCTATTCCTACCTTCTGCCCGCACGCTTCTTTCCGACCGAGATCGCGGTGTCGACGATCGACGGACAGCCCGTGAGGATGCTGGTCGACCGCCCGCTCGCCGACGACCTGCCGGTCGACTTCGATGCGACGGTGAAGGGCCCGCGCGAGGCGACCTGGCGTTCCGACGCGCCCGCGACGCTGACCTGGGCGGAGGCGCTCGACGGCGGCAATCCGCGGGCAAAGGTCGCCTTTCACGACAAGGTGATGATGCAGGCGGCCCCGTTCGATGCCGCGCCGGTCGAGCTCGCGCAGCTGCCCGCCCGCTATGCGACAACCCTGTGGGGCGACGACGGCTTCGCGATGGTGGTCGACCGCGAGTGGCGGACGCGGACGGAGCATCGGCTTGCCGTGGTTCCCGCGCGGCCGGGACAGGCAAGGATGCTGCTGACGCGCAACTACCAGGACCAGTATGGCGATCCCGGCCGCCCGGTCCTGGAGGAGAATGCGGCGGGCAAGCCGGTGATGCGCTTCACCCCCGCGCACGACGCCGTCTTTGTCACGGGCGAGGGCGCGACCAAGGCGGGCGCCTTTCCCTTTCTCGCTACCATGCCGCTCGCCGGCGGCGCGCAGACGCGCCTGTGGACCGCGAGGGCGCCCTTTTACGAACCGGTCGTCGCGATGCTGGACGATGACGGCAAGCGCGTCCTGACGCGCCGCGAGAGCGCCAGCACCGCGCCGAACTATTACGTCCGCACGATCAAGGCCGGCGGCGCGAAGGCGGTCACCGCTTTCCCCGATCCCGCGCCGGTCTTCGCACGCATCACCCAGCGTACGATCACCTACCGGCCGACGGCGTTCCGCTGTCCGGCACGCTCTACCTTCCCGCCGACTATGACGCGAAGCGCGACGGGCCGCTGCCGACGCTGCTGTGGGCCTATCCGTCGGAATATACCGACGCGAAGGTGGCCGGACAGACTGTCGACCAGGGCAACCGCTTCGTGCGCCCGCGCGGTATCAGCCACCTGTTCCTGCTGACGCAGGGATATGCGATCCTCGACAATCCGGCGATGCCGATCATCGGCGAGGGCAGCGCCGAGGCGAACGACACCTACATCAAGCAGCTTCAGGAGGACGCCCGGGCCGCGGTCGACGCGGTGGTGAAGATGGGCGTCGGCGATCGTGCGCGGATGGCGGTCGGCGGCCACAGCTACGGCGCGTTCATGACCGCCAACCTCCTTGCCCACACCGACCTGTTCCGCGCCGGCATCGCCCGCTCGGGCGCGTACAACCGCACGCTGACGCCCTTCGGCTTCCAGGCCGAGCAGCGCACCTATTGGCAGGCGACACCGACCTATACCGAGATGAGCCCCTTCACCTTTGCCGATCGGATCAAGGCGCCGATCCTCCTGATCCACGGCGGTGCCGACGATAACAGCGGCACCTTCCCCATCCAGTCGGAACGGATGTACGCGGCACTCAAGGGCAATGGCGCCACCGTCCGCTACGTCGTCCTGCCCAACGAGCCGCACGGCTACCGAGCGCTTGAGTCGACGGAAGAGACGCTGTGGCAGATGAACGACTGGCTCGATCGCTACGTCAAGCCGAAGCAAACCGCCTCGATGCCGACGGCGACCGCACCTGCCAACTGACTGGACCGACTTGGGCGTAGACGGACAGCAGTGTCAGAGCTGACGCGCACGCTGCGCTGGAGCAGTCCAGTCCCCGGTCATTCACCTGCCGCACCGAGCGTGGACGAGGGGTGCGGGCCTACCAGTCGAGGTCGGCGAGCAGCCCGGCATAGACCTCGATCCCGTCCCACAGATTGCCAAGCCGGAGGTTCT
>Ga0325400_1000321_pt1 | contig 33513 bp, 37 predicted proteins | sample PopdelMetagenome_2_FD_205662 | JGI IMG/M metagenome (GOLD analysis project Ga0325400, IMG submission 205662) | Populus deltoides microbial communities from Bellville, Georgia, United States - Xylem-PdKOR-R1 | ecosystem: Host-associated > Plants > Phyllosphere > Stem > Wood/Secondary xylem...
GCCCCCGCCCGCCGCCCAGGGCAGCGCGTCGACCAGCACCAGGCCGGTGGCGAGATGCTCGCCCCCCTCGCCCAGCGCCGCCGCCGCGACCCGCCCGCCGCGGCCCGCGCCGACGATCACCGGCCGCGACCCGATCGCCTCCAGCACCGCGCGCAGGTCGCCGACCTCGGCGTCCAGGTCGGCGCGCGCCGCCCGCCCGCTGCCGCCGACCCCGCGCGCGTCATAGGCGATCGCGTATCGTCCCGCCTCCGCCAGCGCGCGCGCCACCGGGGCCCACACCTCCCGGTCCTGCCCGGCGTCGTGGAGCAGCAGCACCGCCGGCGCCTGCGGGTCGCCGGTCGCCTCCCCGGCGAGCGTCACCCCTTCATAGCCGCGGAACGTCGATGCCATGCGCCCGCCCTAGGCGAGCGGAGCGCGGCGGCTCAAGCCCCGATCACGCCCGCTTCACGCGCCGATCCCGCTGCGCCGCAATCGTCCCTGAACGCTGGCGAGGTGGTGGGCGTGGGTGATCGCCACCGCCAGCGCGTCGGCCGCGTCCGGCCCGGCGAGCCTGGTACCGGGCAGCAGGTGACCGACCATGGCCTGGATCTGCCGCTTGTCCGCGCCGCCGGTCCCGACCACCGCCTTCTTGACCACCGAGGGGTGATACTCGCCGATCACCAGCCCCGCGGTGGCGGCGGCGAGCAGCACCACGCCGCGCGCCTGCCCCAGCTTCAGCGTCGACTGGGCGTTGGTGTTGCCCAGCACCTCCTCCGCCGCCGCCCCGTCGGGCCGCTCCACCCGGATCACCTCCCCCAGCGCCTCGTAGAGATGCTGCAACCGCCGCGGCAGCGCGGCGGTGGTGTCGGTCCTGATCTGCCCGTTGGCGACGTGGCTGAGGCGGTTGCCCTCCGCCCGGATCACCCCCCAGCCGGTGGTGCCGAGCCCGGGGTCGAGGCCGAGCAGAATCAAAGCCCCTCCCCTTCAGGGGAGGGGTTGGGGTGGGGTCGCCCCGCCCAGCGGGGCGGCCGCGCGCGCGCGGCGGCGAGGATCGTCAGGAGCACGCCTTCCATGTTCTCCATCACGTCGGTGTTGGTGAAGCGGAGGGCGGCAAGGCCTTTTCCGGCGAGCATGGCGTCGCTCGCCGCGTCTTCTTCGGCATCATGCGTGTGCCCGTCGATCTCGATCCCGAGCGCCACCGCAGGGCAATAAAGGTCGAGGATGCGTCCGTTCGTCTTGTACTGCCGCCGGAACTTGAAGCCGCCCAATTGGGAGCCGCTGAGGTGCCGCCATAGCCGAAGCTCAGGCTCGGTCGGTTCCCGCCGGTTCTCGCGAGCAAATTGGCCTAATCGATCGGTCAAGCGTCGCTCCCCACCCCCACCCCTCCCCTGAAGGGGAGGGGCTCGGAAGCCGGTCAGCCCAGCCTCTCCATCACCTCGTCCGACACCTCGTAATTGCCCCACACGGTCTGGACGTCGTCGTCGTCGTCCAGCGTGTCGATCAGCTTGAACAGCGTCGCCGCGTCGCCCTCGCCGACCGAGACGCTGGTCTGCGGCTTCCAGGCGAGCTTGGCGCCCTCGAACTCGCCCAGCACCGGCTCCAGCGCCTTGGCGACCTCGTGGAGCGCGGCCTGGTCGGTCCACACCTCGTGGCCGTCCTCGGTCGAGGACACGTCCTCGGCCCCCGCCTCCAGCGCCGCCTCGAACACCTTTTCCGCGTCGCCGGCGCTCGCGGGATAGGTGATCAGCCCCATCCGGTCGAAGCCGTGGCTGACCGATCCGGCGGTGCCGAGATTGCCGCCGTTCTTGGACACCGCGGTGCGGACGTTGGTGGCGGTGCGGTTGCGGTTGTCGGTCAGCGCCTCGATGATGAGCGACACGCCGCCCGGTCCGAACCCCTCGTAGCGAACCTCCTCGTAATTCTCGGTGTCGCCCTTGGCGGCCTTGTCGATCGACCGCTGGATGTTGTCCTTGGGCACCGACTGCGCCTTGGCGGCATTGATGGCGGCGCGCAGGCGGGGATTCATGTCGGGGTCGGGCAGCCCCATCTTGGCCGCCACGGTGATCTCGCGCGAGAGCTTGGAGAACATGGAGGAGCGCTTCTTGTCCTGCGCGCCCTTGCGATGCATGATGTTCTTGAACTTGGAATGGCCTGCCACGGGATCGCCTGCGCCTGTTGTGATTGCTCCCGGCGTCTATCGCACCCCCAGGGAGGCGGGGCAACGGGGCGGGGGCAACGGGTCGGGGCCGACGGCATGATCGTCCGCGCGCACCTGCTCTGGGCGGCGCTGCTGCTCGCCGCGGCCGGCGGCCAGTCGCCGGGCGATGCCTTCTTCGATACGCGCACCGCCTCCGGGTACGGCGACCCCGTGCCGGCGCTCAGCACCTACCTGTCGCGGGCGCGACCCCGGCCCGCCGGGCCGCAGCGGTTCTGCGTGGTCGGCTACGCGCATGCCGATGGCGACCGGACGGCGCTGGTCCACTGGCGGGAGGGGCGGCGGCTGATTCTGTGGGATGGCCGCGACCCGGATCATCCCGCCAGCCTCCTGACCTGGGGCCGCCGCGACCTCGACCTCACCCGCGACGTGGTGGCGACGGAGGCGGCGATCGCGGGCAGCACCTATCTCGTCACCCGCGCCTGGGCCGACCGGGTGGTCGCCGACTGCGCGAGGCACGGCGCCCGCTACACCGTCGCCGCTGGATCGCGCCGCCGCCGCTGATCGCGTCGTCGCCGCGCCGCCGCCCGACTTATCCACGGCGTTGCGGCGGGACGGGCGCGAACCCGCTTGCCCCGCGCCCCCCGCATCGGCCAAACGGCGCGCAATCATGACGGTACGCGTTGATCTGGGCCTCGACGAGCGGGGCAGCCCGGTGCTGATGGACCTGGAGGAGCTGCTCGCCACCCGCCTGCTCGTCCAGGGCAATTCGGGGTCGGGCAAGTCGCACCTGCTGCGCCGCCTGCTCGAAGGCGCGGCGGGGCACGTCCAGCAGGTGGTGATCGATCCCGAGGGCGATTTCGTCACCCTGCGCGATCGCTACGGCCACGTCGTGGTCGAGGCCGCCGATTACGCGGTGCCCGAGATCGCCCGCATCGCCGCCCGCCTGCGCGAACATCGCGCCTCGGTCGTCCTCAGCCTCGAGGGTCTGGAGGCGGAGGGGCAGATGCGCTGCGCCGCCGCCTTCCTCGCGAGCCTGTTCGACGCCCCGCGCGAGCATTGGTACCCGGCGCTGGTGGTGGTCGACGAGGCGCAGCTGTTCGCCCCCACCACCGGCGGCGAGGTGGCGGAGGAGGTGCGCCGCGCGTCGCTGTCGGCCATGACCAACCTGATGTGCCGCGGCCGCAAGCGCGGGCTGGCCGGGGTGATCGCCACCCAACGGCTGGCGAAGCTCGCCAAGAACGTCGCGGCGGAGGCGTCCAACTTCCTGATGGGCCGCACTTTCCTCGACATCGACATGGCGCGCGCCGCCGACCTGCTCGGCATGGAGCGGCGCCAGGCCGACGCGATCCGCGACCTCGCGCGCGGCACCTTCCTGGCGCTCGGGCCCGCGGTGTCGCGCCGCCCGCTCACCGTTCGGATCGGCGCGGTCGAGACGGAGGCGCGCAGCGCCAGCCCCAAGCTGACCCCGCTGCCCCAGGCCGGACCGGTCGACCTCGCCGACCTGCTCCACGAGCCGGTGGTGGACGCCCCCGAGCTGCCGATGGCCTTCGACCCGCGCCCGCGCCGGGTGCCCGCCGAGGAGCTGATGGCCGACGTCGCCCGCCCGGCGCCGCCGCCCGCGATCCCCGACAAGTCGGACGAGGAGGCGGAGGCGATCGTCACGCAGGTGCTCCGCGCGATCGTCGCCGACGGCGATGCGGCGATGCGCCCCGCGGCGGTGCTGTTCCAGGATTTCGGCACCCGCTGCCGGATGGCGGGCCTCGCCCGTCCGCCGCTCGACCTCGCCGCCTTCGCGCGGCGGCTGAGCTGCGCGCGCGCCGGCCTCTACGACGTCGCCGAGCCCGAATGGCAGGACGCGCTCGCGCTCGCCGGCACGTTGCCGGACGACATGATGGGCGCCTTCCTGCTCGTCGCCCGCGCCGCGCGCGAGGGCCGCGCCTGCCCCTCGGACGCCGAACTCGCCGCCACCTACGGCACCAGCTCGCTCGGCCGGGTGCGGCGGCTGATCGGCTATATCGAAAGCCGCGAGCTGTTCGTCACCCGGGTCGACCTCGGCGGCAAACGCTCGATCGCGATCCCGCGGCTCGGCTGGATGACCGAGCCGGCCGAGGCGGCCTGACCGGCCGGTCTCCTATCGCGCGGGGGGTCGGGCGCTGCCCGCCGACCCGCCCGAACTTGCCGCTGTCCTACACGGTCGCACCGGTGCACACCCGCCGCGGCCTACCGCCCCGCTCTTTGACATCGCATCACGAACGGAAACGATCGGCCCGGCGGATGCCACGTTCAGGGGTCAATCGGGTCAACCGCCCGCATCATCGCGCCGGGAAGATCGGGGTGTATTGCGCCGACGCCAGCAGCCACCTGCCGCCGGTCCGCCGCGCGACGTAGCGGACCCGGATCGATCGGGTCGGCCCACCCGGGATGGTGAACGACGTGCGCTGGGTGACCAGCGCGATGTCGCCCAGCATCCGCACCGCGACCTCGTCGTCGGTCATCGGCGGCGCGGGTTTCTTCTTGTCGGGCGCGTAGAAGCCGATCACCTGCGCGCGCGCGTCGACCTCGCCGCGCGGCGAGATCTCCTCGAAATCGGGGGCCAGCGTGGCGGCGAGGGCGGCGGGATCAAAGGCGGCACGCGCCGCCTCGAACCGGTCGACCAAGCCGCGCACCGCGGCATCCTGGGCGGCGGCGGGCGCCGCCGCGACCAGCCCCGCCATCATCATCATCGATCCCGCCGTCCGCATCGCACCACTCCGTTGCCGTTAACGAGTGGTGCCGATGCAATACACCGACACGGCGGTCAAGTCAGAGCATGCCCAGCGCCTGCATGTACACCTCCAGGATCGACTGCTCCTCCTGGTACTCCTCACGCTTCTTCTTGCGGATCGACAGGATCTTGCGGATCGCCTTGGGATCGTAGCCGCGGCCCTTGGCCTCGGCCATCACGTCCTTGATGTCGTCGGCGATCCCCTTCTTCTCCTCCTCGAGCCGCTCGGCGCGCTCGATCAGGAGCCTCAGCTCGTCCGCGGCGACGTGGCCGCCGCCCATGCCCTCCATGCGCTCTTCCGCCATAATCTGCCCTCGGGCCGAACCCGGTCCCGCTCCCTTGCTGAATGGATGTGAACACGGGGGCCGCCCCGCGAGGCGCCGGTCCCTAGAGGGTTAACCCGCCCTGCTCAATGGCGACGGCCACGCGGCCTGCCGCAAAGCGCCCGTCACGCGTTCCGCGCCACGCTCGCCCTCATCCGGTCGAGCTGCTCGGGCGTGGCGTCGCCCTGGTGCCGCGCCTTCCACTCGGCGTATGGCATGCCGTACACCGCCTCGCGCGCATAGTCGCGGGGGAGGTCGCCCGCCTCCTCCACCCATTCGGACAGGCAGTTGCGGCAAAACCCCGCCAGCCCCATCAGGTCGATGTTCTCCGCGTCGGTGCGGTGGCGCAGGTGGCGCACCAGCCGGCGGAAGGCGGCGGCGGCGGTAGCGTCGTCGATGCGGTCGATCGGGTCCATTGCGATGCTCCGAGGTTGATCGCCGACAGATAGCGTCTAGAGCCCGACCCGCCATCCCCGGGAACCCGACCATGCTCCAGAAGGCCACCACTCCCCGTCAGCGCAAGGTGCGGGTGCTCGCAACGCTCGGCCCCGCGTCGAACACGCCCGAGATGATCGCGACGCTGTTCCAGGCGGGCGCCGACGCCTTCCGCGTCAACATGAGCCATGGCGACCAGCAGTCCAAGGTCGCGGTGATCGGCGCGATCCGGGCGATGGAGAAGCGGTTCGGCCGGCCCACCACCATCCTCGCCGATCTCCAGGGGCCCAAGCTGCGCGTCGGCCGGTTCGACGGCGGCCGGGTGGATCTGGTGACGGGGTCGATCTTCGTTCTCGATCGCTCGCCCGCCCCCGGCGACGCCACCCGGGTTGAACTGCCCCACCCCGAGATCTTCCAGGCGATCGAGATCGGCGCGCGCCTGCTGCTCGACGACGGCAAGCTCGTGCTCCGCGTCGCCGACCACACCGCCGATACCATCACCACGCTGGTCGAGGTCGGCGGGCCGCTGTCCAACAACAAGGGATTGAACGTCCCCGACGTGGTGGTGCCGGTGCCCGCGCTGACGGAGAAGGACCGCTCCGACCTCGCCTTCGCGTGCGAGCAGGGGGTGGACTGGATCGCGCTGTCGTTCGTCCAGCGCCCCGAGGACCTGGCGGAGGCGCGCAAGCTGATCGAGGGGCGCGCCGCGCTCCTCGCCAAGATCGAGAAGCCCGCCGCGATCGAGCGGCTGGACGAGATCGTCGAGTGCTGCGACGGGGTCATGGTCGCGCGCGGCGACCTGGGGGTGGAGATGCCGCCGCAATCGGTGCCGCCGCTCCAGAAGCGGATCGTCGAGGCGGCGCGGCGGCTCGGCCGGCCGGTGGTGGTCGCCACCCAGATGCTCGAATCGATGATCGTCAGCCCGTCGCCGACCCGCGCGGAGGTGTCGGACGTAGCCACCGCCATCTACGACGGCGCCGACGCGATCATGCTGTCGGCGGAGAGCGCGGCGGGCGCCTGGCCGGTCGAATCGGTATCCATGATGAACGCGATCGGCGTGTCGGTGGAAGGCGATCCCGCGCACGGCGACCGCATCCACTTCACCATCACCCGGCCCGATCCGACCATCTCCGACGCGCTGTCGGAGGCGGCTAAGAACATCGCCGCCACCGTGTCTGCCTCCGCGATCATCTGCTTCACCACCAGCGGCTCGACCGCCCGCCGCGTCGCGCGGGAACGGCCGTCGGTGCCCATCCTGGTGCTGACCCCCAAGCTGGAGACCGCGCGCCGCCTAGGCCTCCTCTGGGGTACCCACGCCGTCCACACCCGCGACGTCGAGTCGTTCGAGGAGATGGTGGCCAAGGCCAAGCGCATGGCGCTGCGCCACAACATGGCGGCGGCGGGCGACCGGGTGGTGGTGATGGCGGGCGTCCCCTTCCGCACGCCGGGCTCCACCAACGTCCTCCACGTCGTGCGGATCACCGGCAACGAACTGGACGGCTACGCGCGATAGGCGAGCGGGTGGTCGACCAGGTTCTGGTCACGGGTCAGCAACCGCGCGCCGAGGCGCTGCGCGTGGACCAGCAGCATCTCGTCGAACGGGTCGCCGTACGGGATAGGCGGAAAGAGCGTCGTCGCCAGATCGCGACCGGCGAGCAGCGCGAGATCGACCTGCCCCTCATCGATGAAGCCGAGCGCCTGGGCAGGCGTGATGAGTTGTTCCGCAGCGGCTTTTGCCTGGCTCCGCTCCCACTTGATCCGCAATTCCCAGATCGAGATCAGCGACACCAGCAACTCGTCCGCCGCCTCCAACACCACCCGCTCCGCTACCGAGAGCCTGGAGCGGCCACTGGCCAGCCAGACGAAGATGTGGGTGTCGAGGAGCAGCCTCACGGTCGATGCGGCTGCCGATCGGCGGGAAGCCCCAGCACCTCGCGGCTGAAGGCGGGATCGTCGAACGCCTTGCGCCACTCATCGTCCAGCGCATTGCTTGCTTCGGGAATGTTAAGTCGTTCCTGGATGCGATCCAACTCGTCCCAATCCAGCTTCTTCTTGGTGAATTTGGGGGGACCAAGCTCGGCCACGGGCTTGCCGTTCTTGGTGATCGTCACCCGTTCGCCTCGCTCGGCGGCGGCGAGCGCCGTGGCGAACTGTGCCCGCGCTTCCCGAACCGACATCTCCATGCTCGTCTCCCGTGTACCCCTGCGTACACGGAACAGGTACGTCAGTCCAGCAGCCCCAGCTTGCGCAGCTCGGCCCTGAGCGCCGGCTCGCCGGTGAAGTGGATCGCGTGCATGCCTACCGACGCGGCACCCGCGACGTTGGCGGCGTTGTCGTCGATGAACACCGTGTCGCCCGCCGACAGCCCCCAGCGCGACAGCGCCAGCCGGTAGATCGCGGGATCGGGCTTCACCAGCTTCTCCGCCCCCGATACGACGATGTCGCGGAACCGGTCGAACATCGCCGCTTCCTGCGCCCGGAACGGCGGAAAGAATTCGTGGCTGAAGTTGGTGATAGCGTACAGCGGGACGCTGCGGTCATCGAGGTCGGCGACCAGCTCGGGCATACCCGCGACCGGGCCGGGGATACTCTCGGCGAAGCGCGGCTGCCACGCGCGGATCAGCGCCGCGTGGTGCGGATGGGCGGCGATCAGCTCCGCCGAGGTATCGGCGAAGTCGCGGCCGGCATCGTGCTGGAAGTGCCAGTCGGTCGTGACCACGTCGCGCAGGAACGCGTCGAGCGCCTCACCGCCGGCGATGAGGCGCTCGTACAGGAACCGCGGGTCCCAATCGTACAGGACGCGGCCGATGTCGAAGACGACGGTGGTCGGGTCGGTCATTCGGGTCAGCCCCGACACGGATTGGATCCCGGGCCATCAGACGGCGCTGGCGCGCCGCTGGCCGGGACTTCGGCCGGTCCGCGATCAGCGTCGCCGAGCCGCTGCCTCAGCCCTGGCGGGCCTTGAAGCGGCGCTGGGTCTTGTTGATGACGTAGGTGCGGCCGCGACGACGGATCACCCGGTTGTCCCGGTGGCGGTCCTTGAGCGACTTAAGCGAGTTGACGATCTTCATGGCGCGGCTTCTTAGGCAGGAGGGTAGGAAAAAGACGCGTCGCCCTAGGGGCGGGGTCTATCCAAGTCAACCCGGCGGACCCCCCGCGCGGGATCGGGCGTTACCCTGCCGCAACAACCAGGATCGCCCACGATGCCCCGTCCGCCCGTTTCCGCGCTTCTCCTCGGCACGCTGCCTCTCGGTTTCCTGCTGGGCGCGTGCGCCACGCCCCTCAACCTGCCCCCGACCGAGGCGGTGCGTTACCATCTCGGTGCGCCGGTGGAGCGGGGCACGATCCGGGTGGACCCGCTCGCCGCGCCGGGGGTCCCGACCTCGCTCGAGTTCCGGACCTACGCCGCCGCGGTGGAGGGCGAGCTGCTGCGCAACGGCTACACGCTCGCCCCCGCCGGCGCGCAGCCGCAGCTGATCGCCACCGTCGGCTTCACCCGCACCGCCCAGGCCGGGCCGCCGCGGCGCTCCCCCTTCTCGATCGGGATCGGCGGCGGCGGCTTCTCGGGCGGGCGCGGCGGCGGCGTCGGGCTGGGCGGCGGGGTCGGCTTTCCGGTCGGCGGCGGCCGCTCGACGGAGGTGATCGCAAGCGAGCTGGCGGTGACCATCAAGCGCCGGGTCGACCAGTCGCCGGTGTGGGAGGGTCGCGCCCGCAGCTATGCGGAGGGCAGTCGCCCCGACGCGGAGGCGGGCAACCAGGCGGGCCGCCTCGCCGCGGCGGTGTTCACGGGCTTTCCCGGGGAGTCGGGCCGCACTATCGAGGTGAAATGACGCTTTCCATCAACGCCGCCTTTGACGGCGGCAACATCCGGGTCGTCGCGGTCGAGGGAGATTGCGTCGACCTGGAGATCGTCGCCGATCACCTGTCCGATTTCTTTCAGTGGTTCCACTTCCGCGTCGCCGGTGCCCGCGGGCGGACCCTGACCTTCCGCATCGTCAACGCGGGAGGCGCCGCCTACGCGTTCGGCTGGCCCGGCTATCGCACCCGGATGAGCCACGACCGCGTCACCTGGCGGCAGGTCGACACCGGCTACGAGGCGGGAGTGCTGAGCTTCACCGCCGAGATCGCGCACGACCTCGCCTGGTTCGCCTACCACGCGCCCTATACCATGGAGATGCATCACGCGCTGGTCGCGCACACCGCGCTGTCGCCCGCCGCCGAGCATCGCGAGCTGGGGCAGAGCCTCGACGGGCAGGCGATCGACTATCTCCGCTTCGACGGCGGGCGCAAGCAGGTATGGCTCTACGGCCGCCAGCATCCGGGCGAATCGATGACCGAATGGTGGATGGAGGGCGCGCTCGACTGGCTGTGCTCCCCCGCCGCCGCGTCCCTGCTCGGCAAGGCGACCGTTCACGTCGTTCCCAACATGAACCCCGACGGCACCCGCCGCGGGCACCTGCGGACCAACGCCGCCGGGGTGAACCTCAACCGCGAATGGCATGCCCCCTCACCCCAGCGCAGTCCCGAGGTGCTGTGCGTGCGCGACGAGATGGACCGCACCGGCGTCGACGTCGCGGTCGACGTCCACGGCGACGAGGCGATCCCCGCCAACTTCCTCGCGGGCTACGAGGGCATCCCGACCTGGACCGAGGATCACGGCGCCAAATTCTATGCCTTCGGCCACGCCCTCGCCGCCCACACCCCCGATTTCCAGACAGAAAGGGGGTATGAGAAGGCGAGCGCCGGCAACGCCAACCTTTCCATGTCGACCAACCAGCTAGCCGAGCGGTTCGGCGCGGTGTCGATGACGCTGGAGATGCCGTTCAAGGACCACGATCCCAACCCCGATCCCGAGTTCGGCTGGTCGCCCGACCGGTCGAAGCGGCTGGCGGTCGCAATGCTGGAGACGCTCGACGGCCTGATCGGCGGCTGGTGATGGAGATCGCGCGCGATCATCCCTCGACGCCCGACGTGGCCGTGCTGCTGGACCAGCACCGCGCGGAGGCGCTCGGCTCCACCCCCGCCGACAACGCCCACGCCATGGACGGCGCGGCGCTGTCCGACCCGGCCGTCACCTTCTGGTGCGCGCGCGCGGGCGGCACGCTGCTCGGCTTCGTCGCCCTGCGCCAACTCGACTCCGCTCATGGCGAGGTCAAGTCGATGCGCACCCACCCCGATCGGCTCGGCCGCGGCGTCGGCACCGCGCTCCTCGCCCACCTCCTCGCCGAGGCGCGGGTCCGCGGCTATGCGCGGGTCAGTCTGGAGACCGGCACCGCACCGATGTTCGCCGCCGCCAACCGCCTCTACGAGAGCGCCGGGTTCGTCGACGGCCCCGCGTTCGGCGGCTATCCGCCCTCGCCCCACAACCGCTTCATGACCCGCACGCTCTAGAGGGATTGCCGATGCCCATCCTCGTCCTGATCCGCCACGGCCAGTCCGCCTGGAACCTGGAGAACCGCTTCACCGGTTGGTGGGACGTCGACGTGACAGAGCAGGGCGCAGCCGAGGCACGCGCGGCGGGCGAGTTGATGGCGGCGAAGGGCCTCGATTTCGACCTAACCTTCACCTCGCTCCAGCTGCGCGCGATCAAGACGCTCAACCTCGCGCTGGAGGCGATGGGACGGCTCTGGCTGCCGACGGAGAAGCATTGGCGCCTCAACGAGCGCCACTATGGTGGGCTCACCGGCCTCGACAAGGCGGAGACTGCCGCGCGCCACGGCGAGGACCAGGTGAAGGTCTGGCGCCGCAGCTTCGACGTGCCCCCGCCCGCGGCCGAACCGGGCGGCGACTTCGACCTCACCGGCGACCGCCGCTACGCCGGGGTGACGATCCCCCACGCCGAGAGCCTCAAGGACACGATCGCCCGCGTCCTGCCCTACTGGAACGACCGCATCGCCCCGGCGCTGAAGGACGGCAACCGCGTCCTCATCTCCGCCCACGGCAATTCGCTGCGCGCGCTGGTCAAGCACCTGTCGGCGATCCCCGACGACGAGATCACCGGGCTGGAGATCCCGACCGGCCAGCCCATCGTCTACGAGCTCGACGACGCGCTGAACGCCACCAGCCGCTACTACCTGAGCGAGCGCTGAACCCGAGCCGCACCTGTATCGCCGACATAATGCGCTGCGACGCGAGGCGAGGGAGGCAGGGGTGACGCGCAGGATGGTGACATTGGCGATGATAACGCCATCGCCGGTCGCCGCCCGACCGGCGATGGCGGCGACCGTGACGGTGACGCTGACCGACATGAAGCTCAGCGGCAGGGAGGTTCACGTCGCCTTCTACGACCGGAAGGGGTTCTTCGCATCCCGCGTCGGACCGTGACGTCCAACGTCGCGAGCAACAGCGCAAGCGTCACCGTGTCGGACCTGCCGCCGGCGACTACGCCACCGCAGCCTTCCCCGACACCGATGGCAACGGCACGGCGACGATGAAGGGCGGGCGCATGACGGAGGGCACCGCCATGTCCAACTCGGCCGCGCTGCGTGGATGCCCACCTTCGAGGTGACCAGCATCACGGTGCCCGCGACCGGCGCGAGTGTGACCCTGCCGATGACCTACCCTGCCGACCGGCGATCTTGGGTGATGTTCCCCCTGGAGGGCGGCCGCTCGACGTTTGCCCTTGCCGCCGCGGGCGGCTAATCCCGTTACATGACCGCTCCCGTCGTCGGCATCATCATGGGATCGACCTCCGATTGGGAGACGATGCGCCACGCCGCCGAAACGCTGGACGCACTCGGTGTTCCGCACGAGAGGCGGGTGGTGTCCGCCCATCGCACCCCGCAGCGGCTCTACGACTACGCGGGCGCGGCGGCGGCGCGCGGGCTCAGGGTGATCGTCGCGGGCGCGGGCGGCGCGGCGCACCTGCCCGGCATGGCGGCGGCGATGACCCACCTGCCCGTGCTCGGCGTGCCGGTGGAGTCCAAGGCGCTCAAGGGCATGGATAGCCTCCTGTCCATCGTCCAGATGCCCGGCGGCATCCCCGTCGGCACGCTGGCGATCGGCAAGCCCGGGGCGATCAACGCCGGCCTCCTCGCCGCGGCGATCCTGGCGACGGCGGATGCGGCGCTCGCCGGCCGTCTCAAGGCGTGGCGCGCGGCACAGACCGACGCCGTCGCCGAGCAACCGGAGTGAGGCGGATCCCGCTCCTTGCCCGTCACCCCAGCGAAGGCTGGGGCCCATGTCTCTTGCGGCGGGCACACCGACCAGCCACGAACTCCAGCCCTCGCCAGGGTGACGGGATCGGTCGAGGGGGCCCGGCGTGACCACTCCCCATGCTACGATCCCGCCCGGCGGCACGCTGGGCATCCTCGGCGGTGGGCAACTCGGGCGGATGCTGGCGATCGCCGCGGCGCAGCTCGGCTACCGCGCCCACGTACTCGCGCCCGAGGCGACCGGCCCCGCGACCGAGGTCGCCGCCGGCTGGACCCAGGGGCGGTTCGACGACGTGGAGGCGGTCCGCGCCTTCGCCCAGGCGGTGGACGTCGCGACCTATGAGTTCGAGAATGTCGACCCGCACGCCGTCGCCTACCTCGCCGGGCGCGTCGCCGTGCATCCGCCGGTACGATCGCTCGACGTCTCGCGCTACCGCCCGAACGAGAAGACGCTGGTCGCCGAGCTGGGCGGCCGCACCGCCGACTGGCGCGGCGTTGACAGCTTGGCGGCACTGGACGCGGCGATCGCGGAGATCGGCGCGCCGGCGATCCTGAAGACCACGCTGTTCGGCTATGACGGCAAGGGCCAGGCGCGGATCGACGCCGCCGCCGACACCGCCGCCGCATGGGCCGCGATCGGCGCGCCGCGCCCGCTCGCCGCCGGCGTGCCAGCGATCGTCGAACACCGGGTCGATTTCCTTGCCGAATTCTCGGTGATCCTGTGTCGCGACAGCGATGGCGAGATCGCGGTGTGGGACACGCCGGAGAACGTCCATCGCGACGGCATCCTACACACCTCCACCGTGCCACCCTCTCCCGCCGTCGCCGCGCAAGGCCCGGATGCAGTGGCGCTGACCCGTGCGATCGCCGAGCGTCTGGGCCATGTCGGAGTCCTCACCGCCGAGTTCTTCGCCACCGACGCCGGTCCGGTGTTCAACGAGATGGCGCCGCGCGTCCATAACTCTGGCCATTGGACAATCGAAGGCGCGGTGACCTCGCAGTTCGAGAACCACGTCCGCGCGGTGCTCGGCCTGCCGCTCGGCTCGACTGCGCTGACCGGCGCCGGCGCGACCATGGAGAATTTAATCGGCGACGAGGCCGATCGCTGGCGCACGCTGCTCGCCGAGCCGGGCGCGCACCTGCACCTTTATGGCAAGACGATGCGCGCCGGCCGCAAGATGGGACACGTCACCCGCATCCACCCGGGCTAGCGCCGCCGGTCGTCCGGCTCGACGTTGAGCTCCATCTCGCGCAGCACGGTGGACGGGACCGGGCGCCCGTCTGCGTCCCGCCACGGGCGGTAGCGGAAGTTGCGCTCGACCTCGCGACAGGTCATCGCGTCCACCGCCGGGTAGCCGCTCGACCGCACCACGCGGCAGTTGATGACCCGCCCTTCCGTCGTCACCGTATAGCGCAGGTCGAGGTTGGTGCTGATCCCCGCCTCCATGAGCGCGTCGGGATAGTCGCGCATGCTGATGCGGTCGCGGATCAGCCGCGGGCGGCGCTCGAACCGGTCGTCCCCGCCGGTGCCGTCGCCGTCGCCGCCGCTGCCCCGGCCGTTGCCGATCCCGCCCGCGCCGGTACCGGGACCGGGCCGGTTGGAAGCGCCCGACGAGGCGTCCGGCCCGGTGGCGGCGATCGGCGGGGCGGGTAGCGGTGGCGGGGTGAGCGGCGGCACGATCGGCTCGGGTGCGACGACTTCCTTGGGCGTCGCGCGCAGGTTGGGCGGCGCCGCCTCACCTGCCTTCGCGCGGCGGCGGGTCCGCTCGGGAATGACGCGCTCGCGCGGGGGCGGCGGCGGCGGCACGACGCTGAATACCTCCAGCGCGCCGTCGCGGGGCCCTGCCGGCCCGACCGCCAGCCCCGCGGCGATCAACCATCCCATCAGCCCGGTGATGACGGCAGTGATCGCCCACGCACGCGCGCGGTCGGCGGGGGTGAGGACGCGGTACATGCCCGGGCAGGTGGGAAGCGGCGGCGCGAAAGCAACGACCCGGCCCGACGCGGGGCACGCTCATCCGCGTGCCGCCCGCCCCGTCTCGCCCGGGCGGATCGGCTCCCGCCGCACCGCCGCGCGTCGGTGCGGTGCGGCCGGCGGGACGACGGCTTCGAGGTGCAGCCCCCGGCATCTTGTCCGCGGGCGAGGTCAGCCCCCGACGATCCGCTCCGCCACCAGCCGGTCGACCACCGTTGGATCGGCGAGGGTCGAGGTGTCGCCGAGCGCCCCGACCTCGCCTTCCGCGATCTTGCGCAGGATGCGCCGCATGATCTTGCCCGACCGCGTCTTGGGCAGGGCGGGGGCGAACTGGATCGCATCGGGGGCGGCGATCGGCCCGATCTCGCGGCGGACCCACAGGCGCAACTCGTCGCGCAAGGCCGCGGACGGCTCCTTCCCGGCGTTCAGCGTGACAAAGGCGTAGATGCCCTGCCCCTTCACCGCATGCGGCATGCCAACCACCGCCGCCTCGGCGACCTCGGCGTGGGCCACCAGCGCGCTCTCCACCTCCGCGGTTCCCATCCGGTGCCCCGACACGTTGATGACGTCGTCGACCCGGCCGGTGATCCAATGATATCCGTCGGCGTCGCGGCGGCAGCCGTCGCCGGTGAAGTACTTCCCGGGATAGGTGGTGAAATAGGTCCGGAAGAAGCGGTCCCGGTCGCCCCACACGCCGCGCATCTGCCCCGGCCAGCTGTCGGTGAGGACGAGATTGCCCTCGCACGCGCCCGCCAGCACCCGCCCCTCGGCATCGACGATCTCGGGCAGCACGCCCGGCAGCGGCAGCGTCGCCGATCCGGGCTTCAGGTCGGTCGCGCCCGGCAGCGGCGCGATCAGGATGCCGCCGGTCTCGGTCTGCCACCAGGTGTCGATCACCGGGCAGCGGCGGTCGCCGACCACCCGCCAGTACCAGTCCCACGCCTCCGGGTTGATCGGCTCGCCGACGCTGCCCAGCAGGCGCAGGCTCGCGCGGCTGTGGCGGGTCACCCAACCGTCGCCCTCGCGCATCAGCGCCCGGATCGCGGTGGGGGCGGTGTAGAGGATGTTCACCCCCAGCCGGTCCACCGTCTCCCACAGCCGGCCGTGGTCGGGATAGTTCGGCACCCCGTCGAACATCACCGTGGTCGCGCCGTTCAGCAGCGGGCCGTACACGACATAGCTGTGCCCGGTCACCCAGCCGACATCGGCGGTGCACCAGAAGACCTCGCCGTCGCGGTAGTCGAACACGTCGCGGAAGGTCGAGGCGACCCACACCGCATAGCCGCCGGTGGTGTGGAGCACCCCCTTGGGGCTGCCGGTCGATCCGCTGGTGTATAGGATGAACAGCGGGTCCTCCGCCCCCATCGCCTCGGGCGGGCAGTCGGGCGCGGCATCGGCCATCGCCGCGTCCCAGCCGAGGTCGCGTCCCTCGACCATCGGCACCGCAGCGCCGGTGCGCGCGACCACGATCACCGCCTCGACCGAGGGGCAGCCCGCCAGCGCCGCGTCGACATTGGCCTTCAGCGGGATGCGCCGGCCGCCGCGCACCCCCTCGTCGGCGGTGACGACCAGCCTGGCGTCGCAGTCGCGGATCCGCTGGCCGAGGCTGTCGGGCGAGAAGCCGCCGAACACCACCGAGTGGATCGCCCCGATCCGCGCGCAGGCCAGCATCGCCACCGCCGCCTCCACCACCATCGGCAGGTAGAGCGTGACCCGGTCCCCCCGGCCGATGCCCCGCGCCTTCAGGACGTTGGCGAACCGGCATACCCCGCCGTGGAGCTCGCGATAGGTCACCCGCCGGGTCTCGCCCGGCTCGTCCCCTTCCCAGACGATCGCCACCTGCTCGCCGCGTTTCGCCAGGTGCCGGTCGAGACAGTTGGCCGACAGGTTGAGCTGCCCGTCGCCGAACCAGCGGATGCGGAAGTCCGCTTGCGCGAACGAGGTGTCCTTCACCTCGGCATAGGGCACGATCCAGTCGACGCATCGACCCCCTTCGCGCCAATATCCTTCAGGATCGCGCGCCGCCTCGGCAAATCGGTGGTCGTACCCGGCGCGGTCGATGCGGCCCTCGCCCGCGGGGATGATGGTCTCGGCCACGGCGTCTCTCCGGTTTGGACCCCTACACAAGAGCAGCGCGGGCCGCGCCGCAAGACCCTATCCCTCGAACGCGGTCAGGATCGGGCACGGGCCGACCCCGCCCGCGCCGCATTCCCTCTCCAGCCGCGCCAGCCAGGCCCGCGCCGCCTCCAGCGCCGCGATCCGCGCGTCCAGCGCCGCGATCCGCTCGGTCGCCATCGCCCGCGCCCGCGCGCGGTCTTGGCCGGCGTCGAGGCGGATCAGCTCGGCGATCTCCTCCAGCGTGAAGCCCGCGCCCTGCGCCGACCGGACGAAGCGCAGCCGCCGGAGGTCGTCGGCGTCGTAACGCCGCACGCCGCCCGAGGGACCGTCGCCGTCCGGCCGCGCCGGCCGCGGCAGCAATCCGCGGCGCTGGTAATAGCGCACGGTCTCCACCCCAACCCCGCCCTCGCGGGCGAGGGTGCCGATCGTCATAGCCGCCATGCCGACTCCGTAGCTCGCTTGACTCCGTACCATGGTACGGCGGGTATGGCGAAGGCATGGCCCACTCAGCCCCCAAACGCGCCACGCTCTACCGCATGGTCATGCCGAGCCACATCTGCCCGTTCGGGCTGAAGTCGCTCCATCTGCTTCGCAGCCACGGCTACGCGGTCGACGACCATCACCTCACCACCCGCGGGGAGACCGACGCCTTCAAGGCGAAGCACCGCGTCGGCACCACGCCGCAGACCTTCATCGACGGCGAGCGGGTGGGCGGCAACGATGACCTGCGGCGCTTCTTCGGCAAGGCGTTGCCGGACAAGGACGCCACCAGCTACAAGCCCGTGGCCGCGGTGTTCGCGGTCACCGCGCTGCTCGCGCTCGCCGCCAGCCAAGCCGCCTTCGGCACCGCCCTGACGGTACGCGCGGGCGAGTGGTTCGTCGCGTTCAGCATGACGGTGCTGGCGATGCTGAAGCTCCAGGACGTCGAGCGCTTCTCGACCATGTTCCTGAGCTACGACCTGGTCGCGCGACGATGGGTCCCCTACGCCTACCTCTATCCGTTTCTGGAGGCGGGCGCGGGGGTGCTGATGGCGGCGGGCGTGCTCACCTGGCTGTCGGTGCCCGTCGCCTTGTTCATCGGCGGCTTTGGCGCGGCGTCGGTGCTGAAGGCGGTGTACGTCGACCGGCGGGAGCTGAAGTGCGCCTGCGTCGGGGGCGGGAGCAACGTGCCGCTCGGCTTCGTGTCGCTGACCGAGAACCTGATGATGGTGGCGATGGCGGCGTGGATGCTGGCGCGATGAGGATGGTGGGTTGGATGGCGCTCGCGGGCGCGGCCATCGCCGGCACGGCCGCCCGGGCGCAGGCGCAGGACCCGCATGCCGGGCACCACATGCCGGTGCCCACGCCGACTCCCACGCCTGCCCCTGCCCCTGCCCCTGCCCCTGCTCTCCGCGGCCCGCATGCCGCGCATCGCGCGACGCCGCCCGCCCCCGCCGGCCCCACCGTACCCGTGCAGGACGGCCACGCCGGGCACGCCACCGCCCAGGCCGATGCGCATGCCGGTCACGCGATGCCGGGCATGGACATGGCCGCGCACCACGCCATGCCCGCGCTGCTCGGCCCTTATGCGATGACCCGCGAGGCGTCGGGCACCGCCTGGCAGCCGGAAAGCGCGCCTATGTACGGCAGCATGTTCCACCGCGGCGGGTGGATGGGGATGGCGCAGGGCTACGCCACCGCCGTCCGCTCCGACCAGGGCGGACCGCGCGGCGACGGCAAGACGTTCGTCGAATCGATGGCCATGGTGATGGCGAGCCGTCCGGTGGGGACGCGCGGCAGGCTCGGCCTGCGCGCCATGCTGTCGCTCGACCCGCTGATGGGGCGCGACGGCTACCCCCTCCTGCTCGCCAACGGCGAGACCGCCGACGGGGTGACGGAGTTGGTCGACCGCCAGCACCCGCACGACCTGTTCATGGAACTGGCCGCGAGCTATTCGCACGATCTGGGCGGCGGCCGCGCGGCGTTCCTCTACGTCGGCCTGCCCGGCGAGCCCGCACTGGGCCCGCCGACCTTCATGCACCGCGTGTCCGGGCTCGACAATCCGGAGGCGCCGATCGGCCATCACTGGTTCGACTCCACCCACATCACCTGGGGCGTGGTCACCGCGGGCTATTCGACATCCAGCTGGAAGATCGAGGCGTCGGCGTTCAAGGGCCGCGAGCCCGACCAGTATCGCTGGGACGTGGAGGCGCCCCGGCTCGACAGCTGGTCGGTGCGCGGCTTCTGGAACCCGACCCGCGACCTGTCCTTCCAGGCATCGACCGGCTTCCTCCGATCGCCCGAACAGCTCCACCCCGACGAGGACGAACAGCGCACCACCGCGTCGGCCTCCTACAACCGCCGTCTCGGCCCGGGCGCCAACTGGGCGACCACCGTCGCGTGGAGCCTCAAGGACCAGCGCCCCGGCCCCGCGCTCCATGCCTGGCTGGCGGAAACCGCGCTCCGCCTGGCCGACCGCCACACCCTCTACGCGCGCGGCGAGGCCGACGAGAAGGACGAGCTGTTCGACGAGACGAGCCCGCTCCACCATCAGGTGGTGCCGGTCGCCAAGCTCAGCCTCGGCTACCAGTACGAACTGCCGCTCGACCGCCGCGACCAGGTCCGGCTGGCGCTCGGCGGCCTCGCCGGCGCCTATGCCTGGCCCCGCCGCGTCGAGCCCGAATACGACCGGGACGGGGTGCGCAGCATCACCTTCTATGCGCGGCTCACCTACGGCGACCGGCGGCTGCGCTGACCGGCATGCCGCGTCCGCACGCGGGCGGAATATCGATGACGGGCCGGCGCACCCGACAGGCACCAAGCTCGGGTGCGCCGCAGGTCGCTATAGACCGTTAAGTAGCTGTCGCTGTCGCACTTCGACTGAGGAGCCGGACGCGCTGGTTGGTTGACGGTCGCCGCCGATCGGCTCACTCTGCGGGAACGAATGAGGGTGTGCAAACGGGTAAGTCAACGGCTGCGGGGGTCAAGAACGCGAAGCCCGGCCGGCACGTGGATGGCGAAGGACTGTAACTCTTCGTCAAGCCTAGCGGTCGTGACGTGACCCCGTTTCGTCATCCAACTGGAGCTAGAGACCGGCCCTCCAGAAGAATGGACGGAATGAAGCGGAAGCAGTTTTCGGAAGAACAGATCATCGGCGTCCTGAAGGAGGCCGAGGCGGGCGCGGTGTTGACGGAGCTGTGCCGGAAGCATGGCATGCCGCGTGCGACCTACTATGCCTGGGAGGGCAAGTATGGCGGCCTGGAGGTGTCCGAGGCGAAGCGGTTGCGGGCACTGGAAGACGAGAACGGCAAGCTCAAGCGACTGCTGGCGGATGCCATGCTGGACAATGCGGGATCGGGAAAGACCTGCCGTCAGAAAAGTGGTGAGCGCGGCCGCCAGGCGGGAGGCGGTCGCGCGGTTGCGGGCTGGGTTCGGGATGAGCGAGCGGCGCGCCTGCGCCGTGATCGGGGCCGACCGGACGAGCATGCGCTACCGATCGTGTCGCGAGGGGGACGAGGATCTGCGGGCGCGGCTCCGCGAGCTGGCCTGCCAGCGGCGCCGGTTCGGCTACCGGTGACTGCACATCCTGCTGCGGCGGGACGGCATCGCCATTAATCGCAAGAAGACGCAGCGGCTCTACCGGGAGGAGAGGCTGACGGTCAGGCGCAGGAAGGGACCAGGGCGCGCCGTGGGCGCGCGGGCGCCTGGGCCGGTGCGGGCGCTCCCCGACCAGCGCCGGAGGCTGGACTTCGTGCATGACCAGCTTGCCACCGGCCGGCGCTTCCGGGTGCTGAACATCGTCGACGATGTCACGCGCGAATGTCTGCGGACGGTGGTGGACACCTCGATCTCCCGGCAAGCGGGTCGTACGAGAATCGGTCGACCTGGTTGCCGAGCGCGGTCGGCCAGGCATGATCGTCGGCGATAACGGCACCGAGCTGACCTCGAACGCGGTGCTGGTCTGGTCGGGCGAGGCAAAGGTCGAGTGGCACCACATCCCGCCGGGCCGCCCCATGAAGAACGGCTATGTCGAGAGCTTCAATGGTCGCATGCGCGAAGAGCTGCTCAACGAGACGCTGTTCCCCAGCCTCTCCCACGCCCCACCGTGGTCCGAGCCTGGGCGGACGACTACAACACCGAGCGACCACACTCCTCGCTCGATTACGCCTCCCCGGCAGCATTCGCCGCCGAGATCGAGAAGCAACGGCCGGACGCGTCCAGGCCGTTGCTTCGGGTGCGCTCGTGCACCACAACAACCGCCGGTTTCTGGTTCAGGCTGGATGGAAGCCGGGGGTTCCGTCACGATCGGCACGATCGGCACGATGAGCGGCTACGATCGACCATGTCGCGAACGGCCGCTCAGCTGCTGTGAAGACCCACTTTCGATCGCTCCCGACCCATTTGCGGCTTTCCTATTCGGCCACCGATCCAGCTTCGCGAAGCAGCGGGCCTGTACCTGGCAGTCACATCGCAAACAGCCGGGACGCAGAGCTGCGAACACCATCTTCGCGGACCCGTGGCTATTGCCCTGCTCTAAGCGGCCACTACGATGAAGTCGCGCGAGAGTCGCCGATGCATGCAGCTTGGCAGGTTCAGGCGTTCGGTCGCAGCCGCCCAACTACCAACTCCTTGTACCAGGAGAGCAGATCGAAAGCGTCCTCGATTGCGGCCGGGTCGGGTTCGAACAACTGTTCGATGATCAGGCCGCGCATCGCTGCCATGTGGAGCCGGGTCATCGCCTGAACGAGCCGCATGTCGGTGATGCCTATGTCACGGGCCAGTTCGATCGGGCCACTCATCAGCCGGTTCTCGATGTCGTGCATGACCGGAGGGAAGCGGTCGGCGAGATCGGGGTCGCTGCGAGAGCCCAGCATGATCTCCAGCAACGCGATCGATGCGGGCTGCTTCATCGTCTCCCACACCACGCCCGTCACCGCATCGAAGCGGGCGGGTCCGCGTGGGCGGGCGATCACCTTGGCACGTCGCTCCTTGTCCTGGCTTTGGACGATGTGCTCGGCGGTGGCGATCAGCAGGTCGGCGCGTGTCGCGAACTGATGCAGCATGGCGCCGCGGCTGACCTTGGCCTCCTCCGCCACCGCGATGGTCGTGGTGGCGGCGTAGCCGAGCCGGTAGAGGCAGGCGATCGCCGCCTCCACCAGCTTGGCGCGAGTGGCGGCGCTGCGCCGGGCGTGGCCGTTCATGGCGGCGGCGGTGGGTTCACTCATGCCGGCAGCATCGCCATGGCCACGGTGGTGCGCATGCTCCGGTCAGCGCCGCCGCTCGAAAGCTTGCGCCTGCGCGGCCGCGGCGGCGACGAGATCGCCCATCGCCACGTTGGCGTCGATGACGTGGAGGCCCCAGTCCGCTGCCACCTTGCCGTCGGTGAGGACGTCGCCGCTGATCGTGTCGCTGCGCGGGTCGGTGGGGACGGCGTTGACCGCCACCTCAAGATATTGCGCGCCGCCACTGTCGACGCAGCGGCCGGTGAGCAGGCCCGGGACCTGGACGAAAGGGGTCGTCACCGCCTTGCCGCGCACCCAGTCGGGCGGCGCGGCCTGCGAGGAAGAGATCGCCGGGCGGTTTCCGAGATAGGCATCGAGCGCGGCGGGCGCCGTGCGGCCGATCGCCGCCGGGTTGACGCAGGCCACCTTCATGCCCGCCCGGTCCGTTCGACCGAAGCGGGTGTTCGCGGGCGGCGTTGTGGTGGCGCGGAACGACACATAGCTGACGACGCAGCCGACCTCCCCCTTGGCGGTACAGAGCGGCACTGCCTTGAAGTCCCCGCCGACCGTCTTGCCGGCGGGGATCAGCAAGTTGGTGCCGAGCAGGTAGGCGCCGACCAGTCGGGTCTGATCGGCCTTGCCGTCGATCTCCTCGGCGATGAGCCGCTTCAGCACCCCCGACCCCTGGCTGTGACCGACCAGGATCACGCCCCGCCCGCCATTGTCGCGCGCGAGATAGTCGCGCCACGCCGCCAGCACGTCGCGGTAGCCGACCTCGCGGTCGATCCCGGCCATCGGCTTGCCCATCATGCCAGACCTGAGCGCGGGGATCGTGACCTGCCGGTACATCGGCGCGAACAGCCGGCAGGTGCTGCCCAAGCGCGCGAACTGGTTGGCGATCACCGCGCGCTCTTCCGGTCCTGGCACCAGGTCGCTGTTGGCGGCGGCGTCGAGCGATACGGTCGGATAGACGTAGAAGCAGTCCACCGGCGGGCGCGCCGCGGGAACAAAGGCGACGGGGCGGACGGCACCGGATGCCTCCACGCGGGTGGCGGCAAGGTCCTGGGTACAGGCATCGGCGCGGCCGGGGCGGCATAGCCAATTGGCATCCTGGCGGTAGTTGGTCGCCGCAGGCGCGGTCTGCGCTGCGGCGGGAAGGGCGGCGAGGATGAGCGCGGCGAGCGCCGTTGTTGCCGAAGTTGACGCGTAGCGTGTCACCCTTGTCCCTCCCAGGCTTCTAGTCAGTGTTGACGGTAAACGGCCTCGCGGCGGCATGCCAGCAGCAATTCACCGCGAGCGACCGTTACACAGCAAGAGGGCGGATCGACGCTCGTCCGTTGCGCCTGGCACGCCGATGCCCAGATGGGCGCGAGCCAGCCGATGGCGGCCGCCCGCCTGCCGGATCGGCGCGATGTTTGTCATGCCCGGCCGCACCGCTGACGGCGGCGCGTCGCTCCCTCCGCCCAGGCCGAGCGGACCGGGGCGATGCGCGCGCGGATCATCGACGCCGCGATCACCTCCCTGAGCGAGCATGGCTACGGCGCGACCGCCACGCTGATGGTGCAGAGGATCGGGGCGCTGAGCCGCGGCGCGATGCTGCACCAATTCCCGACCAAGGCCGACGTGATGCTGGCGACGCTGGAGCGGGTGCTGGACCTGAACCACCTCTTCTTCGGCGCGCGATTGGGTGCGCTGCCCGACCCGGTCGAGCGCTTCCTGGGGCTGGTCGATACGCGGTGGGAGCTCGCCAACCAGCCGCACGGCATCGCGCAACTGGAAATCCTGGTCGGGGCGCGCAGCGACGAGCTGGTCAAGCGGCGCTACCCCGAGTTCCTCCAGCGGATGCGGGCGCGCCAGAGCCGCCGCTTCGCGGAGTGGGCGGAGGCCGCGGGGCTATCGCTGACCGCGCAGGACCACCAACCGTCGCGGTTGATCGTGTTCGCGCTGCGCGGCATGGCGGTTGAGAAGCAGGGGGCCCCTGCGCTCAATGCCGAGCCGATCATGCGGATGCTGCGCGCGTTGCGCCGCGGCGCGGTGGCGGAGCGGCTGGGGATCGACCCGCACCCGCCCGGCTGAGCAATTGGCACCCGCGATCCAACCGCTGCGATCGTTCTTCCTTCATGACTGGGCGGGCTTGCGGCAAGCCCCCGCGAGCCTGCCGACGGTGTGGCGCACGACCGTCAAGCCGGCACGGCCACGGACGCCCTGGGTCACTTTCTCCGTCGCGCGCACATCGTAGCTGTCGGGTGTGTAGGTTCCCGTCAGCTGCATCTCGACCCTGCCCAGGTCGCCGCGGCAGGCGAAGCTGCCCGACACCTTGCCCGCCTCCGCGCTAAAGGCGGACGGGGTGCATTCACCGCTCGGCCAGGTGAAGGGCAGGTGCGTACCCGAAGCTCGAAGCCGGTCGGGCGTGACGCAGGTGCCGAACACGAGCGGCTTGCCCTTGGTGGTCTGGACGAGCGGCGTAGCGGGTTCGATCGACTCGATCTCCATGCTCATCTCCCACGCGCCCGTCCTCAGCGGCGTCGACGGGGCGGCGACCGCGGCGGCGGTGAGCAGTGCGGCGACGATCGCGACGGTGCGCATGAGGACCAGACCCTCCTCTCTAAAAGCTTACCAGTCAGGCTTGACTGATTTGTTTACGGTGCGCAAGATGCGTCGTGTCGACCGGCAACGAAGGTGGCGGCGGCAGGGAGCGACAGCGGGTCGCGGCGGAGAGGATGGTGCGCGGCACTCCCCTCCCGCCGCGGCGGCGCGCCAGGAGGGGAGAACCGCGCATGCGGACGCATTTGTATCTGGGAACCGCGGCGCTGGTCGCGATCGGCACCGTGCTGGCAACACCCGCGGCCGGCCAGGCGACCCCGCCGCCCGCCGCGACCCAGGACGTGCCGCCGGGCACCGGCAACCCCGCCGCCCCCACCGCCGCCGGCCAGGACCAGGCGCCGGGCAGCGAGCCCGCCGACCCATCGGGGGTGGTGCCGCAGGACGCCCCGGCCGCGGAGGACACGCGCGACATCGTGGTCACCGGATCGCTGATCGCACGCCGCGACTTCACCGCCGAGAGCCCGATCGCGACCGTCAACAAGGACTTCATCCAGAACGCAGGCCCCGCGACGCTGGAACAGTCGCTCAACGTCCTGCCGCAGCTCCAGGCGACGCAGGGGTCGCAGACCTCGGGATCGACCACCGGCGGTCCCGGCACATCGGGCGGGCGCTCAAACGCCAACCTGCGCGGGCTGGGCGTGTCGCGCACGCTGATCCTGCTCGATGGCCGGCGGCTGCAGCCGTCCGATCCGCTGGGCGGCGTCGACCTCAACACCATTTCGCCCGGCATCATCTCGTCGGTCGAGACCATCACCGGCGGCGCGTCGGCGACCTATGGCTCCGATGCGATCGCCGGGGTGATCAACATCCGCACCGACACCGGCCGCGACGGTTTCCGCGTCGACGCCGATTTCGGGATGACGGAGGCGGGCGACGGGCAGAACGTCAACCTGTCCACCACCTGGCGGGGGAAGTTCGCCGACAATCGCGGTCGCGCGCTGCTGTCGCTCGGCTATTACGACCGCTCCACCGTGTCGCGGAACGAGCGGCGCTTCTTCGACGCGCGCGACGGCGGCACCAGCTTCCCGCGCGGGCTGGTGGTGATCGACGGCAGCAACGCATTCGGTGCCGGCACCGCCGCCGCCAATGCCGCGTACAACGGCTTGTGGGCGAGGTACGGCACCACCGTGCCGCGCGGCAGCTCGCTGGCGGTCAACCGCGACGGTACGCTGTTCGGGCGCACCGGCGGGCAGAACCTGCGCGACGGGGCACTGGACGGCTACATCCTGCGCGACGGCAGCGTCACCCGCCTCAGCCCCTACGACGCATCGCTACAGGTGCCGCTGGAGCGCTACTCGGCGTTCGGCAACGTGTCCTACGAGATCGGCTCGGGGATCGAGGCGTACGGGCAGGTCTTCTACACCAACTACGAGACCGACCAGCTGAACGAGAGCGGGATCTTCCAGTCGATCACCGGCACCACGCTGGTACCCGTCACCAACCCCTTCGTCACCGCCGACCTGCGCACCGCGCTCGCGGCGCGACCGCGCCCGACCGCGCCGTTCCAATATTATTTCAACGGCGAGCGGATCGGGCGGCTCCAGATCATCAACCAGTACGACGTCGCCCAGTTCATCGGCGGGCTGAAGGGTACGATCCCCGGCATCGATTGGCGCTGGGACGCCTACGGATCGTTCGGGCGCACCCGCCAGACCGAGATCGCCAACAACCAGGTCAGCCGTTCGGCGTTCGACCGGCTGATCAACGCCGCCGATGGTGGCCGCTCGATCTGCGACGGCGGCTACGACCTTTTCTCCAGCGCGCCGGTGTCGGAGGGCTGCCGCCGCTACCTCGCCATCTCGTCCGCCAACCGCTACCGGATCGAGCAGACGGTGGCCAACGCCACCGCATCCGGCGCGCTGTTCGCGCTGCCGGGCGGCGACGCGCAGGCTGCGGTCGGCCTCGAATACCGCCGCAACCGCTTCCGCGCCGACATCGACCTCGCCAACCAGAACCGCGCGGCGACGGTGAACGGCATCACCACCTTCCTCCAGCCCGAGGCGCTCGGCATCTCCGGTTCGCAGTCGGGCGGCGGCTTCGTCGAGGTCAAGGAAGCGTTCGCCGAGCTGTTGCTGCCGTTCCTGCGCGATACCCGCTTCTTCCAGAACCTGGAAATCGACCTCGCCTACCGCTTCTCCGACTACAACCGGATCGGCAGCGTCCACACCTACAAGGCGGGCGCCAACTGGTCGCCGTTCGACGGTCTGGGCTTCCGGGGCGGCTATTCGCGCGCGATCCGGGCGCCGGGCGTCGGCGAGCTGTTCGCCCCGCAGCAGGGCTTCGCCGGCACGGTCGGCAGCGTCGCCTCAGGCCAAGGCGATCCATGCGACATCACCGGTGCCGCACGCGGCGGCCGGCTGAGCGGAGTCGACCCGGCGCGCGTCCGCGCCTTGTGCCTCGCCACCGGCGTACCGACCGCGGTGATCGACACCTATCGCTTCGCCGGCACCGCCGTGTCCGCGTTCCGCGTCGGCAATCCGGCGCTCCGCGAGGAGACCGCCGACAGCTACACGATCGGCGGCGTCCTCAGCCCCAAGTTCGGCACCGACCTGCTCAAGAACGTGTCGCTGTCGGTCGACTATTACCGCATCAAGCTGACCGAGGCGGTCGGGCGGACGACCACCCAGGTGGCGCTCCGCAACTGCTTCAACGCTACGGGTCAGAACCCGAACTACGACCCGACGCTGTTCGACTGCACCCTGATCAACCGCGACGCGTCGGGCATCCTGTCCTTCTCGAACGAGCCCCTGTTCAACCTCGGCTCGTACAGCACCCGCGGCCTCGACTTCCAGCTCGACCTCCGCAGCGACTTCGGCTCGATCGGCAGCTTCGGGATCAACAGCCTGGTCAGCTACGTCATCGACTACAAGATCCAGACGCTGCCCGGCCAGCCGACGCTCGACTATGCCGGTACGATCGGCAACGGCCAGATCGACGGCTTCTCGATCTCGCACCCGGCGTGGAAGCACACCACCACCTTCACCTACTTCAACACCGGCGGCTCGCTGTCGCTGCGCTGGCGCTTCATCGACGCGATGGACAATGCCGCCAACGTCGGCGTCGTCAACGGCGTCGCGGTCGGCGTGCCAGAGCGCAATTACTTCGACCTGATCGGCCGGATCGTGGCCACCGACACGCTGGAGTTCCGCGCCGGCGTCAACAACCTCCTCGACGAGCAGCCGCCGACCTTCGGCGGGCCGTCGAGCACCGACGGCGCCACCTACGACATCGTCGGCCGCCGCTTTTTCCTGGGGGTGACAAAGCGGTTCTGAACGCGCGATAACATAAAAACAGTCAGCACCGACTCTATTGTTGATCCAAGTTCCGAATCGTTGTAATCGCTGTCCTATTAGGAAGAGGAGAGGTTCGGTGCGACACGCACGACTGACCCTGATGCTCGTGGCGGCGACGTCGCTGACCACGCCTACCGTCGCCGGCGCCGAACCCTGGCATCGTGCCTATGTGGTCGACTGGTTCGAGCACGCCTTCTACTTCGGCGGCGGCAAGGACGGCGCCGACAAGCCCGGCACCGACTGCGCCAAGGGCTCCAACCCCGAGATCAACTATCGCAAGATCATGGTCACCTCGTATCGTACGGACGAAGAGACCAGGGTCCTGATGGACCCCAACAACCGCGACAAGATCCGTTTCCTCGGCATCCGCGGTCCCAACCGCGAGGACGTCTACCGCGAGCCAGAGTCGGTGCCCGATCCCGGCATCCTGCCGATGACCGGCACGATCGCGGAGGGGCTGGACCTGGACGACGATCCGAGGACGGGGTTCACCGCCCCCGACGGGCGCCGCGGGATCGACAACGCCTTCTACAAGGAACTCGGCTGCTGGTACCGATACCGGGCGCAGGCGCGCGAGGCGTTCTCGTCCAAGTACGAGAATGACGGCATGCGCGACGGCGGCTACACCATGCTCGTCATCGTGTCGGGCGAGGAATCGCCGGAGAACGACCGGAACGCCACCGTCGGCTTCTATGTCTCCAAGGACAAGATGGTGAAGGACGCGAAGGGGGCGATCGCCGCCGACTATTCGTTCCGCATCGATCCCGATCCGGGCTCCAGCTCGGTCCACAAGGTTACCATCACCGACGGGTTGATCGAGAGCGCAGGGTCGCAGCGGCTGCGGCTCCACGCCCCGAACCGCACCGGCGGCGGGCGTCGGTCCGCCGTGGCGACCGACGAGCTCGATCTGGAACGGGGCAAGCTGCGGCTTCGGATGAAGCCGGACGGGACGCTGTCGGGGGTGCTGGGCGGCTACCGCGACACCTACACCAACTACATGACCGCATCGAATGCGATCATCGAGCTCGTCACCCGGATCGAGGCGCCCGCGGTTTGGTACGCGCTGAAGCGGGGCGCCGACTATGGCAAGGATCCCAAGACCGGGCGCAACACCAAGATTTCGATGGCCTTCACGCTCGATGCGCTGCCCGCCTTCGTGGTGGCGCCGGGCGGTCAGCTCGCGCAGGCGGCGCTGCCTTACCTGAACGAGCAGGTGGCGGCGAAGTGACGCGCCTCCCTCTCCTCGCCCTGGTCGCCGCGGGCAGCATCTTCGCCGGTGCGGTAGGCGCGCGGGTCGTGGCCGACACCCGCGCCGAGGCCGCCAAGCCCGCGCGCGTGCTGGCGATGCGGCGGCTGAGCGAGACCCAGTACCGCAACAGCATCGCCGACGTGTTCGGGGAGGACGTGTCCGTAAACGGCCGCTTCGAGCCGGAGAGCCGCCGTTCGCTGCTCTATGCGATCGGCGCGGGGGCGCTGACCGTCACCGCTGCAGGCTTCGAGCAGTATTTCGCGATCGGAGACAGCGTCGCGGAGCAGGTGTTCGACGCCAAGCGGCGCGGCAAGCTGGTCGGCTGTGCGAGCCCCGACGCGGCCTGCGCCGCCGGGTTCGCGAAGACCTATGGCGAGCGATTGTTCGGCCGGCCGCTGACCGACACGGAGATCACCAGCCGCATCAACCTGTTCAAGGCGGCGGAGGCCAAGAAGCAGGACGGCTGGTTCGGCATGCGGCTGGTGCTCACCAGCCTGCTCGCCGACCCTCAGTTCCTGTTCCGCCACGAGGTCGAGGGCAGGACGCCGGGCACGCTGGACGCGCACTCCAAGGCGGAGCGGCTCAGCTTCACCATCTGGGACAGCGTCCCCGATGCAGCGCTGATGGCGGCGGCCGAGAAGGGCGAGCTCGACACCGCCGGGGGGCGCCAGGCCCAGGTCGACCGGCTGCTCGCCAGTCCCAAGGCGGAGCGGGGCATGCGCGCCTTCTTCACCGACGTGCTCCAGCTCGACGGGATGGGCCAGGTCACCAAGGACCCGGATGCCTTCCCCAAGTTCAACGCCAACATCGCCAATTCCGCGCGCGAGCAGGTGCTGCGCACGGTCATGGACGTGGTGCTGACCCGCGACGCCGACTACCGCGACATCCTGACCACCACCGACGCGTTCATCGACCGCAACCTGGCGGCGATCTACAAGCTGCCCTATACCGGCGACGGCGGCTGGCAGAAGGTCAGCCTGCCCAAGGACGGCGACCATGCCGGGCTTTTGACCCAGGTCGCGTTCCTGTCGATGTTCGCGCATCCCGCGCGCTCGTCGCCGACCCGCCGCGGCGCGGCGCTGGGCGAGATGTTCCTGTGCCAGCCGACCCCGCTGCCGCCGGGCGACGTCGACTTCTCGATCGTCAACGACACGTCGAACGCGACCTTGAAGACGGTGCGCGCGCGACTGGAAGCGCATGCCGGCGACGAGAGCTGCGCCTTCTGCCACACCGCGATCGACCCGATGGGCCTCGCGCTCGAACAGTATGACGCGATCGGCCAGCGCCGGACGGAGGAGAACGGCGAGCCGATCGACGTGTCGGCGGAGATCGACGGGCGCAAGTTCACCGGTGCCAAGGGGCTGGGCGAGACGCTGCACGAGAACCCGCGGGTCAGCGGCTGCTTGGTCCGCAACCTCTTCTCCTACGGCACCGGCCGCGCACCTTCGACCGCCGACAAGGCCACGCTGAAGGCGTTCGAGCAGGCGTTCGTAGCCGGTAACTACCGGGTCAAGGCGCTGATCCGCACCGTTGCCACCAGCGACGCCTTCTTCACCGCGCCGCCGCAGTCGCTGCCGGCGCCCCCGGCCAAGGGACCCGCGACCACCGTCGCCAGCCTCGCCCTCCGTCCTTTGAAAGGAGCCACCCGATGACCAGCTTCTCGCGCCGATCGATTCTCGGCGGCATGGTGCAGGGCGCCAAGGTCGCCGTCGCACTGCCGATCCTCGACCTGTTCCTTGGCGGCAACGGCGATGCCTGGGCGGCGACGCAGGGCGGCGGCAAGCTGCCGACCCGGATGGGCACCTTCTTCTGGGGCCTGGGCCTCACCCCCGGTCAATGGGCGCCCAAGACCGAGGGCGCCGGGTGGGAACTGACCCCCGACCTCGAATCGCTCGGTGATCTGCGCAAGAAGGTCAACGTCTTCTCCGGCTTCCGCGTCATGCTCGACGCCCACCCGAACCTCCAGCACTGGACCGGCCAGGGGGCGGTGCTGACCGGCACGCCGCCGCCCGACAACAAGACCTTCACCGGCGCCTCGTTCGACACGATGGTGGCGGACGCGATCGGCGCGGGCACCCGCTACCGCTCGATCGAGGTGGCGCCGTTCGGCTACGCGACCCACAGCTACTCGACCCGCGGCACCGGCTTCAACACGCCCGACGTCACCCCGCTGGCGCTTTACACACGGCTGTTCGGCGAGGGCTTCCGCGATCCCAACAGCGGCAACTGGGCACCAGACCCCAAAGTGATGCTGCGCCAGAGCGTGCTGTCGGCGGTCGGCGAGCAGCGTGCGGCGCTCGACAAGAAGCTCGGTGCCGCCGATCGCGAGCGGCTCGACCAGTATTTCACCTCGGTCCGGCAGATGGAGCAGCGGCTCGACGTCGAGCTGGAGAAGCCCGCCCCCGCGCTCGGCTGCGCCCGACCGCAGGCGCCCAAGGACGTCAAGCAGTCGGGCGACGTGCCGTCCGTCCGCGAACACAACCGGATGATGGCGGAGCTGCTGGCGATGGGGCTCGCCTGCAACCAGACCCGCGTCGTCAACGCGGTGTTCACCAGCGCCACGTCCGAGCTGTACCTGCCCGGCGACCATTCGATCTACCACACCCACACCCACGAGGAGGCGATCGACCCCAAGACCGGATGCCAACCGATCTCCTCCAAGCTCGCCAAGGACAGTTTCGCGGGATACGCCGAGTTCCTGAAGGCGCTCGACAACATCAAGGAAGGCGACGGGACGCTGCTCGACCGGTGCGCGGTCCTGGGCTTCAGCGACACCGGCAACGCCAAGATCCATTCCACCGACGACATCCCGATGTTCATCGCCGGCGGCGCCAACGGCAAGCTCAAGACCGGCATGCACGTCCACACCGACGGCGAGCCGGTGAGCCGGGTGGCGCTGACCATCCAGCAGGCGGTCGGGCTCCCGGTCGGCAGCTGGGGCAAGGACTCGCTCGCCACCACCAAGCCGGTGACCGAGGTCTTCGCGTAATCACTTGAGAAAGGCTCTCACCGTATGGCGTTGCGTCCGATCTACGCGCTGGTCGCGTCCACCCTGGTCTTCGGCACCACCGTCGCCTGGGGGCAGGCGGGGGGGCAGGCCGCTTCCCCCGCGGCCGCGGTGGACGCGCGCAAGGCGGCGTACCGGGGCATGGCCGCCTCGTTCAAGCAGGTCACCGACCAGCTGCGCAGCAGCGATCCCGAGCTGCCTGCGATCCGGGCTGGGGCGCTGGCGATCGGCAAGTTCACCGCCTCGCAGACCAAATTGTTTCCCAAAGGCAGCGGCCCCGAGTCCGGCCTGCCGACCCGCACCAAGGCGGAGGCGTGGACCGACGCGGCGGGCTTCGCCAAGGCGCAGGCCGGCTTCACCGCCGCCGCCGCACAGCTGTCCCGCGCGGCGGTGGGCGGCAACATAGAACAGATCCAGTCGGCGCATCTGCTGGTGGGGCAGCAATGCGCGGCGTGCCACGCGAAATACCGCGCCAAGTGACGACCGTGGCCGACCCCGCGATCGTCGTGCGGTCGCGGGTCTGGGACCTGCCGATCCGTCTCGTCCACTGGCTGATCGTCGCGCTGATCGCATTCAGCTGGTGGAGCGCCGAGCAGGGCGACCTGGAGCGGCATCGCCTGTCGGGCTACGCTATCCTCGGACTGCTGGTCTTCCGCTTCTACTGGGGCTTGTTCGGTAGCAGCACCGCGCGCTTCGCCCACTTCGTGCGGGGGCCGCGGACGATCGGTCGCTACCTCAAGGGCGAGCATCGCGATGAGGGCGGCCATTCGCCGCTTGGTGCGCTCAGCGTGGTCGCGCTGTTCGCGGTGATCGGACTTCAGGTCGCGCTGGGCCTGTTCGCGATCGACGTCGACGGGCTCGAATCGGGGCCGCTCGCTTCCCGCGTCAGCTTCGACGCTGGACGTTGGGCGGCGGAGTGGCATGCGACGCTGTTCAACGCACTGCTCGGCCTGATCGGCCTGCACGTCATTGCCATCCTCTTCTACATTCTGGTCAAGCGCCGGGCGCTGATCCGCCCGATGCTGACCGGCAGCCGGACCTACCCGGCCGATGACGCGCCCTCACCGCGGATGCAGCCGTTATGGTTGGCGGCACCTGGTATCGCAATCGCGGGGGCGGCGGTGTGGATCGTTACGCGCTGACGCGCATGGACTACGGCCGCGTCTTCACCCAGGCGATCGACCGGCTCCATGCCGAGGGGCGCTACCGGGTGTTCATCGACATCCTGCGCAACAAGGGCGCCTTTCCCAACG
>Ga0325400_1000324_pt1 | contig 33435 bp, 15 predicted proteins | sample PopdelMetagenome_2_FD_205662 | JGI IMG/M metagenome (GOLD analysis project Ga0325400, IMG submission 205662) | Populus deltoides microbial communities from Bellville, Georgia, United States - Xylem-PdKOR-R1 | ecosystem: Host-associated > Plants > Phyllosphere > Stem > Wood/Secondary xylem...
ATTGGTGATGACTCTCTGACTTCTCTATGGATAAATTATTGGTTGCTAGATGGACATCATTTATGTGACCTTTTTCCTTTCAGGACTCTATTAACTACTATATTGTCTTAGGATGCAAAGGTTGTAGACATTATTAAGGATGGTGGTTGGGACTTTCCTTTAGATAGTCAAGACCTTCAACAGATCTAGGATTGCATTAGATTCCACCCCCGGGTTAGCTCTCTGGATCACTATGTCTAGACAAGTTATTCTACAAGGAGGTTCACTATTGATTAAGCTTGGGAGGCACTTCAGGATACCAAACCCAAGAATACTTTGCACCATCTTCTCTAGTTTCTAAGACATGTCCTACGACACTCCTTCATCTTATGGCTTGCCTCTTTAGGTCATCTACACACTATGGATAAACTACAACCTTTTCAGATCATCACCTCTACGGTATGTATCTCATATGGTTCACATGTAAAGACACATGATCATCTGTTTTTTAGTGCTCCTTCTCAACTTCAGTATGGAGATAGATCTCAAACAAGACTTTATTACATTGGCCTTCTATGTCATGATACCCTTTTCTTTAGTGGGCTTCCCTTCAATTCCATGAAAAGAATGACTTCATGCATATTCTAGCACGATTGTCACTCTCTGCTATAGTTGACCTCATATAGTATGAGAGGAATACTCATGTCTTCAGCCAGCGCTACCGATCATAGCATGATATGGTGGAAGAGATCTTTAGCTTGTTAAGATTATGGCTTCTAGACATAGAAGTGTGGTACCAGATATTTGCATAGATTAGATCTACATGGTAGTTTTGATTTTTGTATTTATTTATGTTGTTTCATTTTGGTTTGATGTTGTTTATCTTTTTTAGCTTTCTTATAGTCTATTTGCCCTAATCATATAAGCTTCATGACTTTTGAATTCGGATAACGGATTCATTGTATTTCTTAGGGTATGCCCCTTTGTATCCTTATTCATATTTTTCCTTATATACATCTTAACTTCTCCAAAAACAATGTTCCTTACCTTTGCTACTTTAACTCATTTGAGTGAGTTCTTGCAAAAATCAACAAAAATCATGTTCTCCTCTTCCAATTTCCATCTTCTTATCTTTGTTTTTCTCAAGCTCTCTAACTCTCTAAATTTAGTCACTTAATTATTTGTTTTCTTGGATATAATCCTCATAAGAATACTCCCTTTTGATTTAGCTTTGAAAAAATAAAGAGAGAAAAAAAATAAAAAGGGAGAAAAGTTACTCTCCCTCTTGTTTTCCTTTTGCACTGAACGTAGGTTGTCTTTAAAGGAGGAGAAGATAATTTTTAATAAAATTACCAAAATGCCCTTATTAATGGCCCATGTGTCATCTTTTTTAATTTACTCGACTATTAGTACTCTTGTAAAGCCTTCTCATCCTTTTATTGACTTGAAATTTTAATCTAGAATAAAACAATAAGTCTGGAGATTCCTCACAAAATCTTAGCTCAATCCAACAATCAGATTAAGAGATATGATCGATACCGTAAAACTAGATAGTCGGTGTCTTTTACGCCAAAATATGAATTTTCTGCATTAATTTATTTACTTAGAAAATCATGATATTTTCTAATAATTCATACTCATTAAATTCAATATTACCCCATTTATCACTTGCCTGTCAAAAAAAGTTTTTTAATGGGGTTTACATATCTTCTCATTATTCTTATTATTTTATCCATTGAAACTCGTCTCTGGTTTCGTCAATGTTATGAATTTTAATATAAAATTCACAACCATCATTTTGACTTCATTGATACCTTTAAGTTTATTTATGGAGATCATTATCTCCCTTACATATCACATTTATTATCATTTCCACTATTTATTCATTTCTTTTCATATTAAGTCGTCATTACTCATTGAAGTCTTATTACTTCAATCCTATATTTATGCGAGGGTTTACAATTCAAAAGATGGTAGTCACCTACAAAGATTGACATGAAATGTTGTTGTTTGCCCTTCACGCATATGACACTATAATCAAAACTTCAACAAGAACTACGTCATGTTATTTGGTATATGGGATGGAGGAGGTGATGCCTTTGGAAGTGAAAATCTCATTGTTAAGAGTATTGATAGATTCTATGCTAGAATAGGCCGAGTGGGCCAAAGTGAGGTATGAACAGCTAAACCTGATTAGTAAGAAGAGGATAGCTGTGATTTGTCATTACCAAACATACCAGAAAAGAATGGCTAAGGCATATAATAAGAAAGTTTGACCTCAAGTGTTCCAAGAAGGAGATATAGTGCTGAAGAAAGTATTTCACTTACTAAGGGAAGACTAGAGTAAATCGGTACCAAACTACAAGGGTCCATATATAGTGAAGAAAATTTTCTCAGGAGGAGCTCTAATGTTATCTACAATGGATGGAGAAGATCTAGCTAGACCTGTGAGTTTTGACTCTGTAAAGAAATATTATGTATGACGTACCCAGTTTCTTCCTAATTAGCAAAGTAGAGTTTGGCCACAAATTCTGGTATACAGAACCTTTCTTTATAAATTACATGATCTTAAAGTATTTGAAATTCTTTTTGTGAAAATCTTGAGATAATTGACTTTATGCATGATTACATGGAATGAATCACTATACTCAAAATGAGATTCAAGCAATTCTCAATTAGGAGGTGACCAAACCAAACAAACCAAAACTAACTATAAGATAAAACTTGTCTTTGAATAGCATTTTAAATTGCATGGATAAATGATTAGTAGTGGCTCAACAATCATGCTCGAATTATCTAAAAAAAGAACAAAGTTTATCCATTTTAACGATGTATGTTTGAAATAAGAAAATGTAGTCTTTGTTTATCATTATAAAGAGGTTATCCTTTATAGTCCTATTTTTTAGCTTGATCATATTCTTGAAAAGAAAAAAAATCTGACTTCGAGGACATTCCATACTAAGGGCAAGAAACAATGTGAGAGAAACAATCCAGGCTTTCTCTTTTAAAACCAAGACTTCTGAAGGCCTGATCCATAAACAAAACTAGACACCCCTTTTTGATTTTTAAAGATCAAAACATGGAAAAGTGATTCATGGACATTTGATGGTTTTTGGGGTTGAGTTGAATTTTATAGTGAACATTGCCCTTATCTATATGTATTCCAAATGCCAGAGGATGAACGATGCTAAGGATTTTAAAGTTGACACCAGAGTTTAATTTGTTTTTGTGGACTGTTATTCTCTCCAGGTTGGCTCAAAACTTGAAGTTAATAGAAGTTGTAGTTGCATTTCAGGAGATGGAGGCCTGTAGAATTTTATTGAACAATTATACATGCCTGAGTGTATTAAATGCTTGCTCGTTAATTTTATCTCTTGATTTAAGGAGACAGATCCATGCAAAGGTGATCATGACTGGTATGAAGGATGATGTTCCTGTTGAAAATGCACTTATTAATATGTACATGAAATGCTCTTATAAGGTAAAAGATGGCTTGAGAGTGTTTAAAGGCATCTTTGATTGATTGCCTTTTTTAACATGGTTTTCATCAAAATTCTTTTACTCATATATGGAGATGACAACTTTTAGACTTCAACCAAATTCTATTACACTATCAATCATCCTCAGATCCTCTAGGGCAACAAAATCTGCAAGTCAACCAATAAAGTTGCATGGATATGTAATCAAGTTAAATATTGATCATGATATTGTTTGTAATAATTTTGCATTGTGTTTGTGTTGGTTGTGGAATTATGGTGAAAATTGAAAAGGAATTGTTGAAATGTTATTTACGAGTTATAGTGAAAATTGATTGAGTTGCTTTGATGGAAAAGAAATGTATAAGTTTATTTGATTGAATTTTGGCTAAAAAAAAAGGAGGATATGTTGGGGAAGATGATAGGGATGATGCTGGATTTTTTGATTGGTAATGCATGCTTGAAAATGGCTAGAAATATTGTAATTTATGGTATTTTTGTAATTAAATGTAGACTATCATCGACTTCTTTTCAAACAAAGCCGACAACTCTTTATAAGAAAAATAACCCAATGATTCTAGTAGCATTTTAATTATTTTTAACTTTTAAAGGTTTTTTAGTCTTTATCATAAATATAATGACACTCTTATAAATAAATATATATTTTTTATTAATTTTTTTTTCGATGTCATCTTTTAAGGATATAAAATGTTATTTGCAGTTAAATTATATTATGTAAAGTAAGAAAATATCAAAACTCGAGGTGATAAATGTACTTTTATCTATTTTTAATACAAAAAAACGTGACATCAACATAATTTTTTAACTTTTTTTAAAAAACAAATTAGATTTTATCTGGTCGCCTAAGTTACAAATACATTTATAAGGTCATCTGAGCTATACCTAGTAAACTTTTACCGAGTTTACTTTGAGACCTATCTTGGCTTTCGAGCCAGGTCTATGAGGTCAAGAGAGGTCAACAGAGCAACATATTAACTCACGGAACTAAACTAAATTAAATAAGTTCGTCGAAAAGTTTTTCATACCAAGGCACGAGTAATTGAGTAGTATAACACTAAAAACATGTATTTTTAATTTTTGGAGGAGTGATTTGTGTTTTAAAAACATTATATTTTTAGAAAAAAAAATCACCACAACTCCAAGCCAAACACATACTAAATAGCTTCTTTGAGTTTTATTAATCAATTTAGCTTTTTAAATTCCATTTTGATAAGGAACGATCAGAAAGGGATGTTATGTGTGCATATTCATGGTGGTGTGGTGGGACTCATCCGAGAAGGTTTCACGGAGAATAATTAATTTATCAAGAACATCCAGGGCCATGTGAATAACTTCTAAAGACAAAAGTTATTTCATGATTCCACTTCATGATCCTTCCCCGCCATTCCTGTATTTTTTTCATTTTTCATAATCAACTTCGTCTTCTTTTATTTTATTCGGCATTTACTAGTAATTCATTCATTATACATACAATACTCTAAATGATGTGGGAGAATCACTGTTCCCCCACACCTAAATCACTATGGATTACAATAGTAATCCACAGTGATTCTTCTCCATATTTTTTTGCTAAATTTTCTCTTTTTTCTTTTTTTCTTTAATTTTTCCCTTTTTTTTCAACTTTCCTAATTTTTCTTTTTTTTTTTCATTTATTTTTTCTTTTGTTTTTTTCAAAATTATTTTTGTTGATTTTACTTTTTAAATATTGACCTGATTAAAATTTTTCCTTTATAATTTTTTTCTTGAAAATACTGTGGATTGCTGCGATGTTTTTTCACATAGTTTTTCTATTTTATTTTTTTATTTTTTAAAATTATTTTTTTTAATATGGAGCTGATTGAGAATTTAGTTTTGTAATTTTTTTTCTTTAAAACATTGTTTATTGCTACAGTGCTTCTCCGCATGGTTTTTTTTATGATTTTCTCCGAAATTATCTTTTTTATTTTATTTTTTAATATTGAGCTGGTTAAAAATTACAGTTACAATATATGAGGAAAACACTTTAACTTTTCTCAAAAATTACTGTTGATTGCTACAGTGTTTTTTCCCACATGGTTTATTTCTATTTTCGTTATGTTTTTTCTTAAAATTATCTTTGTCAATTTTATTTTTTAAATATTAAGCTGGTTAAGAATTGTAATTACAAGTAAATTATCTTTTGTGTTTTCTATTTTTGTAATATTTTTTTCCAAAATCATTTTCGTTAATTTTATTTTTTAAAATATTGAGTTGGTTAAAATTTAACTTTGTAATAAAGCTTAATCATGTGGGGAAAGTATTGTAGCTTTGCTCATAAAACATTATGGATTGCTACAGTGTCTCTCCATATAGTTTTTTTTTGTTATAATTTTTTTCAAATTATCTTTTTCAATTTTATTTTTTTAACATTGAGTTATTTGTGAATTATAATTACAAGTCATTACAAATAAGGCTAAATTATGTGGGGAAGCACTATAGCTTTCATCACAAAACACTATGAATTGCTACAGTGTTTCCAACATGATTTTTTCCCCTTTTTTTGGTGTTTGTTTTGTTATTTTTTTTTCTAAAATTGTCTCTGTTGATTTTTTTTTAATATTGAGCCGATTAAAAATTGAGCTTTGTTATTTTTTTTCTTTAAAACACTGTGAATTGTTGCAGTGTTTTCCCATGTGATTTTTTTTATGATTTTTTCCAAAATTATCTTTGTCGATTTTTTTTTAATATTGAGTTGGTTAAGAATTATAATTATAATAAAACTAAATCATATGAGGAAAGCATTGTGGTTTTTCTCACAAAACACTGTGGATTGCTATAATATTTCTCTAAATAGTTTTTTAGTTTATTTTATTGGAAAAAGCGCTATAGTTTTCCTCACAAAACATTGTCAATTGCTGCAACATTTTTTCTCATGGGTTTTTTTCCTTCCAAAATTATCTTTGTTGGTTTTTTTTTAATATTAAGTTGGTAGAGAATTTAGCTTTGTATTTTTTTTGCTTTTTATTAACTGAAAAGCTAAATCATGTGGCGAAAACACTGTATCTTTTCTCATAAAACATTGTAGATTGCTACAAATCATTTTGTTCAGTCTCTAAGTTTTTGATCACCAACACAACTTTTTTTCCATTATGAAATATTTGCTCAATCATACCTTTAATTTTTATTACTTATCTAGCGCTGGTTCACAATTATAACACTATCAAGTGCATTTGTTTTATAAGCCTGCAGTAGCGCGCGGGCAAGTCATCTCATGTTATGTATAAACAAAGAAGATGGTGGTTTTTTTTTTGCATTTTCTTCATCCCCCTTTTTATTTTATTTTTATTTTTTTTCAATTTTATTTTTTAATATTTACTTAATTTTAAATTTATCTTCATAAACTAATTCAATTTACTTTCTATAAAAATATTTTAGTCTCAAATAAATATCCTGATATTTATTTTGTACTCGATTTTATAAATATCTATTTTTATTATTGTATAATTAAGTAAAAAATAGTTTAAAACACAAAGTTTTTAAACCTAGTAGAATACATAACTCGAATAACAAATTTAGTGGATTAAGTCGTAAAGCCCAAATCGATACAATATTTCATTTCAATATAAAAAAAAAGTTATCTTGGTTTTTTTTTTTAATCAAACCACATTTTTTACTAGTCTTTCAAGTTGTATTAATATCTACCAAGTTTATATGAATCACATGCAACTTACTCATAGTTTAATTTTAAATCTAAATTAAATAAAAAGTGAAGTCAAGAAATTTTAAAATTTATTAACTAAATCAAATTTAATAATAATATTAAATAATTTTATGTATCCTCAACCTTTTTATTATAATGAATTTTTTTTTTATTCAAACCACAACTTAAGGCAACGCTCTAAACTAGTATAATCTTTAGGTTTTGTTTAAGAATGCTGTTGAAATCGTGTTTTTTCAAATTTTAAAAAAATATTTTTGCTAAAAATAATTTTTTTCATGTTTTTAGATCGTTTTAATGTGTTGATCTTAAAAATAATTTTTTAAAAATAAAAAAAATATATTTTAATACATTTTTAAATAAAAAAACATTTTAAATCATAACCACCATCACAATCCCAATCATAATTAACCCAACAAAAGAGAATTGCCATCATCCAGGTGCCAAGTAAAATAGCCTGCACCAAAAGATGATAAAAGTGTGTAAGTTAGATATTCTGGTTATTAAATATATTAAAATAATATATATCTTTTTATTTTTTAAATTTATTTTTAATAATTTAAAATACTTAAATTTAAAATAAAAATTTTAAAAACTCCAATTAAAAACAATTAAAAACAAAAGGCTAAAGACCATATTTATTTTTACATTTCAAAAATGTTTTTAAAAAATTAATTTTTTATTTTTTTTACTTTAAATTAATTTTTTTATATTTTAAAATTATTTAATATATTAATATTAAAAATAATTTTTAAAATATATAAAAAATATTATTTTAATATATTTTTAAATAAAAATAATATTTACTAAATTATCGAACATCTAATCTCAATTGAGGTCGTTTGTAAACCGCAATTCTTTCATTGGATGAACACCAGAAACAAAATTAAAAAACATTAAAATTCAGACCAAAAAATATATAAAAAGCAAAGAACAATCCAAGACCTAGTTTACACCAAATGCACGCGTTGAGAACACGCACCAGCAAACCTCGAACGTCCCACAAACAGTCATTTTGTAATGAAAGCAAAACGCGCTTAAGTTAGCGCGTGATACAACGAGAGAGGAAGAGTTTGCGGGGTTGAGCAAATCGTATGCGAGCAGGACCTGGAAGTCTTATCGTGTAGAAGAGAGAAACAGACACCGAAATCAAATCATGACCTTAGTCGATGATAAATTCATCATATATTAACAACACCACCATGTCTCCTCTTCTTCTCCTTCTCTTGATCTCTCACTCAACGACGACGACAACGACAACGACAACAGTGGTAGTAAATACGGTACTGAATCGGTTGACTCGGTTTCTCCGCCCGTAGTTTCGCGCGATTCTATCTCCGTGTTTTGACTCGGTGAGTTAATTCTCTCTCTCGATTAATTGATTTGGTTGTAGATCTGTGGGTTTATGTAATTCTTTGCCTTTTTGTTTAGGGTTTGAAGGATTCAGCGATGGAACCGATGGATATAGTTGGTAAATCGAAAGAGGATGCTTCGCTACCTAAAGGTAATTTCGGAAAAAAAAAACTATAAGATTTAATTTGTGCGTATTTTAATTCTAAGTTGTTTGGTCAGTTTTTATTTATATCTTTTGCATTTTTTTCCTCTTGGCTTGTTAGTTTATTAATTTTTGCAGTTTGGCTAGCTACAGTTTTTTTTTTTTCAAGTTTTTTTTTGGAGGTGCTAGATTTAGTTTTTGAAAAAACCGTAGACAAAAAAATAAAATGAGTTTTACCTTAGGTTTTACTTTTGAGAGATTATGAAATGTACGAGTTGAGAAATTCATACACAGAGTGTTGTTAGAGTTAGTTATGGGTTAGGGTCTCGACATCTGTGATTGTATTTGTGGTTAATTGCTATTGCCTTGCATATTTGCAGTCATTTTTGAGTGATGTTGGGTCAAGTAGGAATAGCAATGGCCTGGTGCTGTTGTGATTTAGGAAATTATGTGTGTGGTATCAGCTTAGTGTAGTGCGTTTAACTTGTACGCTTTTGATTGAGGGCTTGCTGGCCTTGTAGTCCTTGAAAGGGTGTTGAATGCACATTCTCTGATGCCAGTTGTGAATTTTCTTTTACAGCAACTATGACCAAAATTATTAAAGAGATGTTGCCCCCAGATGTTCGTGTTGCCAGAGATGCTCAAGATCTTTTAATTGAGTGTTGTGTAGGTGAGATTTAAGTAATTTTTCATCTTTTATCTAACTTGAATTCTTTGCATATTATCATATTGATTGATTATCATTTTCTTTGCATTATTACCTCTAGGCAAAACTTTTCTTTGGGAAAATGATTTTATGTATGTGGAGAGACAGAATGAGCATGGCCCTTTAGTCTATCTGCTGGTACTTTGTTTTATGGGGCTTGTATCAGTTAGATCAATTGGAATTTAAATAGGGCAGCTGCATCAGACAATGTCATTGTTCAGTTCACACACATGATTTTAAAAAAAGAAGAAGAAGAAAGGCAGAAAGAAAAGGAAAAGGGAAGGCAAATAGAAAGAGAGGCATGACCTTAGGAGATAAAGCTCCAAATCCAATTAGAAATTCTTAGCATAAGATAAAATATTTATCGATAATATTTCTAAATTTCAATTTTGGCTTTTTGATTTTGCTATAGTTATCTCCATGTGACACTTTCCAGAGATGTGCCATTATCAGTTGATTGTTTGGAGCTGTTGCGACAAATCAAATACCTTAACAAAAGCTTAGATGTCCATTCTAAAAAAAAAACTTAATAAATGTGCTCATAACGGGGATTGTTTTTGTTTTCTTCTAAAACAATATACCTTCCATACAAATGTTTGCAGCTGCAGCTTGTCTTCAAAAGCTATTTCATGGCTAGAATTTGATTTATTCCAAGATGTGGTTCACCAGATGGTATCGGAACTCTTTCTCTAACAAACCCTATTAAAAGTTTCTTTTAAGTTTTTCTAATCTAAATGCTTGTTGGAATGTCATTGGTTGTAATCTGGAAAGGATGTTAGTTTTGGAAATGACACTGTTAATATGTACAAGTTTCCCTCCTTTTGGAAGCTAGCCTTCAAAGATTAAATCAACTTCCTATTACTACGCTATAGGTATGATCCTTGCCAAGAGGCAGAAAGCCATAAATGAAGTTACCATCTTAAATGGCATCTTTGTATCTTGCCCTTACTTTTGATAAGAGAACCTTTCAGGAAACTGTTGTTAAGATTGGCATACTTAAATATCAGGATAGAAAGGAAAAGGGTTAGTTGCAATATTATTTAAAAAGTTGCCTCCGGCACCATTTATTTTGAAGATAGCACATCCAAGAGAAAACTGTTTTCGTATATAATGTGCTCACCCTTTCATTTCCTTGAATCCTAGTTGTGGCCTGAGATTTTTTAATTTAATATTGGCTATATGATATAGGATACTTAAGTTAGAATTTTTAAGATGTGGCCAATTTAGTATCACATGCAAGGGCCATATGTTTATTTGGTTATAAGTTAAGCTTTGTTCAATAGTATTTCATTAGTTGCTGATATAACATTTAAAACGAAGTCATTCCATACACATAAATGTCGAATGTTTTTTCTACTGCCCCTATTTCTTTCTGCATCACTGCACTTTCTTCTCTCACTACCAGACAGTCAATACCTTTTCATATGGTTTTGTGATTTGTGTTTTAACAAATCTCTGAGGAACTTGTTTCTTTGCAGAATTTATAAACCTTGTATCATCAGAGTCCAATGAAGTTTGTAGCAGAGAGGACAAGCGTACGATTGCACCTGAGCATGTACTCAAGGCTTTAGAGGTCTTTGACCGATCCAATTTACTCTTAGTGTGGGTTTTTGACAAGCATAATTTCTTGTTCATCTTAGTTGGAACCAACATTCTTTGCATGCAAACCATGGTTTATTTTCTTCCAATACTGTTTCGGGATAATGTGCTATACCTTTTCTTTTAATAATTTGAACCTAGGTTTTATTCCCTGCCTCACCCATCCCCTCAAAAAAAAAAAAAAGGGCCAAAAGTGCTTTTCATTTGTACTATCTGCTTTTAATCTCTTATGATTTTCAGAATTATTGGTGATGCTTATCTTTCCGTTACCAGTTCATTCACTGAGAAGTCTCATAGACCTTTTGATCCATGCATAATCCGCAGAGTTATGTTTAATTAGTAGCTGCTGTTTTGCTGTAAATGTCCCAACGTCAGTCTGTTTCTATTTTCTATTTTTTGAAGCCAATAATGTATTTTTAATGGAATTGATTAACAATCTGCGTTTGAAACCCATGTGCCTTTTCAAGATCTCCCTGGTTGCCCAGGTCTAAGGTTTTGCAATTTTTATTCACAAGTACGATCTGATTAATTATCTGATTCACAGGTTCTTGGGTTTGGAGAGTACATTGAGGAGGTTTATGCTGCATATGAGCAACACAAGCTAGAGACTATGGTAATTTTTATTTTTCCCCATCCTTTTTCATTTTCTGCAAGAAAGATTATTTTTAAAATCAGATCTCTCTACATGACAAAGCCATGTTTTAAGATAGTCCAGTTGGTTCAGCACCTGTCTTGTTTTTATTTACTTTTGCCGCAATGGATTGGTGTCGTGAGCTTTATTGAGCCTTCAGGTTTTTGTTTTTATACATTCCCCGTTTTAGTTTAGTAGCCCGCTTAAAATTGAGCTTTGAGAGCACAAAATGATATATTATCTTTTGTTACAGTTGAGCTTTCAAAGCGCATAATGTAAGTATTGTTAACAAATCTCGCACTCTCTATCTCCTTCCTTTTTCCCTTCCAGCATGACTCTTTAAAAGGTGGTAAATGGAGCAATGGAGCGGCAATGACCGAGGAAGAAGCAGCCGCTGCGCAGCAAAGGATGTTTGATGAGGCGCGTGCTAGAATGAATGGTGGGGTCACTGCCCCAAAGCAACCAGAGACTAACCAAAGTTTAAAGAGCTAACCTTAGGGACTTTACTTTCGTGAACCATAGGCAATCATCACCCTCTTCCCTTGGCACGGCTAGAATTATCTTATAGTGTACAGAGTCATTGGCAAGTGCAGTAGTGACTGTGGATATGCACTTCGATTTGTACTCTTTTTATCGTATGGATCATGTTTATAAGTTAATTAGTGCAAGCTTGTCATTATCATATTTAGTTACCAAATGTATCATTTGCCTTTACTTTGAGTTGAATTATTTCTTAACGTAAAATAAATTTCAAGTGTTGATAATGTATTTTATAATACAAAAAATTAATCTGATATATATATATATATATATATATATATATATATATATATTGAATTGGTTTAGGTTAATTTATTAAATTTGTAATTGGAAGAGTAATAACTTTATAAAATAAATTATAAAGGTTAATTTTTAATTAATGAAGATAAAATTGAAAAAAATTATTAAATTAAAAGAATAAAACAAAAATTATTTGAGTTAATACAGGTTAATATTTTTAAATATATGACTCTTAACATAATTTTATAGAAAATAAATAAAATAAAATTATGAAGTTTAATTCCTAACTAATCTAATGTTGAAGATTGAATTTGAAAAAAATTAATAAAAAAATAAAAAAAATACAATTTAACTTAATCAATTTAACTTGTTGAACCTGTGATTTGGATTAAAAGATCCTGAAAGCCTCATGACGATTTTAATTTCGTCTATTGTCATTAATGTGTAAAATAAACAATTATTTTTTTTTATTCAGAGTTTTACTAATACAAAGTCACCCATTCATCACCCATTTAAATTTTACATTGTATGAATATTGCAATAGGAGATATTTCTCTTTATTTGTTGCACCATAAGAGGCATTTCTCTTTATTTGTAAGATCATTACTATATTTCAAACATCTAAGAACTAGATATATAAGATGATATATAAGATGTCTAATATATATATATATATATATATATATATATATATATATATATATATATATATTCTCACAATACTACATGTAAAATCCGATTAAAACTTTTGTCAAGTAACAAATGAAAATAAAGAATTAATCTAGAAATAAAATGGGTTAAATTAGATAAAAGAAATTTAATTAATATGAGAGGGGTTGATACGAACCAAGTCAGATCCGAATTTAGTCTTAAAATATCTGCTGATTAATTTTGCGAGATTAGACATATTTCTTAAATCGTACATCGTATCGAAATGAAATTTTATAGGGAGATACTAGACACATGGAACTATATTGTGGTAAGTGTTCCAGTCATATGGATTTCAGGAACATATTATTTAAGAGGATCAAAGTTACTAGATGAATCTTTTCAAATCTTACGAAAGAATTGGAATAGAAACCAGCCTCAAAATAACCCAAATGAGGGATAAGAACAACCCCTGTCTAACACCCAAACATCCCACCTCATTTAAGAGGGGGAATAAATGCAAGGTGTCCCTTTCTCTTTTCAAAAACCAACCAGCAGCTTGCAATAATCTCCTTTTTCTCAAAGAGAAACCCCATAAACCCAATTGCATGTACCCCTCTTAAACATTAGAGAAGATAAGAGAGTTAAAGAAAATATAAATGGTTGAAACCATGGAAGGAAGGGGAGTGAAGGAGGCTAATTGGTGCAGCTGGAGAAGGAAGGAAGAAAAACTAAAGGTAAAGAGGAAGAAGAAGAAGAACTACATAAGAAATCTGCCTAGGACAACCTAAAATCGTGAGGTAAGGAAAGAACACCTCATTACTTGCTTCTTGGAATTTCAGGACAGAAAAGAGAAGAAAACCACAAGGGTTTGGCTAGGGTTCTTACACCTATTACTTGAGGGGACTAGATAGAAAGATTAATGGGGACCTATTCCATAAACACTGACAAAAAGAAATGGATGAACATGATAAAGAAAACCTAGACTAAGGGCTGGCCAAGGAAGTAATGGAAAAAGATGAAATGAAATGATAAAACCTGAAATTTGTGACCTTGTTTAACTCATGGAAACATGCATGAGCTGAGGTAAAAATTTGTGTTCATGATAATGTGTGGATTTAGCATGCATGAGTGAAGAGTTGTGTGAAAATAAAATGTAAGAATGTGTAGAATTGTGATCTTGTTGAACCCTTAAAATGATATTTAAGCTGAAATAGAATCTATGTTAATGTTAATGCTTTGATTTTGTTATGAGATTGATGAATTTACAAGAATATAGATCAATGTGTGATAAATCGTTTGTGGTTGATTATGGTCTATGTTCAATTTGGTTTGGGTGTGTATAAGATAAGGGGAAAGCCTAGCATAAACCTTATGCTTAGACGTTGGAGAGATTAAGAAAGAAATGACTTGATTGTCGCTGCCGATTTCTAAATCAGCAGTGACATGGATTACGTCAACGACTTCTAGTTCGGCAATAATGCAATTTTCATCAATGATTTCTAAACCAATAATGGATGAGCGCGCTAATGATTCCAGCGTCAACCGTGGAATTGGACCGCTTGATGATTTCAGAGTCGGTAACGACTCAGTTTTCGTCAATGATTTTGGTATCAACAGTAGGATGTGTGCGCTGATGAATTCAACGTCAGCCGTAGAACAAGATCGCGCTGATGATTTCTAGGTTGACAACGACTCAATTTTCATCAACGATTTTGGTATCAACAATAGGATGGGTGCATTGATGAATTCTGCGTTAGCTGTAGTACTAGACTGCGTCGATAATTTCTGGGTCGGTAGCGACACAATTTTGTAAATGAATTCTGAGTCAACAATAGACTAAGCGCGCTGATGATTTCATACGTCAGTCGTGGGACTGAATTGCGCTAACAACTGTGTCACCAGCTAAGTTTTTGTTGATGAATTTTGTGTAACTAGCGAATTCGTTTTTGCTGTTGAATTATGTGCCAGCGAGTTAGTTTTAGTTGCTAAATTTTATGTCACCAGCAAATTAGTCTTCATCGTTAAATTCTGTGTAACAAGCGAATTAGTTTTTGCTGCTGAATTCTGAGTCACCAGTGAGTCAATTTTTGCTGCTGAATTCTGTGCAACCAGCAAATCAATCTTCACTGCCTTATTTTATGTCACCAGCAAAAACTATGTCACCAACGAATCAGTTTTCACTGCCGAAATCTGTGTCACCAGCGAATTAGTTTTTGCTATTGAATTCTAAGTAACCAATGAATCAATTTTCGCTGTCGAATTTTATGTCACCAGCGAAGCAGTTTTCGCTGTTGAAGTCTGTGTAGCCAGCGAGCAGCTTTGGCCAATGATTTTCTGCGACAAACTTCCATATTAGAAATGACTTAAATGCTTATAATAATTTCATTGTATGATTGTGTAATATGTGGAACACTCGAATGTGAACATGTGTATTCTTAAAATATATATGGTGACGAGTTATGTGATTTCCGAATACAAATGTGTTGATTTGTGATTATTAGCGTGTTAGGTGGTGCAACCGGTATTGGACCTTCGATAGGACAAGGACACCCCACAGAAGGAACAATTAGGTGACTTCCACCCCTTTCTAGCATAATGTTAGTTTCTGAAGTGAATACTAAATTATTACGAAATGTTTGATGAGTATTACAAATGATCTGCTATTATGATATAGTAAATGTTAAACTGTTATGGAGTGCTTGTATGAGTATTACGAAGGACCTATTATTGTGCGATAATGAATGCTAAGCTGCTATGGATTGGTTGTATAAGAATTACGAAGGATCTATTTTTATATTATATTGAATATTAAACTATTACGGAATGGTTGTATGAGTAATTTGAAGGATCTATTGTGGTGTCGTACTAAATGCTAAATTATTATGGAATGTTTATTGAGTATCGTGAAGGATCTATTGTTGTGTCATATTGAATGATAAACTTTTAGGAATGATTGTATGAGTAATTCGAAGGATTTATTATGGTGTCATATTGAATGCTAAATTGTTACGGAATGTTTGTTGAGTATTATGAAGGATCTATTGTTGTGTTATACTGAATGACAAACTGTTATGGAATGGTTGTATGAGAAATTCAAAGGATCTATTGTAGTGTCATACTGGATGCTTAATTGTTATGAAATGTCTGTTGAGTATTACAAAGGATCTATTATTGTATTATATTGAATAATAAACTGTTACATAATGGTTGTATGAGTAATTTGAAGGATCTATTATGGTGTCATATTGAATGTTAAATTGTTACGAAATGTTTGTTGAGTATTATAAAGGATCTATTGTTGTGTTATACTAAATGATAAACAGTTACGGAATAGTTGTATGAGTTATTCAAAGGATCTATTGTGATGTCATACTGAATGCTAAATTATTATGGAATGTTTGTGTCACACGTCAAAATCCGCGCGGCGTCGGCTAGCGATTTTTTTCTTTTGTTATGCTTGATTTGATTGGTTCGTTGGAGTTGCCACCTAGTAATTTATTGAAGGCTACTAGCAAATCGGTTGTACTAGTCTTGTTAGAGATTCACGAGTAAGGGACTGGTTGTGGTTAGGGAAGGTATTAGCACCCCTAACACACCCTACCTGAGGTAAGCTGCTTCGTGGCATTGATGTGTTAAAGAAGTTTTAATAATTATCTTTTTATCCGATATTAGAAATACGACTTACGTGTAAGTTCATAATTCTTAATCGTGAGCAAATCAAAATATTAAATTCTTCTTTATTCTTTGCAATTCTATCATAAATAAAAAGAAACATCCATAAAACAAATACAAATACACACATACATTATCACTATATTTCTTTTCTTTTCTTTTCCTCTTTTTTTTTTGTTACATCAACACTACAAAATTGCACAAAATCAAAACTAAACAAAAAAACATACATTAAACACTGTTAAAACTACAAAACAGACCCAAAACATCCTGGAACAGTGTTAGGAAGCCTTCTGGAACCACTGGAATAGTGGTGGCGTGTTGCCCAACGCGCCACCGCTACTGGCGGCTCGTGGATTTTAGTTTTTATTTCCTTTGTTTTTGAAATCTGCTTCGGTTTTTTCTTTTTAGATCTGCCCCGTTTCTCTGCCTTCTCCTTCTTCAGATCTGCTTCACTGCGGGTCGGTTTGTTATGGGTTTGTCTTCTTCTCCTCTGTTTTAGGTGACAGATCGGGCGGTGCTGCAGTGTGCAAAGGGCGACGATGGATCTGTGGCGACACTACTGGCTGACAGTGTGGATGGTGCTGATGGCTCTGTGGGCGTGCCGTTGGCTGGTCTTCACCCCTGTCGATGGTAGCATCCTGTGATTGCTGCGAGTCGGTGCTTCGCCAATTGAAGAGGGAAGATTTGTTGGCGGTGCTCTGCAAGGCTGGTTGAAGGAGGTGAAGAGGTTGCTGGCTGTTGAAGCTCCGATGGAGGATAGGGGAGAGATCGGCTGGCCGAGGAGAGATGGGGCTGCTGTGCTGTCGGCTGAAAATGAGAGGAAATGGGGAAGATCGGCTGTGGGTTCTGAAGGAAAAGATGGCTGGTGTCTTGTCGGGCTGAAAAAGGATGGGGAACGGTTGAGAGGGGAAGATTTGTGGGAATGGGGCGACTCTGGTTTGTTTTGGCAGAGATGACCGGAGGAAAGCTGAAATGCTAAGGGGTCCTTGGCTCTGTTCTGAAAACAACCATCAAGGACCCCGGGAGACAGCGACTTTTTTTTACTAGTTCGGGGGGGCGGCTGGTTTGTGTTGGTTGAGATAAGTTTAGGTTTAGGTTTTTTTGTATTTTTCTTCAATTTGTAAAATTACCCCTCCTCTCCTTTGTGTGTGTTGAAAACCAGTATTTATAGGCAAAAATATTGCGAAGTTTTCAAACACAGTCCTTCAACTTTTTTTTTTGTAAATTTTGATTTTTCTTATTTTTTGTATTTTTTGAAAACGAGCAATATCAACATTGACTCAATGAGGAAAATCAATGATTTTTAAAAATAACGCGTTAAAAGTTGAATGCGTTCCAAATATCTTTGAAAATTTAAATTCTATTGAGATGATGTTAAAAATGCTAAAAACGATGCAAATATATTTAAAAATGTATTTTTTTGGATTTTCAATGTTTTTCGCTATTTTTGAATTTTTCTGAAAATTTATCAAAACATGGGTCAAAAATTGGGTAGCAACAGTTTGAATGAGTATTATGAAGGATCTACTATTATGACATAGTGAATGTTAAATTATTATGGATTGTTTGAATGAGCATTACGAAGAATATATTACTATGTTATAATGATTACATAAATTTTCTATGAAACGTTTGATAAAATTGGTGATTATCTTCGGCTAATGGCATCCGAGACAAATGGCTGGGTTGTGATTGATGATTAGCTTTGGCTAATGGCATCCGAGAGGGATGTCCAGGTTGTGTTTGATGATTAGTTTCGGCTAATGGCATCCGAGATGGATGACCGTGTTGGGATTGATGATTAATTTCGGCTAATGACATCTGAAATGGATGGCCGAGTTGCGTTTGATGATTAGCTTTGGCTAATGGTATCTTAGAAGGATGGCCGAGTTGCGTTTGATGATTAGCTTCAGTTAATGACATCTTAGAGGGATGGTCGGGTAGTGATTGATGATTAGCTTCGACTAATGACATCTAAGACGAATGGTCGAGTTGTGATTGATGATTAGCTTTGGCTAAGGACATTTTAGAGTGATGCCCGGGTTGAGTTTAATGGTTAGTTTCAGTTAACAACATCCGAGATGGATGACCAAATTTAAGTATTATAATTAGCCTCAGTGATAGATAGAAGGGTGGTATTACGTAAGTATGGGAAAATGAAAGAATTATACTCTTTTAGGCTATGAATGAAAAACAACCGTTAATATTGCTTTAATTATGTTTTTAAATTGCTTATAATGTTTGAAATTATCTTGTGTTGTAACAGGGACGTTACACCAACAAGGTGCGTAAGGAAATCCGTTCCACGACCCATACATTTTGAAAAGAACTATATATATTTGCATGATATGAGTGTTATGTATTTTGTAAGAACGAATGTACTAGTTGAATAGTTGTCATTCGACACTTTTGAAATGACTTGTATCGATAATTGTAATGGAACACAGTTGTGAATGTACGAATGTGTAAATATGATGTTATGAACATAAGTATGTGGCATTCTCTTTTATGAGAATGTTGTATTGTGAAATCACATGAGTATTGCACTACACTCAAAGATGAATTTTGTTACGATAAATCTTTGAATACTATTGCGAGAATGTGTACTATCATTTTTTTATGGGATGTTGATTTATATTATCCTATGTGGATTGTGCCTTGCTAATGAATTAAATGTATTTATAAATTCACAGAATGATATTGTGAAAAGCATCGAGAACCTAACGACTTACAAAAAAAAAATCACCACTGATTTTGGCTTTGAAAAAGCCGAGTTGTTACAATAGGACTAGTGCCCTCGTTAATGGGCTATTGGAAAAATTAGTAACTTTAGTTAATGGGACTAGTGCCCTGGTTAATGGGCAATTAAAGAAACTATTTACCCTGATTAATAAGACTAGGGTCATGGTTAATAGGCTATTGGAAAAACTAATTATCCTGATTAATGCTAGTCGAAATTAATAGGAAATCAAAGAAACTAGTTTCCCTGATTAATGGATTATTGAAGAAACTAATCATCTTGGTTATTAAAACTAATGCCCTAGTTAATGGGCAATCAACGAAATTAGTTACCCTAATTAATAGGACTAGTGCTATAGTAAATGAGTAAATAGAGAAAAGAGTTAATTTAATAATAGAACAAATGCTTGGTTTGAGCTACAGAGAATATTGGTATGTCTTTAAATTGTATTAATTGCACTAACTTGTAAGGTTAAGGGTAAAATAATAAATTAACTATTTAATAATTGATGTGGTAAATATATATAAAAGATAATCGCAAATAATTATTATGTATAAAGCTAATTGTATTTGGTATTAAATAAATTTTTAGGTACCTCATAGCATCATGTCGAATAATAGAACATGTATTTGGTATTAACACTAACATGTAACGAAACAATATGTATACGAGTTTGGTTGTGTTGATAGATTAATGATTGGGTATTCAATTAGCCCCATCGACAAAATTTAACTAAAAAAAACATGTGATTTAAGCATGTCTTACAAGTATAAGAGTAATGGAATGTTGTATGATAAATTATAAACAATACAAAAGGACATGAAATAAGTGGAATGAATAATGAATCGAGTATATTTCTCAATATAACAAGGGTGTTACATGGACTAAAATGTATAAAATTGGTTTTGATCATATAATTGTTTAATATAATTTATTTTGTAATTTTATGTATTTCTCAAGTAAATTCCTTTGAGAATATCTATATTTTAGGGTCACTGAGCTACCCATTATTATAGAAAAGAATATTTGTACTTTCAGAAAAAGAAAAACTTATAAATAGTTAATTTGGATGTAATTTTTAATAAGAGTTGTAATAAATTATGTACATTTATAAAATTGTTGAAAGGCTGTTAGGACTTTCCTTTTTATATATATATATATATATATATATATATTACCACATTTTCGATGGGTTCAAACCTTATAAGGTTGTTAGAACACTAGGTCGTGACATCACAATCTTAATTGCATTTTGAATCTTAACAACTAAAATATTAATTTATTTCATGTCATCACACAAAATGAGGTTTATAATGTGTACACAACATTTATCATGCAAATGCTTATATATATGGATGTAATTTTTAGTAAGAGTTTTCATAAATTGTGTACATTTATAAAATTATTGAACACACACACACACAACACATTTTTTATGGGTTCAAACCTTACAAGTTTGTTAGAACATTGGGTTGTTACATCACAAACTTAATTGCATTTTGAATCTTAACAACTAAAACATTAATCTATTTCAAACCATCACACAAAATGAGGTTTACAATGTTTGCACAACATCTAACATTCAAATGCTTATTTAAAAATATATTAGTTGGCCAATCTTTCATCACATTGTTCAAAAATGAAATAGTTACATTATTAGAGCTTACACTGTCTGCTATAATAGTCAAAACTTTATCAATCCCCCACTCTAATAAATAATTCTCAATAACTTGACTAATTTTCTCAGCTATATGATTGGAAACTTGATAAAAATTAAGAGTTATTTTATGCAAATTTCTCTCATTATCAATCAAATGAGCTATTATACACATATAGTAAATGTTTTGGGCTATGTCCATATATCAGTTGTTAAGCACAATCGTTGACCCCTAAAAGTTGTCCTTAATCTTTCCTTCTCTTCAACATAAACTTTTAAAAATCTCTTATAATAGTGACACAAGAAGGAATGTCAAATCTAGGTTGCATGGTCCTAGAAAATAATCTAAATCACTGACCCTCTATAAAATTAAAAAGCAACTCATCAATTATAACCATTTTTGCTAATGTTTGTCTACATTCATCATAATTATAACCTATTGCCTTAAGAGTTCTCATATTTTGGTCTCTCGATTCACCTTTTTTCTTTTTAGGTTCTAATACCCAAACTTTTTGCTTCATATCAACCACAAAAGGAAACTTTTTGCATACTATCAAATGACTCCACATATTACTTGTGCAATTAAGAATAGTATGACATGTATAATCTTGTCCACAATATAGGATCAACATCAAATTTTGTAAAGTGATCCCTAATTTATAATTTTTTTTCTATCATCAGAATTTCTTTTCCTTAATGTAAGGACTCGAGGCTAGTGTTTAAAGTTGGGGTATTGGTTGATGTTGGGGTAGTGCCAATGGATGATGCATTTTGATTTTGAAAGTTTTCCATTTATAATTACCAAATGAAAACATGTTAACAATTATAATTGATAATGAATCTGAAGTGTATTTTCGTGCTTCTGTAATATATGTTTGACACTTAAATTTGGAAGGATGCAATTCCAAAAGTTCACATAAATCATTGATCAAATTGTTCATGGATATATGAGGCATAACATCTTCTATTCATTATTAAATGCTATAAAATAATAATATGATGCTAGTTAAATTTCAGTCTATTCCATATCCAATTTAGAGTAAATACTGTTAAAACACTTTAGACTGGAAAGTTACTTCATAGTAGTACTATGAATCTAGTTTACCAACTTTCTAGAAGATTACCGAATATTACCATCCATCTTGTAGGTAACAATGAATGTCTAATTCACTTTTCTATCTTCTTCGTATAGGAATGCTAGCAGCAGAAGCAACACTTGCTTCAATCTTTTTCATAGATTACTATAGCATGAAATTCATTTTTCTTTCTCGTGTGGACAATATATGCCATTTTTTTAAAGTTACTATCAGTTTGGCAGCCAAACACTAATGAAACCACTATATGCTTAGTTTGCTTAAGGATGTGTTTATACAGTGCACAATGATTAATATGGTCCATTGATTGTACAAAAACTATTGGTAATATGGAGTTCGATTGAGTATATTGTCCACGGGTGTTTGTTTAAGTTGCATATGTAGTGAACTCTTTTATTCTGAAATATAATTTTATTGTTGTAGGCTTTTGAATATGGGTTATTCCTGGAATGGCCATTAGTGTATTAGAACAATAAGATTTCACCTCATTGGTTTTGTACTTTAATAATTTATTGCTTGACTTCTTGACCTAATTGATTATAAAAGAAAAATCCATTGTGATATTTATTTCATTTTTTTTTGTTAGTATTGAAATAAACAGGTAAAAATATTCACTTAACTTAAGTTCAGGAAAATAAAAAATAGCAAACGATAAAAATATACAATCAAACAAACAAGCTAACAAATAGGCAAGAAAAAAATCTCTTACTTTTTCCGACTTGAAAATATTAATATCAACAAATTATGCATATTTCAATCAATAATGAAAACCGATCCATCTAGAAATCAGAAACATATGTTAAAGAAACTTGCTTAATCTTCAATTTCAAATACAAATACTCCACCTTGCAAGATTTTATAGACTTTTTATTTTACAGCAACAATCATAATTCTCAATTCGATAATTGGATCAAGCTATAAATTTACCCAGAGTTTCTCAAAATATTGTTCTATGTTGGGGTAAAATTTCAGGTCAATCGAAGTTCGGAAAAGCCTTGAAATATAGGTCAGAACAAATAATACAAGTTTTGTTATTTACTTTTTTTTTACTTGTGGACTTTCTATTTGACAAGGATCCTTTTCCTATAAAGATGTGACAACTTGTTTTGAGAATTTTCTAATTTTACAAGGATTTTTAATGGGCTGCAACATAATTTCCAAGTGTGAAAAAGATTCATTAATATTCCAAAATTCTTTTCTTATAAGGATTTCTTATTCATCCTAACTACGCAAGGAAAGAAGAGCTAGTGGTATTTAATGATAGATTGGTTAGCATATTTTGGAGAGTTTTTTAATCCTACAAGGAAGGTTAAAGGAAGACAATAAGAGTTTTCATGTTTTGTTAAGATTCTTTAAAACTACACTTAATTATCCTAGACAAATAAGAAAACTAAATGGAATGCAACTTCAACAATCAATTTCCTAGCTTGTTTTGGATATCTATAGGTGGCAATAAAGACCTTAGTGTTTCTAGGATGAGAATCTCATTCATGATATTATTTAAACTAGAAAAATTATCTATTTTATGTTATTTTGTTTAATTAGATGCATAGACTTTAGTTTATATGTTAGATTTGTTATTTTTATTATTTTCTTCATGTTTGAGTTTAATTAACATACTTTAGATTTATTGTAAGTGTGTCAATATTAGCCCACAAGTTTTGGATCTATTAGGGTTGCTAAATGAACCATTATACAAGGTTTTATAAGCTGAAATTTTCAGCAGTGATGGATTTATGAAATAAACTTATGTTTGCATGATGCAACACGTTTTCTGTGTTGTTACAAAGAACACATTTTACTTATCAAGATATAATTGACCATGTAGCGACTTTCTTATACTTCTCTTCTCAAATATGTATTCGTTTGGTGGGGGTTTCTTGTTCCAATAGTAGTGGTGTCTTTAGACATATTTTCATTGTGCCATACTTCTATCAAACCTGATTTCTTGGCTTTTCAAGAGTTGTATCATCTTTGTTATGAGTTGTTTGACCATTTAATCAAGAGGTCTATATTATTGGGTGTGGTGTGTGGGAGCTTGGGAGGGGGTGATTGGTTTGCTAATTCTAGAGATGAAGATTGAAACTTTGAAAAGTTGGGTATGGCGTGTGGGAGCCAGTGAGTGAGAGATGGTGGCTGGTTTGTTAGGGACAAGACCTAGGGTTAGAAATTAGAAAATATTTTTATATTATTTATATACCCCCTACTTTTTTATTTTTATCTGAATAGGTTCAGTTCGGTTAGAGTATTTCGATTTCAACCTTATGAAATCAAAACCGAACCGAACCAAATGTTCTTTAAATTTTTTAATTAATTTAATTAGTTTTTTTTTTACGATTCAGTTTTTTCAGATAATTTTTTTGTTTTCTTGATTTAATTGTTTTTCTGTTTTTTTTTACCCCTGGGCATAATGTCATTTTTGTGGTGAAACCTAAACAAATGGAAGGGCACTTTAGGGGTTTCCACCTAGTTTAGGCAAGCGTCGATTTTCTTGTTTTAACAACCAAACAATTTCCTAGGTACGTAAAATGTGGACACTTCACCCAAGTTACTCTTCAGAACCCAACATCACCCTGGAGCACGTTCACACTGGAAAACATTGATGAAGAAAATGTCTACTGTGGGTTTTTTTTTTTTTTTTGTAGTTCTCTCTTCTCACTATCGCTGCTGCTTTTGGATTCCAAGTCAAAAGAGTCAGTCAAGCCAAAGCCCTCTCAACGTGCCCCACGAGAAAGTGAAACAACACCCCCGTTGTCCCCTCAGATTACTTTCTTTTCTATTTCAAAATCTCTCTCAGTCTCATTCCTAGATCAGTTGGTGGGGCAGCCTATGTTTCTTTTGTCAGGATTCTCTTGCATGACAACAAGAGACCAGAAACAAAGAATTAAAATGGAAGTCCCACTTATAATAAAATATACAAAACCCAGAGAATCCCTACTCTCAACTACCTACCATACCATTCCATCTATAAGGAGCTTCCCATTGATTTTGCTTTCTCATATTGAAGTCATCAGCTAGTTATGGCTAGAGCATCTCAAGACTCTTCCTCCAAGTGGCACTCCCACTGGACCAAAAAGGTTGGAAACGAAGATGATGAAGTTCCAATCTTTAAGTCCTCAAACACCATTGAAGAAGAAAAAATGGAAAATGTTAAGAGCCATGTTGGAATGTCAACCCCAAAGAAAAAACTACCAGCAGTAGCAGTTGCTAGGCTCCGATCGGTTCTTGCAGCCCTTGGTAAGAACCAATCAAGCCTCCCACTGGGGCTTGGATCCCGAGTTGTAGGTACCCTTTTTGGATATCGCCGTGGTCATGTCCATTTTGCATTTCAAAAGGATCCCAATTCACCCCCAGCTTTCCTTATTGAACTTGCTACACCAATAAGTGGATTGGTTAGAGAGATGGCATCTGGGTTAGTTAGAATTGCCTTGGAATGTGACAAAAAGAAAGAAGAGGAAAAGAAAGCTGTGAGATTGCAGGAAGAACCAATGTGGAGGACTTATTGCAATGGTAAGAAATGTGGTTTTGCTACTAGGAAGGAATGTGGGCCTAAAGAATGGAAGTTATTGAAAGCTGTAGAGCCAATTTCAATGGGTGCAGGGGTTTTGCCAGGGTGTGCAACTGAGGCTGGAGCTGATGGTGAACTCATGTATATGAGAGCTAAATTTGAGAGAATTGTGGGCTCTAGAGATTCTGAGGCTTTCTACATGATGAATCCTGATAGCAATGGAGCTCCTGAGCTCAGTATCTATCTACTTAGAGTCTAAAGTCCAGTCATTTATATTTCCTTTTTTTGTTTTTTCCTTAAGGTAAGCTAGTGATGCTTGCTCTCTCAAACTATATATATATATATATATATATATATATATATATATATTTCCTTTTCTGTTTGTTCTTCTACTTCGGAGAAACTGGGGAAGTGGGCTTGACCTGTATTTTGTTAGTTATAGGTGGAGGGAGAATACTTTAGATTAGAACATGATGGATATGGATAGGTGGGGGTCATGATGGTGTGTATACATATAGTTTTTCTTTTATCTTTTTAGCAAGTTACTAGATTTGTTACATGTAAACCACCGCGGGGTTTTGTTTTTCAATGTAAAAAAATTACTAGATAAAAAATTCAAAGACCGTTATTGGTTTAATTAATAATTTAAATAATATCAAATGAAAAATGAAACAATAATAAATAAGTTGACAAAAGAAAAACAGAAAAAAATAAATCAAACTTGAATCTATATATATAAAAAAACAATATATTATTTTAGGGTTAAACTATATATAAAAAAAGCAAATTTAAAAAAACCATATTAAATTGAATGAGCTAAAAAACCTCGCGATCAAGAGTATAAAATTGAGATAATTTCATAAAAAAAAATTATGAAACATTTAAAGAATGAAATTGAAATAAATTAATTTTAAAAAGAAAAAAAAAGTGAATCCTCATTAACATTTGAAATTGGTGATCTTGGTTATAAACTTGAGGCTAACTCAATAAAAGACAAATCACAAAAAATAACAAAACAAAACTTCAAAAAAGAATAAAAAAATAAGAAAACATCATATTAAAAAAAAACTAAGCAAACTCTAATGGACCTCCTAAACTTGGTCTAATCTCGAAAACTTGCAACCCGTGAAATTCTGAATCCGGGTTCAATCAAAAAACTTAATTCTCAACCAATTTAATTTTCAAGAATGAAATCAATAGAAAACAATATTAAAGAAAAAACTTACAAAAGCAAAAAATAAAATAGCAACAAAAAGAATGAGAATTATATTTGAAAGAAAAAAAAACCCAAGGAGAATGAAATTAAAAATGATCCCAAATAAAATAAACAATAAAAAAAATAAGGATCAAATTTAAAAGATTAAAAAAATCATAGGAAGTGAAATTAAAAAACATTTGTAATCTGATAGATTATTTACATATTAAACAATGGTAGGGGTGAAATTGACAAACATTTGTAATTTAATATATTATTTATGTATTAAAAAATAGTAGTGGGTGAAATTGAAAAACATGTGCAATTTGATGAAAAAAATTTATAATTTTATAACTTATTCAAAAATTTTAAAAATAGGAATCAACATGATAAAGACTAAATGTGAAGGAAAAAAAAAACTAAAGTGGTTGACCTTAAATTTTACAGGGTTTGGTGCAGAATTCGAGGAAAAGAGAGGAAAAAAAAAGTTATCGGCACAAAACCATAAATGCTTCTAGTACACACGACACATCATCATGTAGAGGGCATTGATATCTTCCAAACACCACTCTAAAAGGCAGTGTTTTTTTAAATAATATTTAATATATATATCAATTACAATAATATCTCTAAGCAACCTCCAAGTTTACAATTAAAAAAATATAAAATGACAAAAAAACCCTTATGAGAGAATTTTATTGTTTTTGTTTTAAAATGCATCAAAGTAATTACACAATTTTTTTTAAAAAAATAAAAGTCTAAAACACTCCTGATTGAAAGACATTAGATTTTTTTTATTCTAAAACTAGAGTAGTAATTTTACCATGAAAAAAAAGAAGAAAAAAGAAAATGACAAATCTAATCCCATAAAGAATGTTAAAAATAATTGTTTTATAGTGAAAAGACAACCTTGCCTGCAATACCTAGTTCGATGGTTTTCGTTCCAAGGGCAGATTCATAATTATACGATTACAATGAGTATTGTTTTGGGTCTTGTTGCATAGTAATTTTTTTAGAAGAATTATGTTTTTAATTAACCCTTCATACGTTGTTTAAAAAATATATAAAAAAAAATTATTCAAACATTGCTAACATATTTTCTAGTAAAACAATTAAGGAAAAATTACTCGTATAATATCTTATAGTTTAGTTGAAATTACACTTGCCTACTAAGTTTTTAAAAATTATAGATTGTATTTTAAGTCAATTATTTTTACAAATAAGATAAATTAACCAAATTACTTTTCTATATATTAAATTAAAAAATCAACTGAAAAATACATTTATTTTTCTTTATCTTTGATTAATGATTTCTCTCTCTTCCACACATCATTTTCTTTTTTTTTTTAAACACAAATCATCAAATCAACACAAAATTGTATGAAGATATGAAATTATGAAGTCTAGAAATCAACATGATAAAAACACTTCACTACATGGAAGTGAAAATTCCTTTTTCCCATAACAATCCACAGTCTTTCTATCTTTAATCCCTGTGCCCATAACAATCCCATAACAAATTCATTTTAAAATTAACAATACACTAAAAATACTGAGAAAATACTATAGCAATTTTCCTATATATTTTGGTGTGCCCTACAAGAAAGCATTTGTCTTTACTTTTTTTAATTAATATATTTTTATCCTTTAATATTAGATTTGTTTTTTTATTGGGTTATCTCACTCTCATAACACAAATAATAGGTTTGGCGGATTAACATAGTTTGTTAGGTTTGTTTTTTCTTTATTTAACTTTTTTTTTCACTTTGATCCTTTAATATTGGGTTAATTAGGAATTAAGCTTCATGATTTACTTTATTTGCTTTATATTAGGTTAATTTAGTCTCAAGATCCGAGAATAGTGCGTAATGGGTCAACCTGAGTTGACTCAGGTTGCTTTTTTTGTGTTTTTTAATTGATTTTTTTAAATTTTATCATTTAATATTAGATCAGTTATGAATTGAGATTATAATATTTTTAATTTGTTGTCTATTAGAATATCTTGGTCTCATGATTAGGGTCACGAGCTTTGATATTTTAACCTCAGTTAAATCAAGTTTTTTTTTCTTTCAAAGAGATAATCTTAGTCTCATTTCCTTCAATATCAAATTTTATTTTTATTGGATTGTCCCCGTCTCATGACCCAGGTTTGACAGGTTAATCCAGTTGATTTAGATTTTTTTTATTTAACTTTTTTTCTCCTAATTTCATAATTTATTACTGTGTTTGATTGAGAATTAAGTTTTATGATTTATTTCGGTTTGATTTTTACAAGATTATCCTGACTTCATGACCTGAGAATAGTGTTTGACAGGTTAACCTATATTGACCTGGCTTAATTTTTGTGCTATTTTTTAATTACTTTTTTGTATAAATTTTATCGTTCAACATTGGTCTGGCCTGATCGATTAAGAATTGAGTTTTATAATTTGTTTTCATTTGCTCTTTATGGGGTTATCTTAGTCTCATGACTAGAGTCGTGAATTTAATAAGTTAATCTGGGTTAAGTCTAGTTGTATTTTTTTTTCTTTCTATAAGGTTATCTCGGTTTCATGACTCAGGTGATGGATTTAATGAATTAACTTTGTTTTTTATGTTCTTTTTTTAATTGATTTCTCTTTTTAGTCTAATCTTTCAACAGTGTACTAATTGGGGTTATCTTCGTCTTATAACCTGAGTCGCGAGTTTGACAGATTAACTTGGGTCATTTTTTAAGGTTATTTTTTTATTTTTTATAATTTCACTCTTCAACATTAGGTTAATTGAGAATTAGATTTTATAATTTGTTTTGATTTGTTTTCTATGAGAAAGATATCATCTTGAAATTTTTTTAGTCAAACTATGTTTTTACTATTTATCCGAGTTGCTTTTGAATCAGCAAAGTCAACCAGGTCACATCGAGTTTAATCTCCACACGGTTTAAAATTTTTTTCCACTAAAAAACATTTGTAATATATATATATATATATTATTCAACCCGAATTATTACACAAGTTAATAATCTAGTTCTTTCTAAGATGGAGCAGATTGAGAAAGCAAATTTGGAGCCCAAACCTTTGAACACAATATGAGGCCCGCCGTCGCCCTGTAATTATTGAGGAGGTTAACACATCACTGTTTGACTTTATTTCTGATGTTTAATCCATATTTTCTTGTTATGTGTTGTTTTCTTGTAACAAATTAATTATGATTTATGGTTCCATGTCCTGCAATTTTTCTTTTATTTTGCATTTGGAAATTGAAAATATTTTTTTTCTCAGTTGCTTCAAGATAAACTGCAACTATATCCATATGATCCATGTGACAAGCTGATGTACCTCAGATACACACACACTCACATGCTGGGAAGTTTGAATTTTTGTGTGTTTTCTTGGAACGGTTCTGTTAATTTGAGTTTGGTTGTTGGGAAAATATGAAGATTTGTGCTTTACTGGATTTTTTTAGTTGTTTGTTCAATTGGGTAGTTTTTAATGTGTATGGTTGCTGAGAAAATGTGGGAGTTTTTGAAGGGAATCGGTGTTTTGAGTTGTGGAATATTTTTTTGTGATTTGAATTATGCCTTTGGCACACATTTCTTTCCAATTTAAAATTAATAGTTGAAGAAGCCCAAAATAATTGGAAAAAAAAATAATCACGTGTATATATGTGCGTTCAACACTAATAATTGATAGATTTGGATAGCTGAAACCCACTAATCAAAAATATAACGGTGGTTGTTTGGATTTTTTTTTTAAATTTAATTGTAAAATTGTGATATTTAAAACAAGAACATTCTAGTGTGGTCTAATTTTTAAATAACTTAATATTAAAGGATATAATTAAAAAGAAACTAAACAAAAAAAATTAAAAAAAAAAGAAGAGAAGCAAAATACTGTTACAATAAACAATGCTTTTTAAGTATAGCTACAGTGATTTAGCCATATTTTTTTAAGCTTTGTTAATTTTAGGTTGTTTAGTATGATGTTTTAAACTAAGTGTTTTAAAAGTATTTTTGGCATGAAAAAAAAAATTAACTTAATGCTATTTTAGTATTTTTGGATAGTTTGATAGTGTTGATGTTAAAAATAATTAAAAAATTTTAAAAAAAATTATTTTAATATATTTTTAAGTAAAAAACACATTTAAAAAGCATTGTAATTATATTAAATTACCAAACCCAAAAATTAAATGAGGGAAGGGACCTAATGCAATTTATATTATTGTTTAATTTATATCAATTTCAATCCCATGCTCATATTATTGTGGAATTTCGAAGTAAGGAAGACTAACAAAAACAGGAGTGTCGAAGAAGTGCTTTAACAAAACAAGACGGCAATTGCAGCGGGTTAATTTTTGAATCTGTTGATTTCATTGCGGAACTATTCCATTATGTTGCTCAATTGGAACTGGGTAGTGGACCAATACATTGGTGTTTTTATTTCCCTTTCCACCTTTGAACCAAACTGTCTTACAGATTTACAAGTATTGTTTTTTCTCTACTAATAAAAACTATATGGATAATGCATTTGAATACGGTGATGTCTGCTTAGTTGAAGGAAAATTACATATCTGATGTGATTCTCAAACAACAAATCTGTATCCTTTATCTAAGAAATTGAAGTCTTGCTGTATATTGTTTCATTTACTTGCATGTTATTTTGTGCTCCGAGAAAGCAATTAGGACTTGTGCATATGAAATGATTACTGTTTTTCTTTTTGCCTTCTTAGTAGAAATTAAGGGCATTTCATTAAGGACTTGCACCAAGTTCGTTTCTTTTTACCCTTTCAATTCCCCTGTTTTGCTAGGATCCCTTTTGGACCATATGTGTCACTCATCTATCCCATAAATAATAATAATAAAAAAAATCAGCATTTGGTCTAAAAGAGTAAACTGCTTCAATCATTGCTTTTAGTGCATAAATTCTGCGTGGCTTGATCCCAAGAGATTTTATTAAAGCCTCATCATAGAACTCATCAAAAGAAAATAAAAATCCAATCCCTCAGCAGAATTAGGCCTTTGTCATTCGTTGACTGCTTTTTTCCCCTTGCCACTTTGATTCTTTCTCCTATACAAAATTTCTAAAGCATCACTGTTACACCTTGCATTATTTTACAAGGATTTTTTTTTAAACATAGCACACTGGCTAAAAATCTCAGCAAAAATAACACAATTAAAAACTTATTTGTGAAAATAGCATAATTTATTAAGATGCACAGATCTTATATGCGCTATCAAGAGACACATAGGTCTTACCTACACGACCAATCGAATTTAAACACCATTAAAAAAAAAATTCTTTCTTTTTTATTCCTATCTTATTTCTCTCTTTCTTCTTCCTCCTCCTCCCCCTCCCCCACACCGCCTTCACCCTCCCTATCTCCATCTCTCTCTCCATTATAACAACTCTCTCTTTCTCTCTCTCTCTCTCTCCACCACATCCTTTCTCTCTCCACATGTGGTAGACACCATTGCCGCCACCACTTTTGCGCACCAACATTATTCACAACACCTCTCTTTCAACAATTTCAGGTATAATCCACCCTCCCTCTATTAATTCGATGTTTTTTGAGCTAATATTTTATTATGTTAGGGTTAGGGTTTTTTTCCTGTTAGTTTAGGGTTTTGTTGATTTTTTTACATTAATTAGCTATAAAACACATCAATTGAGTTGATAAATTACATTATCTAGACAAAAAATTAATGAAATGACAATATTGATAAACTAGGTGTAGGTTTTGTTGTGTTGTTTCACATACTTTGTGAAGTATGAAATTATTATGTTATTATGGTGGTACTATTGTCAGTACTGACAATGATATAACTTATAATGAAGGAACAAATGAGTTCCTTAGTATTAGATTAGACATGTCACTAGCCTAGACATGTCACTAGCCGAACTAAAAAAATTAATATATGGAGGCATTAAATGAAATTTTTCTAAAATTAAAGTTGACTTTATTGGAGGATGAAAGTTGGGTATGTTCAAATTGTTATGTTAGTGTGCCCATTTCTAGTGATAAAAGTTTGAATTTAATAGTTAGGTTGGCCATTTAAAATAGCTTGCAGTTTTTAAAGCTTAACTTGAATAGTAAACCTAAACGATAAAACTTCTCTAGTATAGAGTTCACCTGAGTCCCAACTTACATTCAACGGATATTATAAGCATCACAGGTAGTTGGTCCATTTAGGGTAGGTGGTGATGTAATGAACCTAATATTGACTTGAGAAATTAAGGATATAAAACCTTGGTTAGGTATGACAACTACTACATTGTAACATCCCCCATTCTGGGATAAAAACAACACTCTCATGTCAACCGAAAACAGAGTAAATTTTTTTTCTTCCCTTATATATATATATATATATATATATATATATATATATATTAATGGTTTTCATATTAAAATCTATCGAAATTTCGACGGAGTCCCCCTTATACCGGAAAGTCCCAAGTTATCGATATGTAACATGTTTACACTTCTAATAACTCGCATCTCATAACTTAATCCCGACCCAATCATTATGGGTTTTAATTTCCACAATATTCTCACACCTATTACCCATAATATTCA
>Ga0325400_1000325_pt1 | contig 33396 bp, 28 predicted proteins | sample PopdelMetagenome_2_FD_205662 | JGI IMG/M metagenome (GOLD analysis project Ga0325400, IMG submission 205662) | Populus deltoides microbial communities from Bellville, Georgia, United States - Xylem-PdKOR-R1 | ecosystem: Host-associated > Plants > Phyllosphere > Stem > Wood/Secondary xylem...
GATGCGCTGCTCCGCCAGGATCGTCGGCGCGGCGACCCCCAGGATGCTGCGGGTCAGATAGTTGATGACCATCGCGCCCACGAACAGGCCGATGATCGTCCAGCGGACCCCGCCAAACCGTGCCAAAACCGCGCCTCATTTCCGGTAACGTTATCAGCTTCTCTCATAGGCGTGGTGGACTGAGGCTGACAAGCTGGGCGCTGTTCAAATAGGCTGGTCCGGCCCCTGGGCTTGCGAGGGACGGGAGAGGCAGCGCGACTAAGGGATTATGCCGTAACCTAATAGAGCCTGCTCACGATATCCGACGCACCGGACCGCGGACGGTGAAGACTGCGGAATCAATGCAAAATCGATAGTTGACATGATATGCCAGCGGTCATTACCCATCATGATAACGTTACCGACTTCGAGGTCGGAACGGGCGACGCGTCTGGATCGCGTCAAGGGAGGATGTTTGTGGTAACTGATCGCGCCTACCTGTCCATCATCCGGTCCAGCCTGCTGGGTGCGACTATCCTGACAGGTGCGTGGCCCGCCGCGCTACTGGCTCAGGCTACTCCGGCGGCTCCCCCGCTGCCTCCGCAGCAGCCGACCCCGTCGGGGCCGGTCGCCGCGCCCGTTCCGCCCCAGGCAGCGACGCCTGCCGACACCGTTCCGGCGCCGGCGGCCGACACGCCGGCCGAGGGGACGCCATCTTCGGCCACCGGCGGCGCCGCCGCGCCCGCGCCCGAGCCGGTCGACCAGGCAGAGGCGGGCGGCGACATCGTTGTCACCGGCTATCGCCAGAGCCTCGCCAACGCTGCATCGAACAAGCGCGCCCAGACCAACTTCACCGATTCAATCTTTGCCGAGGACATCGGCAAGCTCCCCGACCTCAACATCGCCGAGTCGCTTCAGCGCATCCCCGGCGTCCAGCTCAGCCGCGACGTGACGGGCGAGGGCGTCCAGATCTCGGTTCGCGGTCTTGGCCCCTCCTTTTCCAAGATCACGCTCAACGGATCGAACATCGCAGTCGCGTCCGCGGGGCCGACCGAACTGGGCGTCGGCAGTTCGAACCGCGAAATCGATCTCGACCTGTTCCCGACCGAGCTGTTCACCCGGCTGACCGTCGCCAAGACGCCGACGTCCGACCTGATCGAGGGCGGGATCGCGGGGTCGGTCAACCTCGTCAACACGCGCCCCTTCGACAATCCGGGCACCCACCTGACGCTCAACCTGCAAGGGTCGCTGTCGCCGAACAACGACAAGATCAGTCCCCGCGGCTCGGTGATCGCCTCCAAGACCTGGGACGATTGGGGCATCCTGGTCGGCGTCGCTGGCCAGTCGCTGCGCTACCGCACCGACGGGTACGAGACGATCGGCTATACCACCGCCAACTTGACCAACCCTGTTGTCGGCACCTGCACCGTCGCCACGTGCAACCGGGTGGGGCTGAACGGCGGGGCCGGCGGCGGCGGCTTCCGCTTCGCGACCCGTGCGCCCGCCAACCTGCCGGGCTTCACCGCCGGCGCGCCGGTCGACGTCTCGCAGACCAGCGGCCTCAGCTTTCAGCAGCTGAGCAACACCTATGTCCCCCGGCTGGCGCGCGAGGCGTACCTGTCGGGCAAGCGCGACCGCATCTCCGTCCTGTTCGCGACCGAGTACAAGCCTTCCGACGACTTCCACATCACCGTCGACGCGCTGTACGGCCATGCGTTGCGCGACCTCAACCGGATGAACATGAACCTGTTCGTCCGCAATTCGAGCAGCATCATCCCCGTCAACTGGACGGTAGACGGGAACGGGGTGCTGCAAAGCGGCCAGTTCGCCAACGCGCAGTATTTCCTGGAGGCGCGGCCCACCCACGAGACGGTGGACTTCATCAACCTCAACCCGGCGATCAGCTATCGCCCGCTGGACTGGCTGCGCGTCGATGCGCAGGTCAACTTCAACAAGAGCGTGTTCAACAACTCCGGCCCGTCGTTCCTTTTCGATACCGCGCCCAACCAGGGGCTAGTCGCCGGATACGACAACAGCGGCGACACCGACTTCCCCGTCCTGACCTCCAACATCGACCTCAACAACCCGGGCATCGCCTGGGTGAACGACAGCTATCGCATCCAGCGCGCGCGGCGCGTGACCAAGGGCAAGGGTGCCCACCTCGACGTGACAATCGGCGACGAGCAGGCGAACCTCAAGACGGGTTACGCCTATGACGATACCGAGCGGCTGATCCAGGCATTCGACAACAGCAACGCGGCGCAGCTGGTCGGCGTCGCCGCGATCCCGAACAGCGCCATCGGCCAGTATCTGCTGCCGGGGCCGGGCGGGCTGTTGCAGCAGTCGGGGCAGACGGTGGGCATTCCCGCCTTTGTCCAGCCTGATTACGACAAGCTGCTGGCCGCGGCGCAGACCGACCGGTTGCTGCGCGAGGCGCCGTTTTCCGCCACGGGTACCCAGAGCACGCCGTCGGGCTTCATCCGCGAGCGGACCCACGGCATCTATGCGCAGCTGAACGGCGAGTCGGAACTGCTCGGCCGCAAGATCCGCCTGAACGCCGGCCTGCGCTACTTCCACACCGACCAGCGGGTGACCGGGCCGGTGGTGGTCAACGGCGCCATCACCTACCAGACCGCCGACACCTCGTACGACGCGTTCCTGCCCTCGTTCAACGCGGCGTTCGACGTGACCGACAAGCTGGTGGTGCGCCTGGCGGGATCGCGCACGGTGACCCGCGCCAATCCCAACCAGCTGCTGCCCGGCGTTACCTTCTCCGACATTTCGGCGCAGGTCGCGAGCCAGGGCAATCCCGGGCTCAAGCCGTATTTCTCGAACAACGCCGATGCGGGGCTCGAGTATTACTTCAACCGGCTGGGTTTCGTCAGCTTCAATTATTTCAGCAAGGACATTCAGGGCTTCACCCAGACCCAGCAGATCACGGCGCCGTTCAGCACGCTTGGCATCCCGCTGGCATCGCTCAGCCCGACTCAGCTGGCGACCGGCATCGGGCTCAACACCCCGATCATCATCAATACGTCGGTCAACGTCGGCACCAACCTGACGATCCGCGGTCAGGAATACATCTTCCAGCAGCAGCTGGACCAGCTGACCGACCTTCTCTCGCCTGCGCTGCGCGGGTTCGGCGTCACCGCGAACTACACGCATATCAACCAGGACTCGAACGGGTCGAACGCGGTGGCGCTGGGGATCGCGCCCAACCTGTACACGCTGGGCGGCTATTACGAGAACCACGGCCTGTCGGTGCGGCTCAACTATACGTGGACGGAGAGCAACATCGTCGCGATCGCGCCGCAGAACAACATCGGTCTCGGTAACATCGCCGACAGCCGCGGTCAGCTCGACCTTGCAGCCAACTTCACGCCCGAATTTATGAACAAGGCGTTCCAGATCACCTTCAACGTCCTGAACCTAACCAACGAGCCGCTGCGCACCCATACCGGGTTCGACAACCAGCCGTTCAGCACCTTCTACCCGGGCCGGCAGTTCCTGCTGGGACTGCGCGCCCGGTTCTGCGCCCCCCCCCCCCCCGACTGGCGGCACTGGTCTTCGTGGCCGGTGCCGCCACTTTCCGGTTTCGCCTGGCGCGGCCCGACCGGCACCGATCGACCGGCCGCGCGAGGATCCTGTCATGCGCTCCGCCCTCCTGTTCGCGATCATGGCCGCGACCCTGCCGGTTTCGCTCGACGCGCAGACCCCGACGATTGCACGACCCGTTTCCGCCGGGTCGATCACGCTGTTTGATGGCGGCCACGCTCCTGCTGTCGTCCATGACGACACGCGCGCGGCGCCGCTGGCGACCGCGGCGGCGCTGCTCGCCCGCGACCTCGCCGCGCTGACCGGGCAGCAACCCGCCGTGTCGACGCGGGCAGGGGCAACGGGGCCGGCTGTCGTCATCGGGCTGGCGGACAGCCCCGCGATCGCTCGGCTGCTCAGGGCCAACGGCATCGACGCGTCGCGCCTCAAGGGGCAGTGGGAAACCTATGGTCGCGCCGCCGTCCGCCTGCCGGGCGGAGGACAGGCGCTCGTGATCTTTGGTTCGGACGTGCGCGGCACGATCTGGGGCGTGACCGACCTGTCGCGCGAGATGGGCGTCAGCCCGTGGGAATGGTGGGCGGACGTCGCGATCCGGCGGCGCGACCGGATCGCGGTCGACGGCACGCTGCGCTTCTCGACGACCCCGTCGATCAAGTATCGCGGCATCTTCCTCAATGACGAGGAGTTCGGGCTGTGGCCCTGGGCGGCGAACACCCACGATCCCAAGCTCCACGACTTGGGCCCGAAGACCTATGCCCGCATCTACGAGCTGATGTGGCGGCTCAAGGCCAACATCTTCTGGCCCGGGATGCGCGGGATCGAGAAGTCGTTCAACCAGATCGCTGGCAATCGCGAGATGGCCGCCCGCTATGGCCTGGTGCGCGCGAGCAGCCATGCCGAGATGATGACCCGCACCAACATCCGCGAATGGGACGAGGCAAGGCGGGGCCCGTACAATTATTTCCAGAACAAGCGCGAGGTGCTGCGCTACTGGGACGAGGCGGTGCGCGCGGCCGCGCCGCTCGAGACGATGTACACGCTGGGGATGCGCGGGATCGAGGATCGCCCGATCAACGGCGCCAACACGCCCAAGGACCAGGCGCGGGTGCTCGAACGCATCTTCGCCGACCAGCAGGCCATGCTCCAGCGCCGGCTCAAGCAACCGCTCGACGCGATCCCGCAGGTGTTCACCCCCTACAAGGAGGTGCTGCCCGCTTATGACACCGGCCTCAAGGTGCCCGACGACGTCACCATCACTTGGCCCGACGACAATTACGGGTATCTGCGCCGCCTGACCCCGCCCGAAGAGCGCGGGCGCAAGGGCGGGACGGGCATCTACTACCACATCTCGTACTGGGGTTATCCCATGTCGTACCTGTGGCTCGCCAACACCCATCCGGCGCTGATGCGCGAGGAATTGGACAAGGCGTATCGGTTCGACGCGAAGCGGATGTGGATACTCAACGTCGGCGACATCAAGCCGGGCGAGTACCTGACCCAGCTGTTCATGGACATCGCGTTCGACCAGTCGGCCTATGCCGACCCGGCGAGCGCGCGCGCGCATCTGGTGCGATGGGCGGGCGAGACGTTCGGCGAGGCCGCGGGGCCGGGGATCGCCGACCTCCTGTGGCGGCAGTACGACCTCGCTTTCACCCGCAACCCCGAATACATGGCCTGGACGCGCACCAAGCCCGCGACCCCGATCCGCCAGACTGAGTTCAGCATCACCGACTTCGGTGACGAGAACGTGCGCCGGCTCGATGCCTATCGCGACCTGCAACGCGGCGCGGCGGCGCTGGGCGCGACCATGCCCGCCGACCGTCGCGATGCCTTCTACGAGCTGGTCCAGTTCCCGATCGACATGGCCGCGGAAATGAACGCGCGTCAGCTCAACCTCGACAAGTCGATCGCCTATGCGATGCAACGTCGGGCAAGCGCGAGCGACTATGGAAGCAAGGTCGCGGCCGCGCAGACGGCGATCGAGGCGGGGGGCAAGCGCTTCAACGAGGACATCGCGGGCGGCAAGTGGCGATACATGATGGGCATGCAGTCGCATGGTCTGGCGGTGTACCAGCGCCCGTTCACGCCGACCTGGAACACGCAGGGCAACACCGGTTGCGGCATCCAGACGGAGGGCGGGGCCTTTTTCGACGGGCGCGGCGAGACGCCGGGCCAGCCGCAGGCCTTTTTCGATCGGCTGCCCCACCTCATCCGCGTGGGCGCTCCGGAGCTGTCGCCCTTTCATCGCGAACTGGCCGGCTCACGCTATGCCGACCTGTTTCTGCAAAGTCCGGCCACGATCGGCTGGACCGCGATCGCCGACCAGCCGTGGATCAGGGTTAGCGAGCCTGCGGGCACGCTCACTCCCGATCGGCTGGAGCACCGCCTCCACCTGTCGATCGACTGGGCGACGGCGCCCGCAGGCGGCAAGGGCATCGTGATGGTGAAGTGTGCGAACGATCGGCGCGGCTTTCCCGTGACGGTGACGATCGCCCCGCCCGCGCCCGCTGGCGCTTCGTTCATCGAGGCGGACAGGTTGGTATCTATGTTCGCGACCCATGCCGATGCGATCGATGCAGGGTGGGAGACGATTGTGGGGCTGGGCCATACCGGCGCGTCCCTGCGCGCGCGGTTGGACATGACATCGGTCGACACAACGAACGTGGGTGCGGTGGCGCGTGCGCCGGCGGCGACGTGGCGGTTCGCGACCACCACCATCGACGATCCGGCGACGCTCCGAGTGATCGCGCTGCCGTTTCTCCCCGTCACGGCGAAAAACGGGATGCGGGTTGCGGTGACGGTGGACGGTGGGGCGCCTGTCGTCCTGGACTTCGCCGCGCCCGAGTTCAGCCAGCGCTGGCAGCAGCATGTGCTCGACAACACCGCCGTGGCGGAGGTGCCGGGACTGAAACTGGCGGCCGGCGTACACGAGGTCACCGTGCGCGCGCTCGATCCCGGCGTGACACTCGACCGGCTGGAGATCGGGTTCGTGGGGCACCCGTCTGGATATGGGGTTGTTCCGGAGACCCGGATCGGAGCATGGTCGGTGCGCTGACGGAATTTGGAGGGCAAGAACGGTTGCGGAACGGAGCGCGGCGCACCCGCGGCGTCACCATCATCGATGTCGCGCGGGCGGTGGGCGTGTCGCCAATGACCGTGTCGCGCGTCATCAACGCCGAAACGGGGGTGCGCGCCGACACGCGCGAGGCGGTAAGCGCTGCGATCCGCGAGCTGAACTATACGCCCAACGTCGCGGCGCGCAGTCTCGTCACCTCACGCGAGGTCAGGATCGGGGTGATCTATTCCAACCCGTCCGCCGCGTTCATGAGCGAGTTTCTGCTCGGCGTGTTCGAGGAAGCGTCGACGCGGGCGGCACAATTGGTGCTGTTGAAGGGCGAGCGCGGGCATCCGCCTTCCCCCGAGGCAATTACCCGCCTGATCGCCTCGGGGGTGGGGGGAATCATCCTGGCGCCGCCGCTCGGCGAGTCCCCTGCGGTGCGGGAGGTGCTGCGCAATGCCGGCATACCAATGGCGGTGGTGGGTGGTACCGCGCCCGATGCGATATCCGTCAGGATCGACGACCGGCAGGCGGCGTTTGATATGACCCGATATTTGATCGAGCTGGGACACCGCCGGCTGGGATTCGTGATCGGAAACCCCGACCAGTCGGCAAGTGCTGAACGGCTGAGCGGCTTCCATGCCGCTGTACGTGCGACCGGCGGGCTCGACACCTTCGTAGTGCAAGGTGATTTCAGCTTCGCATCGGGACTCGTTGCGGGACAGATGCTGCTGGACCTGTCTGAACCGCCAACCGCCATTTTTGCTAGCAACGATGACATGGCCGCCGCCGTGATCTCGGTCGCGCACCGGCGCCATCTTGATGTCCCCGCTGATCTGACCGTTGCAGGTTTCGACGACACGACCGCCGCGACAACGCTGTGGCCGCCGCTGACCACCATTCACCAGCCGGTTCACGCGTTGGCGGGCGAGGCTTTGCAACGCCTCATCAAAGAGATCGGCAATCCTGGAAAGGCAGATGCGATATCGCGCTCGCCGTTGATGGCTCACACACTTGTTCAGCGTCAGTCAACGGCAGCGCCTAGTCTAATGGATTGATACCAAGCCAAGTTCGGGACTAAATATGTCGCGGACATCTTGGTTGTTAGACACTGTTGAGATACGCCCAGGGCTCAACGTTCAGGTTGCACATGCGCTGACCCCATCACGACCGGTAGCGGGGTACAACCTTTTTCCACTCCTGCCGCGATGGATAGGGCGGCTGTAGACCTTCGGGCTACTCGCGCGTGACAACGTAGCTGGGCCGGAAGACATGACCGCGGTCGAGGCAAGGTTGTCGTTGCCCGCTAAATGCCTGACGGTTCCTCGCGGATTTGTTTAATGTACTCGCGGGGTGAGCGGTAGGCCAGCGCCTTGTGCGGATGGACCTCGTTGTAGTGGGTCAGCCAGGCGGGCAGCTGCTCGATGACGGTGCGTGCATCGGGCGTGGGGTTTACGCGGACGTAGTCGCGCTTGAGCGTGCGGGCGAAGATTTCGGCTATGCCGTTCGACTGCGGGCTGCTGACCGGAGTGGTGCGCGGAACAGGGCCGATATCGCGCGCGAATCGCGTGGTATTGCTGGCGACATAGGGGCTGCCGTTGTCGGTGAGTCACACGATCGGCTCGGCGAGACGGTTCACGGGCCCAAAGCGGTGCTCGACGGTAGCGACCATCAGGTCGCGGACGTCCTCGGCGCTGATGCCGCCGGTGGTGGCGACGTGCCCCATCGCCTCCCGGTCGCAGCAGTCGAGGGCGAAGGCGACGCGGACCTTTTCGCCATTGTCGCAGCCGATCTCCAGCGCATCGGAGTACCAGAGGGTGTTGCGCCGGTCGACGGCGACGCGGCCGTCGTGGCACCGCTCCTCGCGCTTGCCGCTATGGGGCTGGAGCAGCAGGCCGTGAGCCTTCATGACGCGGTAGACGCGTTTCGGATTGGGCGCTGCGCGCCCGGTCTGCCGGGATTGGCGGCGCAGCAGGGCGTGCACGCGGCGATAGCCGTAGGTCGGCGAGTCGGTGACCAGCGTGCGGATGTCGGCGACCAGCTCGGCGTTGGGCAGCGGCGGTCGCCCCCGCGGCTTGGGTGGCGGTCGGTTGCGCATGGCGGAGAGGTGCTGACGGCTGATGCCGATCGCTTCGGCAACCGCGGTCACTGGCCGTTCCCCGGTAACGAGGTCAAACGCAACAGCAATCTTTTTGGGCCTGCGGCCCGGGACACGGCCTCGCGCAGGATCTCCGCTTCCATGGTCTTCTTGCCGAGCAGGCGCTGCAACTCGCTCACCTGGGCCTGCAACGCCCGGTACTCGGACGCGGGCACCACCTCCTCGCCGGCACCCGCCGCAGTCAGCGCACCTTGGGCCATCAGCCTGCGCCAGGTGAACAGCTGGCCGGCGCCGATGCCGTGGCGGCGAGCGACACACTCATGCCCGGCAGGTACGTCTCCTCGACGATCCGGACCTTCTCCTCCGGGCTCCAGCGCCTCCGGCGCTGAACTCCGGACAGGACCTAGCCGTCGTTGTAACGCTTGGTCTTATGCTCAGTCATATGCCTCACTCTTATCCAGGAACGAAATCCTGTCAGGTCAATTTGGGGGCCATCTCAAAGGCTGGCAGCATAGCCGCCCGATCGCGTGCGGCAGGCCATACCGCAAAAAGCGGTTATAGCGCGGAGATGAATGGGCGTCTGAAGTTGGGAAGCGGGGAAGGCGCCCGAATGGCCGGAAGTGGGTCCTTCCGCTTAGCATCCGCGAATTGAAGCATTCCACAATCAATGAACCTTGACATCAGGCGCTGCGTCGATCGACGCTGATCGTGAGCCAGGCCGCACCCAAGAGGATGACCATGCCCGCGCATTCGAGAGGCGACAGGCGCTCGTCTCGGACGAAGACGCCGAGGAGCACGGCGACCACCGGCGAGACGAACGCGTACATGCCAGCCCGCGTCACCCCGAAGTCGCGCAGGAGGCGGAGGTAGATCGTGTACGCGACGAGCGAACCGCCGAAGACCAGGAACAGCCATCCACCCCAGGCGAGAGCGCCCCACCCGCCACGCCATGCGACGGCCGCGCCGGGCTCCACCGCGAGCGACACAACGAGCAGCACGATGCCGCCAGCCGCGTTCATCACGCCCGACAGGTCGACCGGCTCGTAGCGGCGCAGGAGCGGCCGCATCAGCACAGAGGCGGCGGCATAGACGATCGACGACAGTGCGACGGCAGCAGCCCCGGCCAGCGCCTGCTGCCGCCCGCCCGGTTCCCAAGCCGACGCGGCCGTCGGGCCGAATAGGATGGAGAGGCCCAAGATGCCGACGATGATACCCAGCAACTTGCGGCGGGACGCGGCCTCCTCGCTAAGCATCATCCCGAACCCGTGCAGCGCGATCGGGATCAGCCCCATGTTGAGCACGGCCGCCGTGCCACTGTCGACGCGCGCGGCTCCCCAGAACAGGCCGCCGTAGCAGAGGACCACGATCAGGGCGGTGACCAGGGTCAGGCGAGGCAGGTCCGCCCTGTCGAACCACCACGGGCGGGAGCGGGCGCGCAGGGCTAGCAGGATGGCACCTGCCGCGACGAACCGCGTCCCGGCCATGAAGAGAGGCGGCAGTACCTCCAGGCCCGCCTTGGTCGCGATCCACGTCGAACCCCAGATCAGGCATAGCAGCCAGAAGAGCAGCAGGTTCAGCCGTTGTCCGCTCACTTGCCCGGTGCTCCAGCTTGGATCGTCATCGACAGACGCAGCGAGCGGCCCGGACTGTAGAAGAAGGCACCGTCCTTCGCGACGGTGAACGCGTAGGCGTCGAACAGGTTGACGATCTGGGCGCGTAGGACCAGCCGCTCACCGGCCAGGATGCGGTAGCGCATGCCGATATCGACCTGCACAAAGACGGGCAGCGTCAGGCTGCCGTCAAGGTCGGCGACCCGTCTCCCGCGGTAGTCCAGCACGAGGTCGAAGGAGTGTCGTGGCAGCGTCCGTGGCGAAACGTTGATCCCGAGCTGCGCCCGCGCAGATGGCACGCCGATCGGTCGCGCCGACACCTCGCCCGCCTCGACCAGGGGGCCGCTCGCCTGCGCGCGCAGCAGCACCAGCCCGGCGAGCAGATCCACGCCGGGCCGCAGCGCGCCCGTCGCCGACGCCTCGACACCGTCGTGTCGCACCGTTCCGTTCAGGGCGAAGAGCCCCTGGCCGTCGAGCGAGGCATAGGGCTTGGTGATCCGGAACACGCTGGCCGCGACGCGTAGCGGCCCGAACGTCCGCCTGACGCCGATCTCGCGCTGCCGCGTCACGATCGCGGGCAGGATCTCGTTACGGTTCGTCGCGGCCGTGGGCGCGACGCCGCTTGCCTCCAGCCCCTGCGAGCCGCTGCCGTAGATGAGCGTAGCCGCGTCCGGACGCCATCCAACGACCGCACTGTAGAGCCAGGGACGCGAATGATTGTCGCGTTCGAGCTCACCCGGCAAGGCCAGGGTCTTGCGATAGTCCGTGCGGGCCACGCTGGCGTCAATGTCGAAGCGCTCGGACCGGAGACGGTAGCCGGCGATCCAGGTCGACTGACGGGTGTGGTCGCCGATCTGCGGCTCGCTGGAAGGATAGGTGGGGCGAGCCGCCTGGCCCCCCTCGGAAATCGATCCGCGGCCGAGATCGAGCGCCAGTTCACCGCCGTAGCGAGCATCGACGCGACGTGATCGCAGCGCGACGACCGTTTGCTGTCGGATGCGATGCCCCCAGCGGAAACTCGCCTGCGCCTCGCCCGACGTTGAGCGGTAACGCTGCGGTGGGAACAGGTACGCGCTCCTCAGGCCGAGGCCGTCGCTACCGACCACCTCGAAGAGGTCGAAGGTGTCGACCGCCACGTCGTTGCTCGACCGGAATGCGCCGGCCTTGAGGAAAAGGCCGGGCGACCGCGCCAACTCCATGAGGACGCCCGAATGACGTAGCATGTAGCGGTAGTCCGACCAGGGCTGCCCCAGGAAGGCGCCGCGCTCAATTCGCGGGGGCGGCATATCGCCGGCCGGGTAGTAGAACGGCTCGACATGGCGTCGAACCCTCGTCGCGTCGTGGAACGCGGTTACCTTGTAGTCGTCGACCGGCTGCCAGCGCGCGACCAGGGCCGCTGCGACACTCGACGGGCGCGTTCCACGGAAATCGTTGCCACCGGCCGACAACGCGGCCCCGGCGTTCAACGACCATCGGCCGCCGCGATCACACAAGACCGCATCGATCTCGCCGACGAGGAGGCCGAAGCTCTCGCGCGCGAGCCTGACCCGCCAAGCGGGCGCGTCGGTCGCCGCCAGCGCATAGTCAACCAGCCCTGTTGGCGCGGACAGGAGGCTGCCCGCTGTCGCCGACCCGACGCGCACCGTCGACTGGGGCGAAAGCCGGTCGGACGGGATGCCCTGCAGGTCGGCATAGAGCCCCTCCACCCGGATGTTCCCCGCCGCGACTGGGTCGAACCCGCGAACGTCGCCTGCGTCATAGAGCCCGCTTTCCTCCGGTCCGGCGCGGAAGCCGAACGCGTCCTCCGCCTGGCTGACAACGTTCGCGCCGGGGGTGCGCGCCGGATCGGCTGAGGGTGTGCTGCTCTCCGCAATCGTCTGAGCCGATACCGGCGTCGTGGTGCCGATAGTGATGGCCAAAGCCGTGAAGGTGAGCCGTTGTCCCGCCATGCCGGCCAGGATGGCTGAAGGGCGCGACCCATTGTGAGTGGCGCGAACGACATTATTGATGTAGATAGTGCCATGATGGCGGATAGCCCACGGATCGTGCTCATCGCTTATGACGGCTTGCAACTGTTCGAGTTCGCCTCGGCGTTGGAGTTGCTCCGCGCGCCACCCCCGGATTGCGAGGTGCCCTGGTACAGGCTGTCGACGGCATCGGCCGACGGTCAGAGCGTGCGTCTCCCGCACGGTCCGACCATGGGGGTAGATGGTAGCGTATCCCTACTGGACGACGCCGACATCGTGGTGATCCCAGGATGGCCGGATCGCGACGTCGACCCTGTGCTGGCCGAGGCAGTGAGCGGGGCGCACGCGCGCGGGTGCCGGATCGTGTCGATCTGCACCGGCGCATTCGTACTCGCGGCTGCGGGGGTGCTGACCGGACGGCGGGCGACGACCCACTGGCGCTATGTCGACCGCTTCCGAACGATTGATCCGACCATCGTCTACGACGACACCGTCCTCTACATCGACGATGAGGACGTCATCACCTCCGCCGGCGCAGCCGCGGGAATCGACATGCTGCTTCACATGATTCGCCGCGACCTGGGCGCCCACGCCGCGAACCTGGTCGCACGCGGCATGGTTGTCGCCGGTCACCGGGAGGGTGGCCAAGCGCAATTCGTCAGCCGCGCGGTCGGCGACCCCGACGATGATCGCCTCGCGCGCGTCATGCACTTCGTTCGAGCCAACCTGTCCGGCAATCTGGATGTTACCCGCATGGCCGACGAAGCGGGCATGACAAAACGTACCTTCTTCCGCAGGTTTCAGTCGACGACCGGCATGACGCCGTACGAGTGGGTGATGCGCGAACGGATCGCCGCCGCGCGCGACCTCCTTGAGCGGACGGATGCTCCCATCGATGCGATATCCGACCTTTCTGGGTTCGGAACGGCATACCTGCTTCGGCATCATTTCCGCAGGGTGATGGGCGTGACGCCATCGGCGTATCGGCGCAGCTTCGGGGCCGCTTCGTTATCGACGCTGGCATCGCCGCCTACATGAACGAGCGGCCGCTGTCGGGATGCCCGATACGCCTCGGGAGTGTCGGCTTGTGGGTCGCGGCGGGCGTCAGCCGCCGGTGCGGCTCTGTTCCATAAAGAAGCGGACCATTTCACGGGATGCGTTCGGGCCGGCAGCGTCGGCGTAGGAGCCTGCCGGGTTGCCGCCGGACCAGGCATGACCCGCGCCGACCACCGTCCATTGCTCAACAAGCACCCTCCCAGCGCCGTCGTGGCTGCTTGCGCGGGTGTAGCTCCGTCCACCAACTTTGCCCGTCTCCACCTCCACCTGGACCGCGACGCCGGTCGCCGCCGTTGCCGCGGCCACGATCTCGCGCGCATTCGTCTCGTGGACAGTTCGGTCGCGGTCGCCATGGAAGGTGATGAGCGGCACGAACCGGGAGGCTGCCTCCGGGCGGTTGCCGCCACGCGCGCCGCCTCGCTTCATCGCCGCCAGCGCGCCCGGCAGGTCTCGCGCCGCGCCGCAGGCGAGGCCTGAATGGATCCCGACCGCCGCAAACAGGTCGGGGTAGGCTCCGGCCATGATCGCCGCCGCTGCACCGCCCGCGGACAGTCCCGCGATGTAGACGCGCGTGGCATCCGCACGCTCGGCTGCGATCACGTCCCGCACTACTGCCGCGATGAGCGCGGGCTCGCCGCGTCCGCGCTCCTGGTCGCCCGGACGGAACCAGTTCCAGCACCTCTGCTGGTTGGCCGACTGCGTCTGGCGGGGGTAGGCGACGAGGAAGCCGAGTTCGTCTGCCAAGCGGTTCATGCCCGTGCCTAGCGCGAAATCTTCAGGTGACTGGGTACAGCCATGCAGCATCACAACCAGCGGCATGCCGGGCGCGACTTCGGCAGGCCGGTAGAGCATGTAATCGATGCGGCCTGCGGACCCGGCGTGTTGTCGCGGCTCGAAGCGGCCGTGCGGGGACACGGGCTTGGTCGCCATGTTTTCTACCGTCACCCGCTCAGGCTTCAGATCGATCACAACCCCGTCCGGAGCGTCGACTGGTGCTGGGCTGATGCCGCCCCCCAAGCTGGCGCGGATCAGCGCTGTGGCGCCCATAAGGTCGCCGTCACGGGTCCGCCGCAGCGCTCCCGCCATTGGAAGTTGCAGGGTCATCAAAGGTCTCCGGTTCAAGCCAGGCGATCGGCCAGTGCGGCCTTGACCGCAGGATCGGCATGGAGAGCGCCCAGCACAGTCAGCGAGCCGATCGCCGCGCGGGCGAGCTCCGGGGTGACGTCGGACGCGATGGTGGCCAGGCCGAGCACGCGGATGTCCAGTATCTCGCCGGCGTCACGCGCCGCCTCCAGATCGCGCGCCGAGAAGTGGCAAAAGCCGAGCTGAAGCTGTCGGCGTTTAGTGGACGCGCGTGCCGCTTCGCTGTGCCGCTCCAGCTGGTTGCGGATGGCGGTGCGGATTACAATAGGTGAGCGCGTGCCATCTCGTGAGGCATCGAGGTGAATGAGCGGCCGATCAAAGAACGCATTCAAGCCACTTCAAACAGACGATCTGGGTCTAGTCTGACACGGCGTAACGACGGAAGTTGTTCAGCGCCGCCCTTGTAAGCGCGTCGCGTTTCCCGTCGCGGCGGCATGTACCGGAGCTAGCGCCCGTCCAGCAGCCCCGATGGCGTGGTGCCCGATCCGTGCGGACGACGCGGCAGCGCTCCTCGCAGATCGGGTCGACTTCATCATCTCCGCCTGGATCGCCTGCATGTCCCGCGTGATCGACAGGCCCGCCTGCGTGAACGCGTCGACCTTTTCTGCGACCATCTTGTAGAGCTCGGGCCAGTCGCCAGTCAGAGGATTGCAAGCGGCCGCCCCGATCATCGGGATGCGCGCATTGATGACGGCCGGCACTGCGGCCATCGTCTCGAACAGGCGAAGGGTGGTGGTGCAGCCCTCCATACACATATCGAACCAGAAGAACGGCGAGGGTGCGCGTTTCATGCCTCAATTCCTCTTCCAGCCATTCCCATGTCGCTCAACCTATCGATCGGATCAGCCGTGGCGAGCCAGATCGTATGGTCCGGATTGTCCTCGCTGCTGTCGGTGTCGATGCTGACCTCCTCGACGTCGAAGCCGGACGCCCTCAGGCGATAGGTGAAGCTGTGATCCGGATAGGCCGACCATATGGCCAGCACCCCACTTGGCCTCAACGCCGATCGCACGACGCGCAGGCCCCAGTTCGAATAGAGCCGCTCGTTGGCGAGGCTGATCAGCCCGTCCGGACCATTGTCGACGTCGAGCAGGATCGCGTCGAAACCGGCAGGTTGCTCGACGATCAGATCGTGTACGTCCCGCACCTCGACCGACACCCGTGGATCATCGAGCGAGCCGCCGAACAGATGCCGCAGATGGCCGGCGGCCCACGTCACGATCTGGGGCACGAGTTCCGCGACGATGATCCTGGCGCCGGCCGGCAGTGAGGCTCTGGCCGCGGCGAGGGTAAATCCCATTCCCAGGCCACCGATCAGGACCTGCGGTTGTCCACCCAGGCCGCCTAGGGCCAGCGTCGCGAGCGCCTGCTCCGAGCGGTAGGACCAGCTTCCCATCAGCTGCTCGTTGCCGAACATGATCTCGAAGTGAGAGCCGTGGCGGAGGAGGTGCAGTTGCCCGCCACCAGGCACATCGGCCGTATCGACCAGCACACCGCCAGGCTCGGCGACGGTGCCGCGGACAGCGGTTTCCGCAGCGACCAAGGTTAGCTACCGTCTCGAACCGGCGCGGCAAGCCCGCGGTCGAGGTTCTCGCTCATTTTGCCGATCCGCTTGTCAGAAGCGGCTTGCGCGCGCGACGCATCAGCGAGTTCGCTACGCACGGCTAGTGCATCCCAGGCCTGCGCAGCGCGCTCACATCGTTCGCGCACATTCTGGAGGGGCGATGCCTCGGCCGCTGAGCGCTGTCGAGCGGCTTCATCTCGGTAGAGTTGTAAGGACATAACGGCTCCCGCACATAAGGATTGTCGGCGGAACCGGATGGCTCCGCCGATCGACCTTGCTCAGGCAGCCTGCAGGTTCACCGCCGAGGTCTTGCCGCGGCGATCCGTCTCCAGCTCGTAGGAGACGCGCTCGTCCTTGTTGAGCGTGCGCATGCCGGCCCGTTCGACGGCGGTGATGTGAACAAAGGCGTCCGTGCCGCCGTCCTCGGGCGCGATGAAACCATAGCCCTTGTCGGCGTTGAAGAACTTAACGGTGCCGGTGATCATAGGGATATTCCTTGTCCATGCGTGGACGGGCATGCGCCAACAGTGACGCATCCCGGCTTCGTGAGGCTAGAAAGGGACAAGAGGGGCCGCCAGCGGCCCAGTATCCGTCGCAGGCGACGTTAAGCCTTCACAATATATGAGGCCGACGCAGAAAAGATAGTGCAGGCAGCGGATATGGCCGCTGACAGGCGCCCGAGGTGATGCGTCGGAGTGTGGATGAGCTTCCGCTCCCGCCGCCAAATCGGCGAGCGAGGCGCCGGCGAAAACGCGCGCGCAGACGACTTTCTTTTGATTTGCGTCCAGTGTCGGCGCGGGGCAATCCGATCAGGGCGCGCCTTCTCAGTCGCGGCCGAGGAAGGCGGCCGGTCGACGGGAACCGCCGAGCTAAACGGCTTTACCCCTCTCCCCAGCGCTGCTCCGCCCCAGCGGCCCGGCCGCGGTCCGGGTTCTCGTTGAGACCGTCCAGCTGCTGCGCGCGGGCATCGTCCCGCTGCTGTGCCGCCCTGAGGTCCGCAGGCTGGATGATGCGAGTGGAACTGCCGCCCACGCCCTCCACCACGAAGTCGACGCTGCGAACCACAGACACCTGCTCGAACGTGCCTTGGTAGAAGTCCTCTACGGTGTGGATGGCGTAGATGCCCGCTGGTAGCTCTCGCGGATCACGGCCGAGATGAAACGGGTGCGCGAACCGCACCCACGACGCCGCAGTGCGACTATCGTGCAGAACCACCTACAGAGCCCAGGTACGCAGCGGGGTGCGGCGTACCTCGCCGCCGATCACCTTCTTGCCAAAGGCCTGGCGCATGGTCGCGGCGGCATCCGCGTTCATCAGCACGACGCGGGTGCCGCCGGATGCCAGCGTCTCGATGGCACTAATGACGGCACCATGACGCTTGCAGGTGGAGAGAACGTCCATTTGGGATGCGTTGACGTTGATGGCCCGGGACATGGCTGCTCCTCGATCAAGCGGGAGCTCTCCAGTGTCTCTCAGCCAGGCCGATGCTCAGGACGCGCGGCTAGGTGGGAACAACGTGGGCGGGCAGGGAGGTAAACGCAAGCTACCGCGGCGAATATAGATGGAAACGGCCTGTTCTCATCTTCAGCCCGGCTGCGCCTGGTTGAGCTGGCGGAACACATCGTCCAGCGTGCCTTTGACGGTGTGGAAGTCGCCGTTGTGCATGCGCAGCGTCACACCGTTCCCGTCTGTCAGTGTGAGAACGAGGCCGGCGTTGACAATCAGCGGCTGGCCGTCGGGCCGCTCGAGCTTGATGAACATGGGCGTGGCTCCTTGGAGAGGGCGGAGGCGGCGGGCAACGGTCGCCGCGCCGCTCATACAATGCCGTTGCTACTCTTGCCCGTCGTTCGGGTCGAAGTCGTCGCGCCTTGCCTTGGCGAGATCCTGCGCCTTGGTGTCGCTCTGATCGGTGCCGTAGCCCTCACCTGTACCAGCACGGTCCTCACCCGTGCTGCCAGTTCCGCGGTTCTGCTTCTCGACGTCGGAAGAGGGATCAACGCCCTCATTCTCGTTGGTGCGGTCGTTGGTCATGGTGCGTTCCTCTCCCCTCCCGAACGAAGCCCGAGGCAGATCGGACCCTGCCGACCGTTCATCTGTGCCCGAGCGAGCGGTTCTTTGAAATTACGCGACGCCCGAGCGCGTCAGCCGCGCATCGTTCAGGTCGAGCTCGCGTCCCATCTGCTCCGCGAGGGTCAGCCCGATCTCGCGGCGCTCGGCCATCTCGAACACTGCCCGGCGCTCGGCTCGGACCGCCGCAACGCGCAGTTCTCGCTCAATCTGCCTGTCGCGATCCGCCGCAGCCCTCCGCTCCCCTCCTATGCCGATGCCATCTATACGCTCGCGATACTGCGTCATCAGCCGCGCCGCGATGTCGGTGTAGCGGTCCGCCTCGTCGCTCCTGACGGCCAGGTCGTGCTGAACGCGCTCGATCTCGGCGATGGCGGCCTTGGCCGTGACAATACGCACTCGGTCCCGTTCAGCGACAGCGCCTTCATCCATTGGCAGGCTGAGGCCGTTTAGCAACAGCGGCAGACCGACAGCCGCTATGACCAGAGATACCAGGATGACGCCTGACGCTAGCAGGATCACTAGGTCCCGAGCCGGGAAGGGCGTGCCGTCCGCCATCGTCAACGGCAGGGTCAGCGCCGCGGCGAGGGTGATCGCTCCGCGGGCGCCGGCCACCGACATTGCCGACACGATGCGGCGTGGGGGGCTGCTCCCTTCCTCATCGCCACGACGGCGCGCGCGGAACAGCGTGAGCTGGAGCGAGACCCACACCCACCCGAACCTGAGCGTTGCCAGCACGGCGACGATCGCCAGGACGTAGCCTAGAAGCCACCAAGTACTGTCGTGACCGGTGCCCGCCACCGCATCGCGCGCACCGGCCAGGAGGCTGGGCAGCTGCTCGCCCAGCAGCACGAAAATGACGCCGTTCAGGGTGAACTGGAGCATGTCCCAGACGGCGCGCTGGCGGATGCGGGTGGATGCGCCGACCGCGACGCCACTTACGAAGGTCATGGCGATGCCGGCGGCAGCGGCAGCCAGAACGCCGGACGCGTGAACGTGCTCGGCCGCCAGATAGGCACCGAACGGCAGCAATAGGCTGACGAGGATGCTGGAGCCCTGGTCGTCGCCGAAGCGGCGGGCGAACAGCGCCTTGCCAGCGATAGCGGACCACGTCACCGCCGCACCAATCACGACGCCAGCAACGGCCATCCAGGCGAATGTCGCGACGGCGCCGCCGAGCGAGAAGGTGCCGCTCAAGGCCGCGGCGATGGCGAATCGCAGGCAGACCAGGCCAGAGGCGTCGTTGAGGAGGGACTCGCCTTCCAGAATGTGCATCATCCGCTTGGGCACCGATACCTTCTGCGCCACCGCGGCGACTGCGATGGGGTCGGTGGGCGAGACCACGGCTGCCAGAGCGAACGCCACTGCCCAAGGGATCGTTGGGATCAGCCAGTGGACGAACAGTCCCAGCCCGAGCACGGTGAGAACGACAAGCCCGAGAGCCAGCCCCAGCACCGCCCGCCCGTCGCGGAACAGCTCGTCCTTGGGGATGCGCCACCCGTCCAGGAAAAGCAGCGGCGGTACAAGCAGCAGGAAGAACAGCTCGGGGTCCAGCTCCACCGAAGGCGTGGCCGCAGCGCCGATCACCGCGCCTAGAGCGATCTGCACCAGAGGGCGCGGCAGTGCTGACGGCAGCAGCCGGGAAGCGACACCGCTGACGACGACGGCCAGGAGCAGGAACAGGCAGAGGGTGACGACTTCCAAGACGCGGTGGCTCCGCTAGCTCGTTGGAGGAAGGCCAAGCTACCACGGGGGTCACTCGATACGCGAGCGTTAGCCGGTGCACCGCGGCGGAGCTCCGCAGAAACGGAGCAGATCGGGTCCAGGTCGGCCGGTTGCGAGAAACTCGGCTGGATTGATGAACGTCCGCTTTCGAGGCCGCCGCATTCACCGGCGAGTAATCGCATCTAGGTCGACTCGTGGCTGCTGAACACCCTTGGCATCGTCACCGATCGCACACACGCGTTCGCAGCGTACCGCTTGCGACCGAACGTTTTTCAGGCGTTAACGGGTGCGACAAAGCACAATTCTGCGAGCGGGTGATGATCAGGATGCGCTTGTCGGGCGAGAAGGCCGACCCGCTTGGCCGTGCAAAGACGAAGGTGCGCTGTGACTGATAGTCGAGTTTTCTTTCTAGCGGCTCCAGCGCCGATGCTGATTGTGGCGCCCAACTCCCCGCAATTCACGATCATTGATGTCAACGACGCCTATCTCACCGCCGTGATGAAGACGCGGGACGACTTGGTCGGTCGCGCCTTGTTTGAAGCGCTGCCCGACAACCCGGATGATCCGAGTGCAACCGGCGTCGCCAACCTTCAAGCCTCCATCGAGCGAGCAATCGCGACTGGCAAACCGGACCGGATGCCAGTCCAAAAGTACGGTATCGCGGGCACCGTTGGCTTTGAGGAGCGCTGGTGGGATCCGGTCAACTCGCCGGTACTCGATGTTAGTGGTGCAGTGAGCGCGGTAATCCACCACGTCGCGGACGCTACCGAACGCGTGCGCACGGACGCCGCCCTTTGGACGCACGCGGCTCGCCAGACGTTTCGACTGGCTCTCGAAGAGCGGCTGCGTTCGCTCGATGAGCCAACGGAAATAATGAACGCTGCGGTCGGTGTCCTCGGGCAACACCTCGGCGCAAGCCGGGTAGGCTATGGTGAGGTGCAGCCTGATGACGCCACTGTCGTGCTGCACTCCTGCTATGCCGACGGTGTCGAGTTGCTCGCGGGCGCGTTCCCGCTCGACAGTTTCGGACCGGGCACCATAGCGCGCCACCACCGCGGCGAAAGCGTCGTCTGCGATGACGTCGTAGCAGAAGCTAAACATGCTCTAGCCATCTGGGCAGCCATTGACACCCGCGCCTTCGTGTCCGTGCCGCTGGTGCGCGATGGCCGGTTCACGGCATCCCTCTACGTCAATCACCGTATGCCACACCGATGGTCGAACGAGGAGGTGGCGCTGATCGAGGAGGTTGCGGCACGAACTTGGGCGGCGGTGGAGCGCGCCCGCGCCGAGACGGCGCAGCGCGGCAGCGAGGCGCGTATGCGCTTTGCGTTGAAGGCAGGACGGCTCGGCGCCTGGGACCTCGACCTTGCTACAGGCGAGCTGACCACCTCCGAAACATGCCGAGCTAATTTCGGCCGCGACCCAGAGGCGCCGTTCACCTACGCCGAGCTGCGCAATGAAGTCCATCCGGACGACAAGGAGCGAATGGTTGCGGCCGTCGAGCACTCGGTTGCATCGGGCGAGGACTACGACATCGACTACCGCGCAATCACGCCCGAGGGCGAAGTGCGCTGGGTGCAAATCCGCGCACGGCCATTCTACGCGCCTGACGGCACGCCGTCCCGCATGAGCGGTGTTTCCATGGACGTCACGGAGCGTCACGCTTCGGACGAACGGCTGCACGAGAGTGAGGCGCGCTACCGTACGCTGTTCGACATCATCGACGAGGGCTTCTGCATCCTCGAGTTCATAGATGGTCCGCGAGGTCCCTTATCGGACTACGTTCACATCGAGGCGAATGCGGCCTATTCGGCGAATGCCGGCATCCCCGATATCGTCGGCAAGCGACTACGGGAAGTCGTACTCGCCGAAGAGGCCGACTCTTGGGTAGAGCAATTCTGCAGTGTGCTTGAAACCGGCGATGCGATCCGCTTTGAGCAGGAACTCATTGCAACCGGACGACATCTGGAACTTGCCGCGTTCCGGGTAGAGCCGAAGAGCCGACGGCAGGTCGCGGTGCTGTTCACCGACACGACGAAGCGCAAGATCGCCGAGCAGCGCCTGCGAGAGCTGAACGACACGCTCGAAGTACGGGTTAACTTGGCAATCGCCGAGCGTGACCGCGCCTGGAATAACGCCCGCGACCTGCTCCTCGTTGTCGGCATCGACGGCGTGTTCCGCGCGGTCAATCCGGCGTGGCGCACCATCCTGGGTTGGGGCGAGAACGAACTGGTCGGCGGCTCCTTTCTCGACCTGATCCACCCGGATGATCACCCGTCTAGCCAGGGCGCGCTCACGACCGCTTCGCGCGGAGAATTGCCTACCTACGACAATCGCTACCGCCACAAGGATGGCTCCTACCGGACGATCTCGTGGGTCGCAGCGCCGGAGGGGGATCTGATCTACGCCTCGGGCCGCGACGTCACGGTCGAACGTGCGCGTGAAGCCGAGCTCGCGCAGGCGCAGGAAGTGTTGCGTCAGAGCCAGAAGATGGAGGCGATGGGCCAGCTGACGGGCGGCGTCGCGCACGACTTCAACAACCTGCTGACCCCGATCGTCGGCAGCCTCGACATGCTCCAGCGCCGGGGGCTGGGCAACGAGCGCGAGCAGCGGCTGATCGGCGGGGCGATGCAGTCGGCCGAGCGCGCCAAGACGCTGGTGCAGCGCCTGCTGGCGTTCGCACGGCGCCAGCCGCTCCAGGCTGTGGCCGTTGATGTGGGTGTGCTCGTGAACGGCATGGCCGGGTTGATCGGCTCGACGCTGGGTCCGAACATCGACGTGCTCGTCGAGTTGGCCGACGATTTGCCACCTGCCAACGCCGATCCGAATCAGCTCGAAATGGCGATCCTGAACTTGGGCGTGAACGCCCGAGACGCCATGCCCAACGGCGGCACGCTGACCATCGCCGGCGCGCGCGAAAGCCTGAAGGCCGGGAACGGCCGCGGTTTCAAGCCGGGCCACTATGTCCGCCTATCGGTTTCCGACACAGGCATCGGGATGGACGAGGCGACGCTCGCGCGCGCCATCGAGCCGTTCTTTTCTACCAAGGGCATCGGCAAGGGAACGGGCTTGGGGCTGTCCATGGTGCATGGCTTGTCCGCGCAGCTGGGTGGCGGTCTGACGATCGCGAGCGAACCGGGCCAGGGTACGACGATCAGCCTGTGGCTGCCCTTGGGGTTCGGCCCCTTGGTGACCGAGGACAGTCCGACGGCTACGTCGGCCAAGCACGCGCGCGGCCGGGCGCTGCTGGTTGACGATGAGGAACTGGTGCGGATGAGTACCGCCGACATGCTGAACGATCTCGGCTACGAAGTGGTCGAGGCGAGTTCGGCAGAGGATGCGCTCAAACTCGTAAGCGAGGGGGTGCAGGCCGACGTGCTGGTGACCGACCATTTGATGCCGGGGATGAGCGGCGCCGAGCTGGCGCGCGCGGTCCGAGCGGTCAAGCCAGGGCTGCCGATCCTGATCGTCTCTGGCTACGCCGAGGTCGACGGGATCGCGCCTGACCTACCGCGTCTGACCAAGCCGTTCCGCAACGCCGAGCTGGCGGAGCGGCTGGCTGAACTGCAACCGGCAGGAGCTGCATAACTGGCGTCCAACACCCCAAGGATCCATCATTGCCAACTTCCTGGCGAGCGTCCTTTGCGAGGGTGACGGTGGACGCTGATGATCGTACCAGCCCCGTCATGATCGAAGCTAAGGTTCCCGCAAAGCGCCCCCGCTGGATCGAGCGGCTTCCCGTGGCACGCGACCGTCCCGTCCTCGGTTCAATCGTGATGCTTGCGATCGTTATGATCGCCTGGGCATCGCGCATGGTGGCCGACCCGTTGCTGCCGCCTGGCTTTCCCTACGTCACCTTCTTCCCAGCGGTGATTATCACCTCGTTCCTGTTCGGCCTCCGCTTGGGCGTGGTTTCGGCCGTACTCTGCGGTGCGCTTGCCTGGTACTTCTTCGTGCCGCCGGTACACAGCTTCGCCCTGACGCGCGGCACTGCTTTCGCGCTCGCCTTCTACGTCTTCGTTGTCGCGACCGATCTGGCGTTAGTGCACTGGATGCAGGTCGCCAATCGCCAGCTTGCCCGCGAGCGCGAGCTGAGCCGATCGCTGGCCGATACGCGCGAACTGCTGTTCCGCGAGCTGCAGCATCGCGTGTCGAACAATCTCCAGGTCGCGGCCGGCCTGCTGAACATGCAGAAACGCGGACTGACCGACCCTGAAGGGAGGGCGGCGCTCGACGAGGCAACGCGCCGGCTCGCGTTGATCGGTCGGATCAGCCGGCAGATCTACGACCCGTCAGGATCGGCGCAGCCGCTGATGCCTTTTCTCGATGATCTTTGTCGCAGCGTCGTCGAGGCTAGCGGGCGTGACGACCTGACGTTGGTGATGCAGGGCGACGATCGCGTTCGTCTTCAGCCTGACGCCGCCATACCAACCGCGCTTGTCGTCGCGGAAGCCGTGGCTAACGCAATCGAGCATGGTTTTCGTCATGGCAGGCGAGGTCGGATCAGCGTTGGCGTAATCCGGAACGAGCAGGCAGGATTGGACGTGACCGTTCATAACAATGGGTATGGACTGCCAAAAGGGTTCGATGACCAGGCAAGCACGAGCCTGGGACTCCGGATCGCCCGAACCCTGGCGGAAGGGCAGGGCGGCAGCTTTCGCCTTCAGGATCGGGACGGAACACTCGCAACGCTCATCTTGTCGCCTCACCTATTGGCATGAGGGCTGCAAGCCGGTGACCTGCGGTAAATAAAAGCCGCAAGTGCACGTAACGCAGGGTAAATGAACGAGTGACCGCAATCGAAACGCGAGAAGGAGACGTTGAACGTCCACTACTGGGTCTCGCCGCATTCTCAGAGTGCCACACTCGGAGAGGCAATCTTCTCTCACGATCCCCTAGTGCATGCGCCGCTTTGAGAAGCGCAGCAGGAACGAATTGAGGAGCGGTGTTCGCGGGTAGGTCGATGCCCTTGGTATAACGATCGAGCCTAATGGCTGCCAATCCTTGCGCGGGAAGACGAAACAACAGGCGCCCCGTCCTTCTCGTGCGTCACGGCGGCTCCGCTATCGAAGCCGCCGTTCAGCAACATGGTTTTACCTAGCTTGGCGGACCAATTCCTCGATCGCCGCAACGACGGCATCAGGGTCGTCCTTGGGGATGAAGTGCGATGCTTCAGGGATGGTCCGGTGCTGGCCATTCCGTGACAACCTCGCGACCTGCTCGTGGAGGCCAAACCAAGTGGCATCGAGTCTGGCTTGGTCCGCCTTTGCCAAATCCGGATTGAAGTTGGATTTGCCGGCGGTCATCACGATCAACGGCATCGTGCCGTAGGGTCGCTGGCCCGCTTCGACTTCTCGGCTTGAGACATTCAGGCTTTGCAGTTCGGAGGCGGCGGTCCGCTGGTAGCCGGCTGTCAGCTGCTGCGCTCGATGTGCCGCATTGATGTCTTCGGGAAGCGACTTGCTCGCAGGGTCGACACAAGGACGGCTCTCGCGAGTATCAGGTTTGATCGTGCCCGCGATGATACCCTGTGAGCACCGGGCGACGGCCCCGGTCAGCCCGTCCATGTCGGCTTTGTACGATGCCGATACGGCGCCCATCTTGGCGACCTGGCCGGGAACGGTCGGATCGATCAGCAGCATGCCCTTCATCTCGCGCCGGTGGTCAACGGCGAACAGACGGGCATCAAGGCCGCCCAGAGAATGAGCCGCCAGGATGTACGGCCCGTGCTCGCCGGCCACCTTCAGCAGCAGTTCCAGATCCTTGGCGATCGGGGCGGCGCTACGGGGCAAGGCGGCAGCATCGCTGAAACCGTATCCTGCACGGTCATAGCTGCACACCCGGGTAGTGGCGGCAACCCGGGACTGGATCGCGCGCCACCACATCGTTGTCGTAGTCCATCCCCCTTCCAGGACAACGGTGGGCGCACCCTTACCCGTGCAATACAGGTTCATGCGTCGCCCGTCCGGAAGCGTCACGAGCCGTTGGGGCCGGGCATAGATCGCTAGGTCGGCATCGGCTGGCACCGGGGTGACCTGGGCCAGGGTTCCGCCAGCCAAACCGGAAGCCGACACTGCGGCGAGCGCCGCAAGGTAAATTCTCGTCATTTGTTTCCCCCTTTGTAGTAGGCCGGCCACTTACCGCAGGGAGGCGGAATTTAAAGCCAAGAGGGCAGCAGCATCCGGATCAAGGATCGTGTCGGCTGCCCCATCCGTGCTCCGCGGCTGGGTTATTAGTCGCGTTCGGCTCTCGTTCCTGCCCTTTTGTCTGCGCCTGACAGGATTTCCGTATGCTCCACGCATACTCGAAACGCGATCCTTGTGAGAAAACGGAGAAGTGGGCCAAGAGCCCGCTCTACCTCCCAATCAAGCGGTGATGAGCGGCCGATCGTAGTTCTTGGCATAAGCGTTTTCCACGCCGGTCAGGATTTCCACGATATTGAAATATCGATCCCAAAAGGCGGTTTCGCGCAGGTCCTCGACCAGCAACTGGTATGAATGGTGATCCTTTGCATCCCACATCCAAATATCGGTGACTCGGGTCGAATAGAACTCTACGTCAAAAAAACGAAGCACGACGTTTGCGGCGTGCTTTTTCAGGATGGGGGTAAACTCCTCCGCCAGCAGCTCGAACCGACGATCCACGGTGAAGCCGAGCCATTCGGGGGAAGTCTTGACCAGCATGAAGACGGTGAGACTGGGATCGAAGGGCAGTTGTGGGGTGGTCATCGTGCGTCCTTGCATCGTTGCATGAGGCACTTAGAATGCGAACATACCGACTGCTGCGACAGCCATCGGGGAGGGCGCGCAACGCGGCGGTCGGCCTTTGGCTGCTGAACACCGCCATGGTCGTCGGCTGGACGCAGCTGTTCTTCCGCGAGAAGCGGCTGGGCGCAAGCGCGGCCGCGTCCGGCGCGATGGTCGCCACGAGCGCCGCCTACGTCGCCACCGCCGCCAAGGTCGATAAGCCGGCCGCAGCCGCAGCGGTGCCGTTCGTCGCCTGGCTGGGCTTCGCGACGCTGCTGGCCGAGCGCATCTGGCGTGACAATCCGGAGAAGAGCCGATGAGCAGGCTCACGGTCTGGCACGACGGCGACTGCCCGCTCTGCCGTCGCGAGATCGCGCTGATGCGCAAGCTGGACGTCAGCGGCGCCATCGAGTTCGTCGACGCGGCCGGCTCCGCCACGTGCCCGCTAAACCGGACCGAGATGCTGGCGCGCTTCCACGCGCGAGAGGGGGATGGGCCGCTATTGTCTGGGGCGGCCGCCTTCGCCGCGATGTGGCGTGCCAACCCCCTGCTGCGGCCGCTCGGCGAGGTGGCGCGCAATCGATTGATCCTCTCGGTGCTCGAACGCCTCTATCTGCGCTTCCTCCGCGTGCGACCGCACCTGCAGAGGTGGGCGTCCGGGCGGGAGGCGCGGGCATGAGGCCGACGCCCGATCCCGTCGCCACCGGGCAGGAGAGCGTGTGGCGCTACCCCCGTCCCGCCATCGCGGAGCCGAGTGATCGGCACGTCCGCATCGAACATCGCGGCATCCTTGTCGCCGACACACGCGCGGCGGTTCGCACGCTGGAAACCAGCCATCCGCCGAGCTGGTACGTCCCGCCCGCCGACGTCGCGGCCGGGTTGCTGTGCCGCTCCGACCGGCGCTCCTTCTGCGAGTGGAAGGGCCAGGCGGTCTACTGGCGCCTGGCGGTCGGCGACGAGTTGCTGCGCGATGTGGCGTGGAGCTATCCGGAGCCGACGCCGGCCTTCGCGATCCTTCGCGATCACGTCGCCTTCTACGCCGGCCAGCTCGACCGATGCACGGTGAGTGGCGAGCAGGTGCGCCCGCAGCCCGGCGGCTTCTACGGAGGATGGATCACGTCTGACCTCGCCGGACCGTTCAAGGGCGTGCCGGGCAGCATGGGATGGTGACGGCGGCTCTGCCCTCCGGGCTTCATGACTGGCGCGAGGCGCCCCGCCTGCGCGCGATGAACGACCGCGTGCCGGTTCTCGATGGCCGCTATGTACTGTGCTGGCTTCAGCAGGCGCTGAGGGCCCGCGACAACCCGGTGATCGACGCGAGCGTCCGCCTCGGCAACGCGCTGAACCTGCCCGTGCTGGTCTACCACGGCGTGCGGGAGAACTACCCCTACGCCCCTGACCGGCTGCATCGCTTCATCCTCGGCGCGAGCGTTGACCTTGGCATCGGCTGCCGTGAGCGCGGGCTCGCGTGCGTGCAGCACGTCGATCGCGCCGAGCGTCGGGAGAAGGGCCTCGTCTACCGCTTGGCCGCAGACGCCGCTGCGGTGGTGCTGGAGGATCAGCCGACCTTCGTCGCGCGCTGGCAGGCGGAGCGCGTCGCCACGCGGGCGCAGGTACCCGTCTTTGCGGTCAACGTCGCCTGCCTGGTGCCGCCAGCGCTGATCGGCAACGGCGTGCGGGGTCGCTCCAGCTTCCTCCGGCGACACGAGCCCGAACGCACCGCCTGGGCGGATTGGAACAACGAGCAGGCTGACGTGGCGCCGTATGCCGGCGAGCTGCCGTTCACGCCCGACCAGCTGGAGGAGCTCGACCTCGACGCGCTGGTCGCGAGCCTCGCCATCGACCACTCGCTACCCGTCAGCGCGATGCACCCGCCTGGGCGGGCCGCGGCCGAGGAGCGGCTCGCGCGGCTGGTCACCGACGTGCTGCCCAGCTACGCCTTCGCCCGCAACGACGCGACCCGGAGCGAGGGCGCGAGCGGCTTCTCGCCATACCTGCATTTCGGCGTGCTCGGCCCGCGCGAGATTATGGCGGCGGTGAATGGCGCGAGCGCCGGCGGACGGCACAAGCGCAAGTTCGCCGACGAGCTGCTCGGCTTTCGCGAGTGGTTCCACTACCAGGCGACGCAGCTGGCGGCACCAGAGCGCTACGACCGCATCACCAACTGGGCTCGCCAGACGCTGGCCGATCACGCCAGCGATGCCCGGCCCGAGCAGGAGACACTCGCCGCCATGCTGGCGGGCGAGACGCGTGACGAGACGTGGAACGCCTGCCGGCGCCAATTCCTGGTAGACGGTTGGATGCACAACAACCTGCGGATGTACTGGTGCAAGCGGCTCATCGCATGGACGCCGACCCCGGAGGCAGCGTGGGCGACCGCCTGCTACCTCAACGATCGTCTCAGCCTCGATGGCCGCGACCCGAGCACCTACGGCAACATTGCCGCGATGTTCGCCGGCTCGCCGTCTGACCGCGAACGGGCGATCTATGGGCGCGTGGCGACGCGCGGCGATGGCTCCACGCGGAGCAGGGTAGGCGGCGATGATTGGCTCGCCGCAGCGGCGTCGCGGCCGGCGCCGCAGCTGTCGATCCCCGCAGAGGTGCCGGTGGACCCGTACCTGACCGGCGAAGCGACTGTCTAAGTTGTCAAGCCCCGCCGCCTCAGTTCATGCATCCGCGACGGCTGAACGGACGTCTGCTTTCGGGAACGCGCTTAGCGCGGCTGAATGGCGCCTTCTGGGTCGTCGCACCGGGCTGCTGTGTGCCTTTTCAAAAATCAAAAGCAATCGCTGTGACCAGCCGCCCCGTGTGATCATCCTCCGCCAGGCGTCCACGATAGCGAGCATCGACCCAGGCCAGCGACCAGGTGACGGCGCCGTTTGCGAGCTCCGCACCGACCAGCCAGTCGATCTTGGGCGCGCCGGTAATCGTGTTGACGCCCGCCTCGCGGCCTAGGTGCGTGCGTAAGGTGATCGGCAGCCGTGGAACCGGACTTGAGGCCTCGGCAAAGAGGTACAAGCCATCGCCAACACCTAACTCGGCTTGATGCGGAGTGTAGCTGATGCCCACCTTCATTTCGGCATCCCCTACCGCACGAGCACTGCTGGCATAGATCTCCGCACTGCTGACGCCGTCGGCGCCGGGGTAGAAGTACGAGATGATCCCGGCATCGAAGTTCCATTCGGAGATCGCGGCTCGATAACCACTATAGACGTCCACCTCCGCATGAGCGCCTTCGTAGGCCGCGATCGTCGAGCCCCAAAGGCCGGCGTAGAAGCCCGCCGGTTCGCTCGCTTCCACGGACACCTGGACAGCAGGACGACCGTTCGTCTGACTGGTGCCGCGCAGGCGATAGTCACTGACGCCGGACACGTTGAAGCTCAGCGTCGGGCGGCCAGCTTCGGCCCGCTTGCCGTCCGGGACAGCATCAGGATCACGATTGGGACGCGGCCCGCTGGTCTGTTGCGAAGGCAGCGCGACGGTGACCGGATCGGCCAGGACCGGCAGCGGAACTATCGCCAGGAACAGCGGGGTCATGCGGCCTCCATCTGGCGAAGGAACGTGGCGATATCGTCGTTCAGCGTACCCAGCGTCGTGGCCAGATCGATCGCGACCTCATCCATTCGATCGGCGGCGTGCAATCCGACCGCGATTGCCGATCGGGCGTTTGCCACTGCGGCGGCGGTGCCGCGGCTTTCGTCCGCGACGGCATCGATACTCTGCCGGATCGACGAAGCCCCCTGCACTTGTTGCCGGACCACCGTGGTGATGACCTCTGCGGCTCGTTCGGTCCTGGCAAGCGCCGAGGCGACAGTTCTTGCGGCATTAGACGTCTCGGTGGTGCGGCGCAGGAGCTGATCGAGCTGGTCAGCCACCTGCCTGGTCAGGTCTGCCGTGTGGTCGGCCAGTGCCTTGACCTCGCCGGCAACGACTGCGAAGCCTGCTCCAGCCGCGCCGGATCGCGCCGCCTCGATACGTGCATTGAGGGCGAGGAGATTGGTCTGGCGGGACAGCTGGTCAATGCCGCCGACGATGGAGCCGATTTCGTCGAGGGAGGAGGAAAGGGCGGCAATGCTGGTCTGCACCTTTTCGCCATCGTCGCTGGCTCGCTGGACCTCAGTCAGCGCGGCTCGGGCCTCCTGTTCTATCTCCCGGCCTGCATCGGCAAAGGCGGCCGCCTCGGGGGTCAGCTCGCCCATGCACCGTTCGGTTTCGCCGGCGGCCCTGGTGGCCACCTCAACCAGTTGTTCGAGCCCACGGCCCTGATCGCGGACCTGTTCGGAGGCCGCCGCTAAGGTTCGGGCTTGGCCCTGCATGGCTCTCAGCACCGGCGAAAGCCTTGCATCGAGTTGCTGCTTGGCATCGGCTAACGCCGCTTGGCGGGTTGCCTCGAGGCGCCGGTTCAACCCGTCGTTCTCGTGCCTGACTTCGCGGACGATGGCTTCCAGCCGTTCCCGCGCCGCCGCTTCGGCCATCGTCGCATTGGACTTGGCCGTCTGCAGATCGGCGAGTGCGTTCTGCGCTTGCCGAGCATCCGCAGTGGATTGACGCATCGCTGCATTGGTCTGATCGACGGCCAGGCGGCAGCGGCGCAGAACGCGGCTGCCGATCAGCGCCATCGCCAGCAACAGGAGCCCGAGTGGCGGCAGGCACATGTTGCGCAATGTCGTACCCGGCCGCTGCACGGTCCACATGATGTGGCCGAGCGTCCGCCCATCCGGACCGTGCAGCACGACAGAGCCGGGCAAGGGAGGCGTCGAGCCGCGATCGCTTTCGAAGTGCAGGCCGGCTAGCCGCCGTTCGGCTCCCAAGCTGGCGAGCTGTTGCGACGTCAGGATGTCGATGAACAGCAGGTAGGAGGCCGGTCCTGGGGGCAATCGGACCTTGCCGGGGTCGGGCACGATAGCGGCGATACTGAAGGCGGCGAGCTGGTCGCCGATACGGAACAGGCCGCTGCGGCGATGATCCTCGCCGACCGGCTTGCCGCGCAGGTTCGCCAATGCCCGGATCAGCGTCGGCCCCATCAGCATAAAGGGATCGATGCGCGCCTTGGCCTGACGATCGCTGGCATAGATCGTCCGATCGTGACCATCGATCACGAAGCTGTGCTCATAGCCTTGCGTACGGAAAAGATACGGGCCGACATTGTCGCTCGCCCATTCTGGGTCGAGGGAGAGGACGAGATTGGCGACAGAGTCGTCCCAGGTCGCATAATCGCTCTGGTTGCGCAGCATGAAGTCGAGCCGACCGGTGACGACCAGGCGGGCGAGTTCGGCCTCGCGGGCTGCCTCCTGCGCATCGGATTTGACGGTCAGCCATACCAACAGGGCAAGTACGATGACGCCTGCCGTGCCCATGATGGCGCAAAGGGGATAAAGAAAGTGGCGCCGATAGCTGCTGAGCGACGCCTGATCGCGTCCTCCCGCCGCCGCCCTTGCCGTGTCCCCATGCATCCAAGAGAGCTTTGTCAACGATGGTTTAAGGACGAGCTAACTGCTGGCAACATTGCTGCGGAAGAGTGCGACAACCGTGCAAGCCACGTATCGATATACCTGAACGAGCGACTGAAGTTGTGAGGTCGGAAGTCCGCCGGATCCCAATCCTCAGCCGCGAGCCGCGCCCGCGCGGCGGCCAGCACGCGCATGCGCTGTTCTGGCTTGAGCGTGATCCCGTTCCAGCCGCGGGTCGTCGTGGCCGCAGGGCGACTGGCGCGCTCGGGCGCCGGCACCGGATCGGGGAGCTGCGGTGTTGCCCGTCCGCCAGCAGAGTGAGCCGCAGCGATGGCCTGCCGCCGCGCTGCTTCGGTCTGCATGACGTTCGCCTCAAGCAACCGCGCAAAGCCGGGGTCGCGCATCCAGCCTTGCCTGCGTGCGGCATCGTCCGCGTCGCCGAGATCGGGAAGCATCAGGCGGCCGCTCAGGTTGCGGAACGCGTCCGGCCGGGTGCGCGCCAGCGCCGCCATCCGCCCGAACGCCTGCTTCTGGCGGTCGAGGTGCAGGCGCAACTCGGCCTGGAAGGCCGGTTCCAGCATGGTGCCGACGCCGAGACGGAACCGCTCGCGCGTCGCCTTGTCGACCACCACCCGCCCGTCCTGCTCGCGCAGGAGGGGCCACTGCGCGGTCACCACCGCAGCACGCCTCCTGAGATGGTCTGCGGTTTGGGCGTCGCGCGCGCGAAGCCTCTCCTGTTGCCGCTGCACTTGCGCGATACGGGTCTGGAGTTCGGGGTTGGCGATCTCGACGCCGAGTTCCACCGCGATGTCGGCCGCAAGCTCGCGAAAGCGCCGGTCGCCGGTCAGCTGGACCTTGCCCCATTTGGCCTGCGCGACCAGCAGCGCGTCGCGAACCGTCTCGCGGTCGAGCGCGTCGGCCATTTCGATCCGGTTGCCGTGATCGATGAACCGCAGCCGGCCGTCGCGCGAGTAGCGCCGCTCCAGTTCGTCGTCCTCGACCTCGTAGCCGGGCAGGAGGATGGCGGGCGGGAGGTGGCGACCGTCGAACCCGAGGATGAGCCCGAACCGCGCGCGCCGGCGCCGCTCGCGCTCCTCCTTGTCCTCGTCATCGAGCAGGAAGCCGTCGCGCAGCCACGCCTCGAAGCCGGGAAAGCGGTACAGGTCTCGGGCGGCACGGTCGGTCTCCCGCCGGAGTTCCTCGACCGCATCGCGCGCGTCGCGGTGGACGATGCCGACCAGCTTGCGCGCAAGTTCCAGGTCCTCGCCGCGCCCGCTCCACGATGTGTCGTTGACCAGTTGCTGGAGACGCCGGTGCTCGCGCGTCAGCGCAGCCGCAGCGTCGTTCGCCGCCCGCGCGATGTCTGCCCGTTCGGCGT
>Ga0325400_1000326_pt1 | contig 33348 bp, 26 predicted proteins | sample PopdelMetagenome_2_FD_205662 | JGI IMG/M metagenome (GOLD analysis project Ga0325400, IMG submission 205662) | Populus deltoides microbial communities from Bellville, Georgia, United States - Xylem-PdKOR-R1 | ecosystem: Host-associated > Plants > Phyllosphere > Stem > Wood/Secondary xylem...
TTCACCTAACCAACACATAACTAAGTTATGAATCAACATGTTGAGTTATCCAAATTTAACTAAGTTAATATCAAAACATAATTTAAAATAAAATAAAATCTAAATCAAGCTCTACATCTTGATGATTTTGAATTGACCTACAAGATATTATATTTATATTAAGCCATGTTTGGCATTATATTCCAAGCCTTTAACACTCATCCTTGTTGTTTTAAAATCATGTCAGAATATGTTTTGCTATTCACTCTAGTTATTTAGGGTAAATGGACTCATCAACATGGATCATTACATTGTATATTAAGATTAGTAGCCATTTCTTTTCATTTTAAATAAAAAATAAGTCTTTAAAATATCTATATCCAATATTGTCTAAAGCATTTTTACCACTAGATCCCACCAACAAGTAGATTAATCCATAATTGTCAATGCTTGGACATTTTAGGACCAGGGTACAAAACCCTTATTCAACAAAATTTATGAGTGAACCCCAGTACTATAGGATAAATGAAATTGAACAAGACATTATCCATAGACTATTGTTACATAAACAAATTGTTTGGCGACATCTCCTTCTAAGATTTGGACTGGGTTCAATGAACCTAATATAGGCCTATCTAATTATTCACTGACATGGCTTTATAAACTAATGTCACGGGTCATGATCTGGAGTAAATAGGCATAGAAATATCAATTCTAGAAATAAATTGGGAGTAACAAAAATAACCAAAACTTTAGAATTGATAGGAAGAAAACCTACCGTAGGTTTAACTCATTATAGTAGATCCATAAAAATACACCATCGATAGACTGAGCACAACAGACTGTTAAGGATAAAAAACAAGTAGAAATGCAGTTCACTTTAGGTAGGATACTTTAAGGTAATAATACATTTCCTTTAATGTAATAAGTCTCTTATCTTGGAACTCTAAAGATTAGTTAGGGTTTTCTAGTGATCATAATTGATATGGATCAACCCACAAACCCTAACAAGTATCCATTACATGTTCTAAATGAGCCAATCACTAGGTCTAAAACAAAGGCATTTAAAGAAGCATTAAATGTATTCTTTCAAGTTTCGGCCAAGGAAGAAATTAGAGATCCATTAGAGCATCAAGAAGAGGTCTTAGTATATTTAATTCATGTGCAAGAGGGGCCAAATCCCACCTTATTTTTACTTAGGCCATGAACTTTCGACAATAAGGCTGCCAATTATGCACTAGTTTCGGCTAGCCTTAACTATATATTTTCTATTGTGTGTGGAAACATTAATTATTTTCTTTATGTATTGGAATATCTTATTTAATTTCTTTCTATGTCAGGTGAGGAGAATACACCAAAAAAAAAAAAAAAAGAATCCAAACTTAAAAGGGAAACAAGGTGGTAGCAAAGTTTCCTATTTGTAAGGGGAATATTTCAGCAACTTTAATTGTTTTTTCTAGTGATGGAAGGACAATTAGTGGGCGGCAAAGAGGAACAATAAAAGGCAACAACTTTTCCTTCCAAAAAAAGGATAATATGAGACTACAATTAAAATCCTTTCCTATCTTGGAAACTTTAAGGGCATCAACTTCTCCCTTGGTTTATAGGATCATTGAGCAGCATTTTAGGCTATACATAAGCTTTATATCATACTTGTATTGTTTTATTTTCTTCTCTTCTTACGGCAATAGAGGGAATTAACTTATGAGTTTTGTTTTTATTATTTTAGTTACAGTCCAAGGCTTGTTGAACTTAATTAATACTTGGTTTTTAGCTAAGATCTAAGGCTTATTTGGAGGGCTTATCAATATAGGTTTTGGGTTAATTTTGTAACTGAGTTAGTTTTGTCCACAAGGCTAGATCCATTTAGGTTATTTTATGAGTATTTGAACTCTCTATAAGCCTGAAATTCAGCAGTCATTGAATAATATCATTTTGATTTTTCAGCTTGTGTGTGAGAATAATTCTTGGATTTTTTGGTTCTTGAAAGAACTAAACCGACTTATCTAAGATTTACTAGTTTCGAGGCATCATTTGATTTAATTCTAATAGTGCTGATGCATTTGGATATGTTTTCATTGTTTCACACTCCTAATAAATCTCTTTTGACTTTCCAGGATCAGATTTCAAGCTTGATTGTGAGTTGTGTGACTATGTGATCATGAGGTTCACGTTAATAATACTAGGTTCGCATCAACCTTTGGGTCTGGCATTGACCACACCCATCAAGACCTAGGTCTATCCAACGCCAGACCCAGCGCACTTTTATAGGAGCGTGTTTGGTGTTGTATTAAGTTAATATATTATTGTTTTTTAATATTTGTAGTGTGGTTTGCTTGTATATTGTGTAGTTTTTTACAATCTTTTCATAGATAATTAAAATTCAATTTTTATTTTAATGCTTATATGTGATTTGAGAAAATTTTATTTTGTCTATAATTTGATATAATTGATTTGCTTTTTTATAACTTAGGTGTGTTATAATGAAAGAAATTATGAGTTATTTAATGGTTAACAATCATATTTTGTCAATTTTATTGTTAAGCTGGAAATTTTATTGATTTTATTTTTTGATACTTGAAAATGTATCAAAATCCAGCCTCAAATTCTACCTATATTTAGATCCAAGAAATAAAGATATAGGTTAATCTACGGATCATTGGGTTAGTTCTCATATTATCGAGTCAACTCCGGTCTATTTTTATATTTCCAAAACAATATCATTTTAGTTTTTTTTAATTTCTTGACTTTGACTCGGTCAGATCGAACTAAATTCACTAAGTAATGAACCAATACGTTAAATCATCTAAATTTTATTCGGTTAATATAAAAAAAATTTAAAATAAAACAAAATTCAAATCATGAGGATTATGAATTCATCTGCAAGATATATATCTATTTTAGACATTGTTTAGTATTGCAGTTCAATCATGCTTTTAAATTTTTTTTGAATTTTTTTTGTAGCTTCAAATTAAGTTTTTGTGTATATTTGAATCATTTTGATTTGTTAATATAAACAATAAATTTTTAAAAAATAAAAAAAATATTATTTGAATTTATTTATAAATAAAAAATATTTAAAAAAATAATTTATATTGTATTATCAAACACGGGCTTGGTATAAATAAAGGCTGATGTGAACAGTAAAAACGTATGAGAAAAAAAAATAAAAAACGGGAGAGCAAAAAATAATAACAATAAAAAACACTTGCAAGCTTATCTCTCCATTCCACCGTACCCATCAATTATTTATTTCTCCTCAACCCTTCTCTATCAAAAAGAAAAAAAAACAGTAGCTTGATGTTGACCGACGTCCTCTGCCATTAATTTCTTTAAAAAGAGACCCACGTCATTGCCTCAGTATTTCTTTGCTCCTTGCAGTCCAGAAATATTCTTTGCTTTCTGTCTTTCTTTTCTTCGCACTTGTTTTTCAAATTTAATGAAAAGCATATTATAAGTTCTCCTTTTCGATGGTGATTTATAGGATTGGCCCCACGATGAAGAACACATTGCTATTGTATGTAGCCAGAAAGAAATAAACTTAACATTTCAAGTAATCAAAGAAATGACTCGACCGTCTCTTTTCTTAGACTTATATTATTCTATAATTATATCTTTTATATTTTTCAGTCTGGCTAGTCAAATCTTCATAATCTCCTGCACCACTATCCTTTAATGTGGTAGAACAAGACGATTGCTTCCCCAAAATCCAAGCTTCCATTGCCGTCCTTGTCCAGCGCGCTAAAGATGCTCTGATGAGTGAGGTTTGTGGCTTTTTTTCTCCTGAGATGGTCCTTGTATTCACGGAGGCTAATTTTCCCGTCGTCTTTGTACAGCTGTATTCACAAATATGCTGTAGTCACAAATCTGCAAGTCAATATGATTATAAAGTCACCTGACAGGTTGGTCGGAGTTGTACAGCTGTAAGTGTAGTTCACTGAAGCCGCGACCCAAAGCCCAAGGAAACCCAGCTACTACTATGAGAGGCCCCCACAAATTTGGTTTTGGAGAGAATCTTTTCTTTGATTCCACTTACCCGTGAATTATTTATTTCTCCTCAATAATTCTATTGACTGTTACCATAAACAAATCTAATCATACCATCCAACCCAGCATCTTGGAGTCCATTATAAAATTATAAAACGAGACCTAAAGTATTTTTTATGAGACTTGAGCACTGTTATAAATTATAGTTGTTTTTATAACACATGTAATTTGACTCGACGGTCTCTTTTCTTAGGCTTGTATTATTCTATAATTATATCTTCTATATTTTTCAGTCTGACTATTCAAATCTTCATCATCTCGTGCACCACAATCCTTTATTATTATTATTGTTATGCACACCGAAAAAATAATTATTAAAAGATACATATCATTTGTATAAATTGCACAGCTTTTGATGACATGTCATAAAGGAAGGAAAACTACACAATATCTAGAAAAGTTAGGGGGGAGATGTTTCCCGCATTTCAAGGAAAAGAAAAAATAAATACGCTCACATGACAAAGAGATTACTAAAACTTGATGAATAATTACTTTTTTTTATATATATAATTTGAATTTTATAAATAATTATAGGAAATAAATAATAATAATAATAATAATAATAATAAAAATAACAACACAATAATAATAAATGATTGAATGATTACAAATACGCTCACATGACAAAGAGGTTAGTGGAACTTGATGAATGATTACTTTTTTTTTTTTCATTTTATAATTTGAATTTGATAAATGATTGCAGGAAATAAATAATAATAATAATAATAACAACAACAATAATTGTAATAGTAATAATAATAATGATGATATTAATTAATAATAATAATAACAACAACAACCCATTTCTGAGTTATTCCCCAAATACACCTTTTTTCTTTTCAAAATAAAAATATAAAATAAAAAAAGCAAGAAGACTGGTGACTTGGAAAAGCAGGTTAGAAAGGATTGCAAACATATATGAAAATCAAGTTGCAATTCAAGACAAATTAGAAGCCTAATTGTAGCTCATTACATCCAAACTTAGAGAGATAATGCATATTTAAGGTCAAATCAAATCATTATTGAACAAATCTGCATAATTTTTAAGTCTAAAGACATAATTAGATTTTTAATATGCCAATTTGATTTAATCATGGGCCAAATTAAATGATTAGTTATTTTAAGAATTAAATTCGATCTAATTAAAGGATTTGATTAGGTGCAAGGACTTAATTATATTTTAAATGGGTCAAATTAATTTTATTAAGATCTTAATTGGTGAAAAATTAAGTTTGGGAGCTTAATTGAGAATATTGGAATTTTAAGAGACTAAATTCTAGCTAGTTTTTTCTTTCCCCCTTCTTGGCCACCACTTTGGCCAGTTTCTCTGCCACACCTAAGCCGTAGTTGCCACCATCAACCACTTGCCAATCTTTCCTACAACACCAGGAATGCCTCAAACTTCTCTCCTCCTCCAACCAAATGAGTTTTCCCCATTCTTTTCTCCTCCAAACCCTAGCCAAATGCCAAAAACCATTCACCAATCATTTTGTTCATTTTACATTAGGGTTTAGACATATACTTTAATACTCGGGGTGTAAAACTACATAGTAGAGTGCACTTTCAGGTATTAAAGAAATAAAGTGCAAAATAAATGTGATGCTAATATTTAGACTTTAGAACATTTAGAATGGAACCCAAAGAGGTAGAGACTCTCTCATAAAGAGAGATCTTTCTTAGACCTTAGAAGAAACCTAGAAAAACAATTTAACAACAATGCAACTTACCTTAGGTAAGGTGCACTGGGGTGATGTGCCTTCCTTTTGCATAACCAGTCCCTTACTCAGACTTTCGCAGACCATTAAGTTTCTTAGTAACCTTAATACTAGGTAGCGACTCTTAAACCTTAATCATAATTTTATGATTAAACCTAAATCCCTTTCCTTTCCTAACAATACCTATCAGGAGCCATTTTAGTGCGCCAGCCCAATGTCACCTCCCAACAACAACAACAACAACAATGTTGGTAATAATAATGACAATAATAATAGTGGTGTGTTGGTAGTAGTAGTAGTCATGATAGTAAAAATAATAATAATAGAGGTGCTAATGATAGTACTAATAATAGTAATAATAATTATTGTGCTAATGATAATACTATTAATATTCATAATAATGGTTATAAGAGTAGTAGTAATAGATTGTTATCATCGTTTTTTCCATAAAGAAAAATACGCTCTCGCACTTTAGATGTTGAATGCAACATGTCTTGGTGGTTAAAACTATTCATTCGAGTGTAGTTTTATGTGTTTTTTTTTAATCTTTATTCTTTAAATTTCTTATGTTTTTTTCCTTAGCCCTTATATGAAAGTTTTATTAGTTTTTCCAAAAAGAAAATTTTTTTTAACTTATTTGCACCTAGAAACTCTAATAAACACCCTAATAACCTCAACAAACATATATTTCAACTCGAAACACCACTAAATTGATCCAAAATCACAAAGTCAAGTCGAAATATTTTTTGCCAACCTCAATATATATTTTCTAGCTAGATAAAGGGTATAAAATACCTAAATAAAACTTCTCTCATCAGATAGAACCCATTGACACCAATAATGGTTTGTTTTGTCATTGGAATTTGACTAGTTAAAGCTAAATAACGATTGTAGCCCTCATCAGACATCACTGAGATGTCTAACAAGATGGTGATATAAGTTGCCTCTCCTCCTCAATAAAGATGGGGAAAGTGATAAGAGCTCGACTAGAAGTGAGGTTGGTAAAAGCATCCTTAAACTCAGTTCTCTCAAGAACGACCTGAGTAGAAAGCTCAACTATTGCAGCCTCTATTAGCAAAGTTGGAAGGAAGTTGAGGCAGAGAAAATGTCATCATAGGAATCTCTATAATTGAGACTGGAACACCGAATTCCTGAGCGGTGTAGACCCTCCTCATTTTAAAGCGGGTGGCAGCGCTTGCAATCACTTTAAGGTGAGTTAAAATCTGCTTTAACCCCAATTGGGTGAGTACGACTGCCTCTGACTTCATTTTTTACAGGATTTTTGACTCCCACCAATGTCTCCTTAGGAATAGTGCCCTTATAAATAGAGAGTTAATAAAAATGATGGGGGTAGTCTTCCATCACTTCTTCAACCTTGCCTCTAACTGCAACAAGAGACAAAAACTTCCTTTCTGAACTCTCTTCTATGGACTTCACTAAAGTTTCTATTTCTTAAGAAGATTGAGCTCTCATGCCAAGGAATAAAGGAACGTCATCCTCAAAGATCTAAGATAACCTCCCTCTCTCATGGGATTCCCTAGTAATGACAGGAGGACTTTTGCGAGGAGAGTTACTCTCCTCCTTGTTAGCGATGGATGTTAGGGTGTCACCCCTTCTAGTTTTGTGACATTCCTTTTTAGGGGCAACAACATCCTTTTTTAAAAGACAAATCTGACTCCTTTTGGGTCTATATTTTGATTTAAAGTAGAAAGGGAAAGAAACTGGTGGTGGAAAATACCTAGAAATGAGTTTGTCTCCTTAGATTAGAACTAAAATAGTTCGGGGTTTTCAATAAAGTAGTTTTTTCAAAAGTTACAAAAGTAAGAGAAAAGATAGAGGCAAGAATGAACAAGGTTATAAAAAAACATCTTTCTACCCTCATCGTTTGATGAATAATTTTTCATATTATCTTTGATCTTTAAAAGTCCACTCAATTATAGTATTAAACGCAAGCTATCATTTTGCTTCCCAAAAGATGCTTCCTTTAAATAAAGATGAGTCACCTAGCCATAAAGAATCCCAACAGTCCCCAATGAGATAGAGAAATCTTATAGAGAAAGTAAAAATGATCTCATTTACTGTTGGTAACCTTTAAAAATCTTTGCATAATATATACGCAAAGACCTGGGGGGTTACTGATGGATCAACATGTTTTGTTCTTATTTTTTTTTACATTTACCAAGATCCTTATTTAAAGAAACTAGAGGCCAATCGACAACTTAACATCCTTAGGCCCATCCAAGCGAATACCTCTAGGGCTAAAGCTTGGTAGAATTATGTAGAAATTGACAAACTCCAATGTCAAAGGAAAAGTTAATTACTATTTGGTCCTTAAGTTATGAACTTGACTATAAACTAGTCTTTTATGTTTGAAATCTATAATTTAGTCTCATGACTCATGCAGTCGATTCTCTTACTTTGATTTCTTTTTAAAACTAAATTGTGTTGATCTTTTTCTAAAAAATAAAAATTTTCAAGACCACAATGGGATTACAACAAACCAAAATAAGTTTTAATAAGGAAATAATCAATAAGAGTCAAAGGATTAAATTACAAACATTGAAACATGAGGGACTAAGTGATAATTAGTGTCAAGACCTATAGATTGGTGGTTATTTTATTCTTAAGGAACATAGAACTATTTTATTTTCACACAAACAATTAATAATTGATTAATGTTGCCATAAACTCCACCATCATAATTAATTAATGAAATATTGAGTTTAGATAATATGATTGTTTTAGCATTCATAATTAATCTAGTTAACTAAATATTACCTAATGGAGACTCAACTAGTCTTGTAAGCCCTTGGCCAAAGGTCATTAACCTACATAAGCATGAAATTGCATTGTAAAATTAATATTTTGTTGTTTGGGTGTAATTTCAATATTTTTTATGAAACCACAGTTAAATCTTCTATGTTTCCTAGAACTATTAAAGAGATTCAATTGTTATAGGGCAACAATAAACCTAAAGTGTCTCATTTCATCTAACGATCATGCCGAACTGTATTAATACTTATCTAGAGTTAATCGATCTTACTTATAATTAAAGATTGCAAGTTCGAGATCTTGCTCATCATAAAAATATGAAGATTCACTACAACATTTAATAGTTTTACTGACAAAATGTTTTCGTTAGCGTGAGATTGCCATTTTGTTGGTGAAACTTTTACCTACTAATTCACCGACAGAAAGCATCTGTCGATATACCATTCGTCGGTAATTCCATCGTCTGTCACTAATTCTATTAGTAAAAAAAAAAATTTCCTGCTGGAAATATGCCGATGTAATAATTCCATCAATATATTCTCATCGGTGATTATGGCATATGCAGTAATTTTTTTTCCAGACTCTTCGGAATATACCAACGGACTAATTCTGTTTGTAGTCACATCGGTAAATCAACGATGGAATTATTCTGTCAGTGATTGTGGCATACGCAATAATGTTTTTTCAACTCTTTGTAAAATACCGATAGGGTTATTTCATCTATAATTCTGTTCGTGATAATTAAAAAATATTTTAAAAAATAAAATTGTATACAATAATAAAAAAAGAAAATAATTAAAAAAATAAAATTGTATAAAATTGAAATATGTAAAAATAAAATTGAATGATATAAAATCCAAATATTCATTACAAATCTATTTGTACAAATAAAAATTAAACTAAAACAATGGTAGCGCTGGAAGAGGAGGAGGGGGCTGGTCATTCCTGGGACCATATGAACAAAAAGGGGGTGCCCACATACCAACCATCTGTGATCTCATTTCCATGATCATTTGGCGGAGTTATTCATAATCTACCGAGAGTCGCTCATATTTTTCGGAGAGATGAGCCATGTGTTGTTACAAGGCTATGAACTCCTGAGACTAGGTGCTTGATACCGATAGGGAGCTCCCAACAGTTGAGACACTATTGGCCGCCCACATGTTCTTGGCTATAGTGTTGGAGAGTCCGTACACCCGATTTTTATTGGGTCCACCAAACGATCATGCCTCCATCCACAAATTCGGATAGAAATCCGGGTGGGTCGAATGATCGTCCCCATATCTCTCTCTCAACCGGCTATTATTTGTCTCCTGAAAATTAAAAAAAGAAATTATCAAATTCAATTCAAGAAAATAATAACTTACGAAACAAAATGGTTGAACGAACATACCACAAAGTGTTGAGCACAGTTGTCAACGAACTATTGCACCCTCATTTGGCGATCTTTACTCCGCACGTGCGTCTCTACAAATAGCTCCATTAGGCTCGACTCACATCCAAGAGACGTAGCCTATAAAAAAATGTTACAAGTTAAATATATTTATAAATAACAAAAAATTAATTAAAGATAGATGTCATTAAAATTAATCGTATCATCCACTTCACATGTGCATTGAACGGAACGGAGTCGCCAGTGTATGTGGTCACCGAACTGTGAATTTGCCGATTCTGGTTATCGGTACCGAACTGTGAGCATCGTGTGAATTGCTCAGACATCACGTGCTGGATATATTGTGCCCATATATCCTTCGAGATGTATGACAACTGAAATCCCTCCAAATCGCCACACACATTCCAGCCTTGTAGACCGTTATCTCTGACATATTTTTTTGTTTTTTTCCTGCGCTTCATACCAAAAGTCATACAACCTACATCCATGAATAAATTTTATATGAGTTAATGACAAATTAGATTTTAATATATAATTTTTTTTTAAAAAATATCGTATCGTTTTCGATGTTACCTAGTTGCCCCATGATTCTCCCACACCCTCCTCACAACATTATCATTCGTGTTATCCCACTCGAATTTATTCTTTGTATAAATAATTTATTAAAAATAAATCAATAATTTCAATATAACATAAAAAATAGTTAAAATTTAAAGTTAACACTAACCTCAAAACTTTGAAACCATGCATCAATATAAGGTCTCCAATCAAGATGTCTTGAAACCTCACTCCATTGAAACAATGGAATCTCCATCGACAATTTAAATGCCGAAGTTATTACTCGGGCGACTTCAATGTTTGTGAACCTGAAAATAAATAAAATTAATGAAATATTAACTAGTTGTTCACAAATTACATTATAAGTAAAAAAAAAAAACTAAAACCAAAACAAACTTACATTGAAAGGTCGTCTTTCCAATGTGCATCGTACTTGCAGGTGAATTGACCTTGCTGTGAAAGCACACAACCTCTACCTTGTGGAACCGTGCTGGAAGAGGCAACTTCGTGAGTCGTTGTAGGTGCCTCTTCTTAGTCGGCACCTAAGGACATGTCATCATCGCTGTTAGAAGAACTAGCTGCAACCATGTGCTCACGACGTGCTGTTGATTTTATTCTACGCATCTACACAAATTTGATGAATAATTACATAATCAAATTTGATTTTTTTAAAAAAATTTGGTAGCACCTACCCTATACTGACGACTACCTAAATTGTCCAAACCTGCAAATATTGACAAGATATATGCCACAAACTAATTGATTTTATTTTATTTATACCAGAAATTTTAGATTATTTAATTTCATCTCATTTTCAAAGTGATAATAAAATGTTTCTAACCATAAAATAGAGAAAACAAAATCCCATATATAACCTAACATCTATACAAATTTAACAATAAAATATAGAAAAAAAATTAATTCTATATATTCAACTAACATCTATACAAATTTAACAATAACAATTAAAATTAAACAAAACAATCAAACACTTTATTATGCAATATATACAATAAAATTTAGATAAAGCAATTAAAAAAATCCTATATATTCAATTAACATTTATATAGAAAATTCAACAAAACAATCAATCATTATTGCAATAAAAACAATAAAATAGGCTACAAATTAATGAAAAAAAAACTATAGACTTTAGGAATGAAAAATGCTTACCTTAAAATTGTGTTTACTTTTAAATTTTATCTATCTACAATACAAAAAAAACAAAAATATATTGTTAATAAATCAAAGAAAAGATGAAAAACAGAAAATCAAAATAAGTGAGGAGAACCACAATACACATCTTTGAAGATGAGGAAATAACTAGAAATTGAAGCAAAATCAATTGAGTTGAGAGGAAAAATCGAGAGAGAATTAAGAAAATTGAACAAGAGGAAAAAATGAACTGAAGGGGTGCTCAGTGGGTTTTATATTGCGTTTTTACCGATGGAATCACCGATAGACAATTAAATAATATTATTTTTAATTAATCTATTGGTGATTCTATTGATATATTCAATTTGAAATTTTTATTTCGCACTAAATGTTTTTAAAAAACCCTCCAAAATTTTAATTTTTTCGTCAGTAATTTCCTCGCTATTTTAAAATAGTACACACTATTAAAGATGCATTAATTACTTGAGCTTTGGATTACGTGTTCTTACCGATGAAATTACCAACATAATATTAAATAATATTATTATTAATCAGTCCATCGGTGATTCCCTCGGCAACCTGCAACCGAGTTAGAGGAATCACCGAAATGGGATGTGAACAGTTCCCTTTGCTTCTAGAATACACCGATGGAGACAAACCATTTGTGTTTCCATTGGAGATCTATGAATAGTTCTCTTTGCCTTTGGAATACTCTGACGGACACAAACTGTCGGTGTTTCCATCGGCAATCTGTGAACAATTCCCTCCGCCTCTAGAATACTCCGACGGACACAAACTATCGGTGTTTCCATCGATGATTTGTGAAAGTTCCCTTCGGCTCTGGAATACACCGATGAACACAAACCATTGGTGTTTCCATCGGTGATGTGGGATGTGAACAGTTTTCTTTGCCTCTAGAGTGCACCGACAGATATAAACCGTCGGTGATTCCATCAGTGATGTGGGATGTGAACAATTCCCTTCGCCTCTGGAATACACCGATGGACTCTAACCCTCAGTGTTTCCATTGCTGATGTGCACAGTGAATTATAGATTATGCTTGTATTGTCTGTCTATCCTCCTAGAAAACATTTAAATTGAAAGCTGCATGCACAACATAATAACAATAGTGCACATAACAATTATAAAATAAATATTTCTCAGTACAAAATTTCATCCAAAATATTACATTATAAAAAATTCCTTTACACTTTCGTGTTCTAATAGTTAGTCAGAATTATCTTCTTCTTCTTTAATTGAATTGTCATTAGCTCCATCACAATCTTCAACATTGACATCATCATCATCTTCATCGACTTGTGCTTGTCCGTTGGAGCTCAGAACAACATTCAACTACTCAACGCCAACATCAACAAAACTATCATTGAAGACATGAAAATTTAAATTTTCTTCTAAGTCAATCGATGGAGCAACTCAATATGGTTCAACTAACTCACTAACTTGAAAGACATGATCTCCCACACTTGGGTCTTCATTCTCATCCTGAACAACCTCGACATGACCCCTGAGTTTTGTTTTTGAAATGGATAGCCAATCAACTCTTGATCGATCATTTCTAAAGAAAGGGGTGTATGTGTAATAAACTTGCTAACATTGCTTGACGAAAACAAAGACATCATTTATGTTATGAAGTCTAGCTTTTGAGTTCATTTCGACCAGACCATAGTGGAGATCTACTCTGATTCCTCTATTAGTGGTGTCATACCAATAGCATTTGAATGAAAACACTTTATTATGCTCACTATGATATTACATTTGACACTATTTTCTAATTTACTATAATTGTCAGCTTCAAACTCACTACAAGTCGATCCTTTAACATAAACACCACTATTATATGTCTTTTTTTCATGCCCATATTCTTCAGTATGAAACACATATCCATTGACAAACTACAAGTCGATCCCTTAACACAAACACTACTGTTATATGTCTTTCTTCCATGCCCGTATTATTCAGTATGAAACACATATCCATTGACAAAATACTCATTATAACACTTAACTTTTCTTTCAGGACCCAGGCTTAGTAAAGACAATGAAACACTAGCATTCCTTCCCAAGCTTAGTAAATATATGAGTAGATGCTCTATTGAGTCAAAAAATGATGGAGGGAATATCATCTCAAGTTTGCATATTGTCCTAACGGCATTCGTTTCAAGTCTTTCATTGTCATGTGTCTGCAACTTGTTAGAGCATATATTTCTAATGAAATGACTGATCTCCATGAGTGCATCCCATATCCCTTTTAGCAACAAATCACGATAACCTGATGGAATGAGTGTTTGCATAAACACGTAGTAGTCATGGCTCTTCATTCCATAACATCTGAATTCATCTAGATTAACCAACCTTGATATGTTCGAGGCATGTCCATCAGGAAAACACAAACTCTTAAATCATTGCTATACTAGTAGTTGTGTATTTTTCTCTAAGGCAAAGCTTGCTCTGGGCTTTGCGACCTGTGACCCATCATAAACCAACTCCATATTTTTACGGTTACAAAACAATGCTATATCCATTTTAGCCTGGATGTTGTCTTTGTCTTCCCCTTCACGTCCATGATAGTGTTGAAAATATTTTCAAACACATTATTTTCTATGTGTATGACGTCAAGGTTATAGCGGAGGAGATTGGTTTTCCAATAAGAAAGCTCCTAGAAAATACTTTGCTTTACCCAGTTATGGATCAAACCAAAACCAGAAAAACTTCTGCTTACCGAATTGGAAACCAAACACAATGTGTTTTCCATGCAATATGGACATGCTACTTTTCTATGCGTGCTCCAACCAGAAACCATTCCATAAGCTGGAAAATTATTGATAGTCCACTTCAAAACTAGTCTCATAAGAAAATTTTGTTTTCTCGACATATCATAACTCAAAGCCTTGAAGGACCACAACTGCGTCAACTCATCAATCAATGGTCGAAGACAAACATCAATATTCTAGCCCAGACTATTAGGACCGGGTATGACCATAGATAAAAACATGAACTTCGGCCTCATACACATCCCCGGTGGCAAGTTATAAACCATAAGTATAACCGGTTAACAAGAATGAGTAGCAAATGACCTGAATGGGTTGAATATATCTGTACACAACCCAAGATGCAGGTTCCTTAATTGAGCAGAAAAGTGAGGATGCACACTATTAAAGTGTTTCCATGCTTCACTGTTAGAATGATGCACCATTACTCCATCTATCACATCATGTGATTGGTGTCATGTCATGTGCTCAGCAGTCATTGGTGACATGAATAACCTCTGTAGTCTAGGTGTGATTGGGAAGTATCTAAATTTTTTATATGCCACGAGAGTCTTTCACATGCTAGTTTTGGGTTTGTAATGGGAATGCCCACATGTCATGCACTCGGTTAGCTTAGTATTTTCAAGGTAGTACAACATGTAGAAATTAGGACACATGTTAATTTTTTGGTATCCTAAACCGAGGGGTTTCATAATGGATTTAGCAGTATAAAAGTTTCTCTTTCAGCTTGTTCCCTTTAAGTAAAATGCTTTTTGTCCATTCGATAATTATGTCATAACCAGCCTCACTCAACCCATAATCCGACTTCATGGTAAACACCTATGCAACGACCGATAATTTACTGTGATTTATGCAGCCATCTCATAATGGTTCATCAAAATCTTTCAACAGAATAAAAAACCTAGCCGCATCTGCATTAGGTTCTTCTTCTATGATTGGACATTAACTAGCATTACATTGATTCATTCTCATTGCATCTATAATCATATGCCTGTAAGGATTACTGTTGTTATTTGCAACTCCATGCACGTTGTTAGCACTAGAAGATGACACAACCACCTTTTCTATCATGCTCTCATTATGAACAAATAGTTCTCTATGTGCATACCAACACAGGTAATCCTCCATGAACCCTTTATGTAGAAGATGCATCATTACAACATCTGGATGTAGAAATTTTTTATTTTTACACCTCCTGAATGGACACCTAATACTGCCCCAACTAAAATTTCTCGGAATAAATGTTGTGAAATTAATAAAACCCTGAACCCCATTACAATAACCCATCCTCCGCAATCTTTGGGGTAAATCTTAATACATCCATGACTTCTATCGAACCTCTATAAAATAATGATGACAACATATATTAATTAACTACGTTATGTATATAAATTTGCAAAAATATTGGTTTAGCTCAAGATTATCCAACTTACTTTCAAACTTCTCTTAAATATTCATTATCAATTATCTATGTCCATTCAAATTTATACACATTAATTTTAAAAAAATTACAACTCGGCAATAACATTGACAAAAATTAAAACGGACCCGTTAAACAAGCTATTATTTATTTCATCAGAATACATCTAAGTTGGTAATTCGATAAAAGTTTCAACAATTTACAAATAAATACAATTTTACAAAATTTAAAACAAACCATAACAAGTGCAAAGTTATAAATTCATACTACAAGGATGATTGTTTGTTGTTTGGGGGAGGGGGGGAAGTTTGTTTATATGCAAGGATGGGGGGAAAAGAAGGAGAAATAAGGGAAGGGAGGGTTAATGGCCAGGACATGTATTAACTTTTATCGATGGAATCACCGATGAAATATTTTTGTTTGTGACTCCGTCGACCATTTTATTGGTGAAATGGACACGTCATTGTACGGACATCCCAGTTTGAATCATTCTGTAATTTCGTTAGGAAAATCGCCCACAAAAACTTCCACGTCATCGCACTATTTTGTTTTGTAAAATTATTTATTTTCCGTCTTGGATTCCCTCGGTATATACCGATGGAATCTTTCTGTCGGTATATATCGACGGTTTTAGCGAGGGAATTAATTCGGTCGGTACATATCACTGCAAATTACTGACATAAACATTTTGTCGGTAATTCTGTTTATATTTGTTGAATTTATAGTAGTGATTCTTATTAAAATATTCATCAAGTCTTGTAGTTCAGTAGTTGATGGTGCATGATTTTTTTATTACATAAAAAAAAAAACTTCTTGTTTGGACCATGGCCTAAATGGACTGCTTTCAGTCTGTTTGAGTTGGCCTGAACAAATTCCCATTTTTGTTTTCTCTTGTTTTTATTCCATAAAATTATTTGAGTCTTGTAAACTACCACTAAAAATTCTCTGCTACGAGTATATAATTCAATGTTTTTTTTTTAATCTCAAGATGTTAGTGTGGATGCACACCAAACCTTTTTTTTGTTTTTTCACATTTGGGCCATTTTCTATGCCAATTACAATTATATCACCTACAAATCCACCAATCACAAGCAAGCAACCATTGAACAATACAAGTAACCATACAATAATTTAAAAAATCACAAATAACAATTCAACACTCTCCAACATTCTTTGCTCTGTTTTAAATGAAGAGCTTGTGGACCAGTGCTGAAGTCAGTCCCTTTACTAGCTGAAGATCGCTCCCCATGAAAAGCTCAATCTAGTTTGAAGTTTTTCATTACTTCATTAATAATAGTCTTCCATGGGCAAGCGGTTCAAGTTTCACCCCTTACAAAATCCTAATAAAATTAAAACACAGTGATAATAAAATGCATCATTTGTTCCTTCACATAATGCTGCAGCCACAAGATGATGCAATAGCAGCAACACCAACAACTAAGCCTGTAACTTCCACTATCGTTTCAATTTTTTCAAGCACTTCTCTTCGCTTCTGAAATTAAAGATATAGAACCATATGATTAGATATTTGGAACAATGTCTATAAAACAAATTTTGAAATGTTGGGTTGAAATTTTTTCAAGCACATCTCTTGTTTTGAGATCATATCATCACATCTCTTGCTTGTACTAAGTATATTTTACTATATATCAACCATAAACAAGCTGGAATTTCTATTAATCAGTTCAAAACATCGATACACATTGTCATAGTTTTTTTTTTTCATTTTATTGATTAAAGATTTAGTTACAAATATTCTCCTTTATCAAATATTTAATATTTTCTTAGAAAATACCAATAAATATTAATATCTAATGAAAAATATTTTATTAATAAGATTATGGTTATGATTAATTATTTGTTTAAGATAGGCTATACAGGAAAATAATGACAAATTGGAGTTAGTATCTTCTTAAAAATAATATGTATTTGTTAGTTTTCTTTATATGTGTGTGTATTAAATTTTATCTTTTTTAATTCCTTTTTTTATTTTTATAATATTTTTAACAAAACGATAAGTTTTTTTAATTTGATGATAAACTTTTACTGGTTTGGGTTTCTTAATTTTTAGATTTTGATTTGAAACATATACTTGAAAACTAGTTGATTAATCCTATTATTTCTCTTAATTTTTTCAATTGAATGAAAGAACATATATGAATCCCTAATAGTGAAGTAGCAATCTGCTAGAAAAATCCAATTCAAACCAAATCCACAATTAAAGAAACATAATTAGAGGTATTAATTCGTTTCAAAAATTGGGAATTTTAAGCAATCTGAAGTATTTCCTTCTAGCATGCCATCCTCTAACAGGGATTGAAGCTGATATCATTTTCAAAGATCAATTACCTGTTCGGGAGCTTTTAGTGCCAAGCTCCTGCTTTTACTTAGTAAAGTATAGTTATCCCAGAAGATGTGCCCATCGAGGTGTCTGAACTTTTTTCCACCATAACAATCACAACAAAGATCATAGGTGCTAGCTGACTCATCAAGACAGAAACATTGAAAGCAGCTGAAGTACACGTCTGCCAAGAACGTATCACAACACTTGCAAAGTAGAGCTCTACCGCTAAACAAGATGTAGTACAAGACCTTTGTTTCCTCAAAATCCAAGTTTCCATTGTTGTCCTTGTCCAGAGCTCTAAAGATGTTCGGATGAGTAAAAACTGCGTTGTTAGAGCTCGCGAGATAGTCCACGTATTCACGTAGGCTAATTTTCCCGTCTCCGTTCTTATCCATGGCTTTGAAAGTGTCCTCGGCCGATTTCTTCTTCTCCTCAGGCAGATGTTCATAATAAGCTACAGCAGCCTGGCGAATCCCCTCCATATCCATTTATGCTTGTAATATTTAAGAGGAGAAAAATTTAAGAGGATAATGGAAGAGGTAGCTTAGATCTACAATACTTCAAAACTCTGAAGGGACTCTACGAGGAAGGGGCTCACCTCTAATCTCAAATTTATTTGACTTATTGCTTGGGTGAGATAAAAATTATTTTTTAAAGTAATTTTTATTTAAAAATATATTAAATAATATTTTTTTAAAATTATTTTTAATATGAATATATAAAATTAATTTAAAAACATTAAAAAAATTAATTTAAAATTAAAAAAAATTTAAAAACACGGTTATACACAATACCAAATAAAATTTTAAACCATGTATTCATGAGACCGTGTCTAAGAATCCTGCCTCTAGTCACTTGGTGCATAGTTGAAAGATCTGACCTTTATTCATATCTACGAAATACAGATGTCAAGTTAATCTACGGATTATTGGGTTAATTCTCATATTACCATGTAAACTTGGGTGTGTTTATATATATATATTTATGTTTTATAATTTTCTATTTTATTAATTTCTATACTTGGCTAAATTCATTAAGTAATGGACTACTATTTTGATTCATTCAAATTTAACTAAGTCAATATGAAAAAATAATTTAAAATAAATCAAAATTCAAACGAAGCTTTAGAATTGAGGATTTTGAATTGACATGCAAGATATCATATTTATATTAAAGCCTGTTTAGTATTACGGTTCACCTGTGCTTTTAAGTTTTTTTGAATTTTTTTAGATTTAAATTATTTAAAAAATTTTTAAATCGTTTTAATGTGTTGATATCGAAACTAAATTTTAAAAAAATATTATTTATACCAATTGATTTTACTCTCTATTTGATTCCATACCCAAAAGGTATATTAACATAATCTATAAGTCATTAAGTTAATTCTTATATTACCGAGTTAAATTGATCTATTTTTTTCTTTTCAAAATAATTTTATTTTAGTTTTTTTTTAATTTTTTTTTTGAATCAACTTCCTGAACCAAACTAGGATATTATACCTCATAAGTGGTTGATATAAATTGAATGAATACATCTATGATTCCGTCTTGTAGTTTGTTGAATGAATACTTTCAAGTCAACTTATTTTAGCTTTTATAAAAGTCAAGTCTTGATTTTAGTAATAATTATACTTAATAAAATCTAAATTAAAATATTTAGTCCCTGCACAAAATTTATTTTAATATCTTAATTAGCTCTAGTTTATATATTTGAAATAAATTTAATTACACGAAGTGGTCATTGGGCTAGGAGGCAAATAAATCAACCGAACGTGTTTTTCACTGAAAGGAAAATATAAGATTTTGAGCGGAGAAAGTGTTTTTCCTCATTTAAACTTGAGAAAATATTTTTTTTTTATTATTATTGCTATATCGATTTACTTCCATTGTTAAAAAAATGATCTAACGGAGGTCAATTCCATTGACTGCTACCATAAACAAATATCGATTTGAGCATGATTTAACAGTTATAATTTGTAAGACATCTCATCTGACTCCACCGTATCTTTTCTTAGACTTGTATCTATATTTTTCAGACTGTCTATTCAAATCCTCATCTCCTGCATCACAATCCTTTTTCTTCATTGGCATTTGCACTGAAAAGATAATCATGAAAAGATTGTGGATTTCTATTATAATCCTTAATATTGGTTTTTTTTTTTGTATTTTGATTTTTTTTTTAATTTAATCCTTATACGATGTGTTTATAGGAATTTAGAGTAAATAATTTATTTTAATTTGCCTTTATATGGTTATTGAAGTATAAAAAATATCTCAGCATCAGGTTGGTATCAGAAAAATATTTCAGCATTGCGGTATAGTCTATTTTTAAAAAATTAATTAAATAAAAAATATTTTTTTTAAAAAACTAGGTTATTAAATTTTGTGGAGTCAATAAACTGGTTTGCGAGTTTGGCGAGATAACCCTGGTTGCCCCTATTTGCAGGTTTTTAAAAACACTATCATTTTCTTTTCTTTTCTTTCAAGATAAAAGTAATGTACGAAGATTGGCTCAATTCAACTTTATTTTTTTTATTTTTTTATTTCATCATTTGATATTAAATTATTTGGCCTTGAACTTTTTTTTTCTCTTTCCTTCCTCTGGGGTTGTCCTGAGTTGCAGGTTAGTCAAGTTAACATAGGTTGCTTTGAATTTTTTTCAATGTTTTTTATTTGCTATTGGGTCTTAAGATTTCTTATTTCTTATGTTTTTTTTTTCTATAAGGTTATCCTGGGTTGTAGGTTCGTTAGGTTACTTGGGTTTTTTTCAATATTTTTATTTTTTAATTTAGCTTTGATCCTTTTTTCTAGGTGATTTAAAAAAAATCAATTATCTTACCTCAATCTCATATCACGGATGGTGGGTTAGTTGAGTGAACCCAGTTAATAGAGTTAACAGTAGAGCATGTTTGTCAAGACTTGTTGTTGGCACCAAAACAGGAAGAGCCATCCCAGCGGCATAATATATTCCGAACCAGATGCACTGTGAACAAAAGGGTTTGTGATATTATTATTGATAGTGGCAGTAGCGAAAATATAGTGTCAAAGGCAATGGTTACCAAACTGGGGTTGCAAACTAGGAAACACCCTTCACCGTATAAGATTGGCTGGATTAAACGTGGTACTGAAGTGAAAATAATGGAAATCTGCCACATTAAATTCACAATTGGGAAGAACTATGCAGATGAGGTTACATGTGACGTGGTGGAAATGGATGCCTGCCATATAATTTTAGGATGCCCATGGCAGTATGATGTGGATGCTACTTACAAGGGCCGCGATAACATGTATGTCCTCATGAAAGGCGGCTGAAAGATCATTTTAGGACCTATAAAAGAAGAGTTTACAAGCATTGAGCCGAAATCAAAGGGCAAATTAGTGTTGCTAGTGAATGGGGTAAATTCATAGAGGAAACCAAGGAAGCCAGAGTGGTTTTTGCAGTAGTAATGGAAGGAGAAGTCAGCAAGGAGTCTATTGACATTCCACTTGCATTGTTACCTTTGCTAGAAGAATTTCAGGAAATTATACCATTAGAGCTACCTAATGGGTTGCCTCCTGTGCGGGACATACAACATCAGATTGATTTTATGCTAGGAGCCAGTTTGCTTAATTGTCCATATTACCGGATGAACCCCAAAGAAAGTCAGGTTCTACAAGAACAGGTAGAAGAACTAATCAAGGTTTGGTACAAGAGAGCATGAGTTCTTGTGCAGTACCAGCCTTGTTAGTTCCAAAGAAGGATGGTAGTTGGCACATGTGCATCGATAGTCGGGCAATCAATAAGATCACTATTAAATATAGGTTCCCTATCCCTCGATTAGAAGATATGCTAGACATGCTGTCCGGATCCAAAGTCTTTTCAAAAATTGACTTGCGAAGCGGGTACTATCAAATTTGGATCAGGCCGGGAGATGAATGGAAGAGTGCTTTTAAGACAAAAGAGGGATTGTACGAATGGTTAGTAATGTCGTTTGGACTAACTAATGCGCCCAATACTTTCATGCGGTTCATGAACCAGGTATTAAAAAATATCACTGGAAAATTTGTGGTGGTGTACTTTGATGATATATTAATATATAGCCAAACTAAATCTGACCATGTTGCACACTTGAGGGAAGTACTTAAAATCTTGCAGCAAAATAAGTTGTATGTTAATTTGAAGAAGTGCAACTTTATGACCAGTAGCTTGTTATTTTTGGGATTCATAGTAAGTGCCGATGGAATTAAAGTTGATGAAGAAAAGATTCGTGCCATTTGAGAGTGGCCAACTCCACAAACAGTAAACGAGGTTCGTAGTTTTCATGGCTTGGCAATGTTTTACAGGCACTTTGTTAGAGACTTTAGCTGGATAGTCGCGCCTATAATTGAATGCATGAAGAAGGGAAAATTCCAATGGGGAGAGGAAGTAGAATAGAGTTTCATGCTGATCAAGGAGAAACTATTTGCCCCCGTTTTGGCAGTACCAGATTTTGATAAGCTGTTTCAAGTAGAGTGCAATGCTTCTATTGTGGGCATTGGTGTTGTACTTTCTCAAGAAGGCAAGTCGGTCACATTTTATAGTGAGAAGCTCAGTGAAGCTCGCCGGAAGTGGTCTACCTATGAGCTGGAATTGTATGTTGTCTTTCACGCCTTGAAGGTCCGGGAACACTATCTGGTGCAGAGGGAGTTTGTCTTATTCAGCGACCATCAAACACTGAAATTTATCAATAGCCAGAATAGTGTCAACCGGATGCATGACCGTTGGATTTCCTTTATACAAAGCTTCACCTTCAACTTGAAGCATAAGGCAGGTCGATTAAATTGGGCAGCTGATGCCCTAAGCCAGAGGGCATTGCTGCTTGTTACACTGCAAACTGAAATAACTGGGTTTAACTACCTCAAAGAGCTATACGTAGGCGATGAAGATTTTCAGGATATTTGGGCAAAGTGTCAAGCAGGGCTTTCTGTGGACAGATTGCATATTCAGGAGGGTTATCTATTTTGAGGCAACCAATTGTGCATACCCAGGAGTTCACTATGGGCTCAGATAATTCAGGAATTACACGGTGGAGGCTTAGGTGGACACTTGGGGCGTGACAAAACAGTAGCTCTTGTTGAGAAGCGGTATTATTGGCCCCAATTGAAACGAGACATTGGCAATCATGTTAAAAGATACCCCATTTGTCAGGCTGCCAAAGGCCAATCTCAAAATATCGGTTTGTGCATGCCTTTGCCCATTCCAGCAGCATCTTAGGAGGATATTTCCATGGACTTTGTCTTAGGCCTTTCGCGAACCCAATGCATATTTGATTAAGTTTTTGTGGTGGTTGACCGTTATTCTAAAATGGCCCATTTTATTGCTTGTATAAAGACCGCGGATGTAGTGCATGTAGCAAATTTGTTTTTCAAAGAGGTTGTTCGTCTGCATGGGATTCCCAAATCCATCACTTTCGATAGGGATACCAAATTCTTGAGTCATTTTTGGCGAACTTTATGGTGATGATTTGACACATCCCTGAATTTTAGCAGCACAAGTTATCCTCAACCCGATGGCCAAACAGAAGTGGTAAACCACACTCTTGGGAATCTAATTCGTTGTCTTTCTAGTGCAAAACCAAAACAGTGGGATATTGCTCTTGCATAATCTGAATTTGCTTATAACAGTATGCTCAACTGGTCTTCTGGGAAGACACCATTCCAGACTGTTTATTATTGTCCGCCACGCCATGCTTTAGACTTGGTTCCCCTGCCAAAACTACCTGGCTTGAGTGTTACAGCAGAAAATATGGCGGATTGTATAAAGGCTCTTCAAGAACAAGTGTGGCAAAATTTGGAGGCCTCTAATGCCAAATACAAGACCGCAGCTGATAAAAAGAGAAGGGCTCAAGCATTTCAAGTAGGGGATCTCGTGATGGTTTATTTGCGCAAAGGACGGCTGCCCGTAGGTACATACAACAAGTTGAAAGACAAGAAATATGGACCTTTCCAGATTCTGCAGAAAATTAATGACAATACATATATCGTGGACCTTCCTGCCGATATGGCCATTTCTCCTACTTTTAATGTTGCAGATTTGTATGAATATCATCCTCCTGATGTGTCATCTTCTCACTTAACTCACTCGGGGTCGAGTTCTTTTCACACAGGGGAGACTGATGTAGAACAAATTGTTGCAGAGGAAGCTCTAGAAACAAATCAGGAACTGCAGTTGCCGTTGGTGTAGCCCTTCGCCAGCTTATTTCCTAAATTTAGGACTCTTGATTTATGCCTTAATATCAGAATTTATTTACTTTTAGGAACTTTAGTATTTTTCCTTATTTCAGTTATTTCTTTCCTAAACAGTTATAGTCCTAATCGAATTAGGTTTTGCAGCTTATATAAAGGCTGTTTTTTTTCATTGTAAGGTACTTTTGAATCAATAAAGAATTTTCTTTTTGAGAATTTTATTCTCTGAACTTGTGGATTCGAGTGTGTTACTCTTTCATTCAAGGATTCGAATGATTTTTCTAGGAAGCAGGTGGGCGCCCTACTGGCGCCTCCTTCCTTGTAAGCTTCCGCTACGTCACTCCATTTTTGTGCATTTCATTGAAAGAAAATCTGGCATTTCGCTTCTTCCCAACGGACAGATTCTCATAATAAGCTTCAGCAGTGCGGCGAATCTCTCCTCCATATCTATTTACGGGTGTAATTGATAAGCCACGTAGATCAGCCAGGGCCATTAGGCCAAACCCCAAGTATGTGTGTTGAAGTGAATGTTAGTTGCATGTGGCATGCGGGAAGATGTGAACGTAAAATATTAGTTGCATGTGCCATGCAACAATAGTTGAACGTGAACAATATCTATATGGACATGCAGGTATGCAGAAGAGATAAAGATTGTGCTGAGGAGGAGTGGTTTCTATACAAGACTGGGTCTTCTACAGTTGCGATTTATCTGTAGCTTTTATTTCAGTTTGTTATAGTTGTTGTGCTTATTATTTAGTATGTGTTACTTTCAATTTTTACGTGGGTAAACTCACATCGTGAGTTACCAACTTTTCCTTAATTTTAGAGTTTTCTGTACCGGTTTTGATTATTTAAAGCAACCGAGAATTAGAATTCAAATAATTGTGGTACTTTCTCACCCGAAGAGAAACAAACATTTCTCAACAAATATTTGTTAAATATTTGCTGTACTTATCATTGGTATCAGAGCAATTTAGAAGATCTTATGGGCACTAATAAGGAACACATTGAGCAGTTAGAAGAGGGGCTACACCGAATGGAGCTGGGCATGGCTGATAGGTTGCAACATCTGGAGGACACGCTTAACCGACTTTCTAATGTGTTGCTTGCAAATCAGGACCCTCCAAACCAAGGCAACCAACAACGTGAAGGTCAAGAGGGGGGACGACTAATTGTCTCTTCCTAGACAGCACGACTTGAGTTTCCTAGATTTTCAGGAGATGATCCCACAGAGTGGTTTAATCGTGTGAATCAGTTTTTTGCATTTCAAAATACTCCGAACTTTAGAAGGTCTCCCAGGCTTCTTACCACTTGGAAGGGGAAGCCAACCATTGGTGGCAATAGGTTCGCCGGTTGACTGCAGAAGAAGGACGCGTTATATCATGGGCAAACTTTGAAGACGAACTCTGGGCTCATTTTGGTCCTTCAGAGTGTGAGGATTTTGATGAGGCCCTTTCAAGAATAAGGCAAGGAGGCTCACTGCGAGATTACCAACGAGAATTTGAGCGCCTGGGCGACCGAGTACGTGGATGGACGCAAAAGGCTCTTGTAGGTACATTTATGGGTGGCTTAAAAATTGAGATTTCAGATGGGATACGCATGTTTAAACCACAAACCTTGTAGGAGGCCATCAGTCTAGCTCGAATGAAGGATGATCAGCTTAGCAGATAGAGAAGGTTCATTAGACCAGCACTATCACCACCAATAAGATCTACGCTTTCCCCTCCCAGTTTCAATCGAGTTGCCCCAACGGTTCCTACCAATCCCATTCGGCGCCTCACTTGGGAGGAAATGCAGCGACGACGAGCTTAGAATTTATGTTTTAATTGCAATGATCGATTTACTGCAGGCCATAAATGTCACGAGCCTCGAATCCTAATGTTGTAAGGGTACGATGGCAGTAACACTCTTTTATATGATAATGAAGGTGAAGACCAACCAGTTCAGGAGAATTTTGAGACAACCACCGAACCAGAAATTACACTGCATGCGTTGACAGGATGGGCTACACCCAAGACCATGCGCATCACTACCAGGATAGGGTCCAACGATGTCATCGCACTAATCGATAGTGGATCAACTCACAACTTCATTAGCGAAAGATTGGCCAATGCATTACGAATACCAGTGGTGCCAACCACAACCTTCACAGTGCGGGTAACGAATGGCGAAAAATTGAAATGCCAGGGTGTTTTGAAGAGGTCGGAGTGGACCTGCAAGGCACTCATTTTTCATTAACTCTTTATTCTCTTCTACTTACAGGGTTGGATCTAGTCCTGGGAATCCAATGGTTGGAAATGCTAGGTTCTGTGGTTTGCAACTAGAAACAGTTAACCATGGAATTTCGGTGGAAGAACCAACTTAGGCGGTTACAAGGAATGGACGATGAAGGCATACAAATTGCATCTATCACTGAATTAACCAAAGCAATTCACCAGAACCATGCCATTTTTGCAATATGTCTACAGGTCAGTACTGCGGAGCCACACAACTAGACAACTCATCCTGATATAGAGGCCATTTTGCATGAGTTCTCAGACATTTTAAAGGAACCGACAGGTCTACCGCCCATCAGAGGGGTTGATCACTGCATCTCCCTCAAAGACGGAACCAAACCTATTAATGTTCGGCCATATCGTTATGCATACTATCAAAAGGAAGAAATTGAGAAGCAAGTTCACGAAATGTTGAATTCTGGCCTTATCAGACCAAGTACCAGCCCATTTTCATCACCTGTACTGTTGGTGAAGAAAAAAGATGGAACATGGCGTTTTTGCACAGATTATAGGGCACTCAATGTTGCGACCATGAAGGATCGCTTCCCTATTCCTACAGTTGATGATATGTTAGACGAGCTCTATGGTGCTTGATATTTCACCAAGCTTGATCTTCGAGCCGGGTATCACCAGGTACGGGTTAATCCTATGGATATTCCAAAAACTGCTTTTCGCACTCACAACGGACACTATGAATACTTGGTTATGCTATTCGGGTTGTGTAATGCACCCTCTACATTTCAAGCTATCATGAATTCTATATTTCAACCTCATCTTCAAAAATTTATACTGGTTTTCTTCGATGACATATTAGTCTATAGTCCTACGTGGGACATGCATTTGATGCATGTAACGCAGACTTTTGAGATATTACAGCAACAACAATTCTTTGTCAAAACTAGCAAGTGTGCTTTTGGCCAACAAGAGCTAGAGTACTTAGGGCACATAATCACCAATCATGGAGTGAAGGTAGATGAAAATAAAATTGCAGCAATGGTGGCATGGCCACGACCTACTAATATTTTAGAGCTTCATGGATTTTTAGGGTTGACAGGATATTACAAGAAGTTTGTTAAAAATTATAGCATTGTGGCACGGGCTCTCAACAATCTCCTTAAAAAGGGCCAATTTGGGTGGCATGAGGAAGCTGAAACTGCCTTCCTTGCGCTCAAACAAGCCATGACAACGACACCAATGCTAGCAATGCCCAACTTCAAAGACGTTTTCACTGTAGAAACTGATGCATCAGGCGATGGTATTGGCGCCATATTAACCCAGCAAGGCAGACCAGTTGCATTTATGAGTAAAGCACTTGGGGCGGCAAAAAAATCTTAGTTTACTTATGCTAAAGAGATGCTGGCCATCCTTGAAGCTATACGTCTGTGGCGGCCATATCTGTTAGGCCGAAAGTTTTATATTCAGACGGATCAACGCAGCCTAAAATTTTTGTTAGAGCAACGTATCACCACACCAGAGCAGCAAAAATGGGTAGCCAAACTCTTAGGCTATGACTATGAGATCACATACCGTCCTGGACGAGAAAATTCTGCAGCCGATGCTCACTCTCGCAAACAAGGTAGTTTTGTTCTTCACCATCTTTTTGTTTCTCAGGTTACTTTGTGGGAAGAAATTAAACAGGCGGCAAAGACAGATTTATATATCCAGTCTATGAGTCAGGTAGCCGCGGGTCAATTACACAACCACTTTGTGTGGCGAAATGGTTTACTTCGTTACAAGGAACGCGTCATCGTCCCTGCAGTCTCTACCCTACGTGCAAAGCTGCTGCATGAAATGCATGATACCAAGGTTTGTGGCCACTCTGGTGTTCTGCGCACATACAAAAAGCTGGGGCAACAATTCTATTGGCCAGACATGCGTAAATCGGTCCAAGAATATATCAAGAATTGTGTGGTGTGCCAGAAAACCAAGTCAGACACATTGGCACCCGCAGGTCTCCTCCAACCACTGCCTATTCCTTGTCAAGTGTGGGATGACATTACACTTGATTTCATCGAGCGCTTACCCGCTTCCCAGGGCAGGGATACCATCATGGTAGTCGTCGATCGGCTCAGCAAATCAGCTCATTTTCTTCCCTTAAAACATCCTGTTACAGCTAAAAGTGTTGCAGAGAAATTTATGAAAGGTGTTATTAAGCTACATGGCATGGCAAAGTCTATAGTCAGCGACCGTGATCCAGTTTTTGTTGAGCCATTTCTGGCAGGAGTTCTTCAAGATGTCAGGTATAAAATTGCAGCTCAGCTCCGCGTATCATCCGCAAACAGATGGCCAAACCAAGGTTGTAAATCGATGCGTTGAACAATATTTACGATGCTTTGTTCACCAATGGCAAAAAAAGTGGAGCTTCTACTTACAGTGGGCAGAATACTGGTATAATACAACATACCACATCTCAACCGGAATGACTCCTTTTTAGGCACTATATGGCCGACTTCCACCCACTATTCCATCATACAATGAAGGCCTATCACCGGTGCATGAAGTGGATCAGCAGTTACAGGACCACGATGAAGCAGCTCAAAGTCAACTTGGCACGCTCAGTTAATAGGATGAAACAAATCGCAGATAAAAAGAGAAGAGATGTCTCATTTGATGTTGGTGATTTAGTCCTTCTGAAACTCCATCCATATCACCAGCATACAGTTTTTAAGCGAGAATACCAGAAACTTGTCAGTCGCTTCTATGGACCCTATGAAATTCTGGAAAAAATCGGACTCGTCGCTTACAAACTCCATTTACCAGCAGAGTCACGTATTCATCCGATATTCCATGTCTCTCTACTCAAACGATACAACACCAACACAGATGTTAACGACCACAGCACGGAGATACCATCCTTCAATGATGATGGGGAAGTTCTACTAACACCACAAGCGGTTATTGATCATCGCTGGATCAAACAAGGCGCCCAAATTGTTGAAGAAAGTTTAGTCCACTGGAAATATGTACCCGTTGAGGAAGCCACGTGGCTATCCACCAAACAGCTACTGGTGCTGTTTCCAGATGTAAACCTTGGGGACAAGGTTTCACGTAATGAGGGAGGTATTGATAAGCCACGTCGATCAGCAAGGGCCATTAGGCCAAATCCCAAGTATGTGTGTTGAAGTGAACGTTAGTTGCATGTGGCATGTAGGAAGATGTGAACGTAAAATATTAGTTGCATGTGTCATGCAACAATAGTTGAACGTGAACAGTATCTATATGGACATGCAGGTATGCAAAAGAGATAAAGATTGTGCTGAGGAGGAGTGGTTTCTATACAAGACTGGGTCTTCTACAGTTGCGATTTATCTGTCGCTTTTATTTCAGTTTGTTATAGTTGTTGTGCTTATTATTTAGTACGTGTTACTTTTAGTTTTTACATGGGTAAACTCACATCGTGAGTTACCAGCTTTTCCTTAATTTTAGAGTTTTCTGTACCGGTTTTGCTTATTTAAAGCAACCGAGAATTATGAAGAAGCAATCAATTAGTATTCAAATAATTGTGGTACTTTCTCACCTGAAGAGAAACAAACATGTCTCAACAAATATTTGTTAAATATTTGCTGTACTTATCGATAATATTTAAGAGGAGGAAAATTTAAGAGGATAATGGAGGAGGTAGCTTTTGTTAGAGTATGCAATGACTCAGTCAAATATCTGTTAAGAGAATTAAGGGAGAAGTTGAAGAAATCAGATCAAGATGACAACTGTGCAGCAAACAAATCACCTCCAGATTTTTCTCACTCTGTTGTGATTAAAACAACAGATTAATGTTAGCTGTAAATCTTTTATTTGTACTCCTTGATACTCTATAATTGGTTGCATGTAATACTCTATAAATACGTTAAATAAAAAGTAAATGATAGGCAAGCCAACAAGTTCAAACTCTCCAAGTCTTTTCTATTTACTCTGTTTATTTTCATTTTACAACTTTGGCCTACAAATATTTCAGGACTCCAAAGGGACTTTTAAGGAAGTGGATCAATTCTAAAATCCTGCTTCTAGTCATTTCGTGCATAGTTGAAAGATCTGAACTATATTTATATCCAAGAAATAGAGAGTGGGGTTAATCCACGTATCATTAGGTTAATTCTTATATTACCGAGTCAACTCAATTTTTTTTAAAATAATATCATTTTATTTTTTTAATTTTTTTATATTTTTAAATCGTTTTAATTAATATGTTTAAATCAAAACTAAATTTTAAAAATAAAAAAATATTTTAATTTATTTATAAATAAAATACATTTTAAAAACCAACTTTTATCACACACAAACATGGTTATGAATAATATAAAGTAATGAAAAAAATTAGAAGAGTAAAAAATAATAACAATAAAAAACCCAAACAATCTTATCTCTTCTTTTCCTCACACTAGCCACCAATCATATCAACCCGGTGAATGCATCGACCTAGATTTTTATTCAAGTTAATCTTTATATATATAAATTAATTCAAGTAAATCAATAAGATTCAAAGACATGCAACACTAGTCCGAATTTTACAGCTGTAAGTGTAGTTCACTGCATTTTGAAACAACCCATTAAACTGAACCAAACTTGATAATCACGTTCACAAAACATTCACGATGGAAATAATACACATCTATGAAGTTTAATATTTTCCAAAATAGAAAAAAAAAAAAAGAGAAGAGAAAAACAATCAAGTGTACCCGCTTCCACAATCTTTCCAAATCCCACTCAATCCCCCTCCGCCACATCAAACCATGATAACATCATTTGTCTTTGATTTTAAAACCATACACCCTCTTCGAGGTTGATGCATTCACAACCATGTTTGTGCAGGATAAAAGATGGTTTTTAAAGTGTTTTATTTATAAATAAATTAAAATATTTTTTTATTTTTAAAATTTAATTTTAATATAAACATATTAAAATAATTCAAAAATATAAAATATAAAAAAAATAAAAAAATAAAATGATATTGTTTAAGAAAAAACCCAAGTTAAATCGGTAATATAAGAATTAACCTAATGATTCGTAGATTAACCCAACTCTCCTTGGATATAAATATAGGTCAGATCTTTCAACTATGCATCAAATGACCAGAGGCAGGATTTTAGAGTTATCCGCTGCCGCGTCCATTACCCTCTTAAATTCTCCTCCTCTTAAATATTACAAGCATAAATAGATATGGAGGAGATTCGCCGCGCTGCTGAAGCTTATTATAAACATCTGCCCGAGGAGAAGAAGAAATCGGCCCGGGACACTTTCAAAGCCATGATAAGAACGAAGACGGGAAAATTAGCCTGCGTGAATACGTGGACTATCTCAAGAAAAATAACAACACGGTTTTCACTCATCCAAGCTTGTTTACAGCGCTGGACAAGGACGGCAATGGAAGCTTGGATTTTGAGGAAACAATCGTCTTGTACTACATCATGCAGAGTGGAAGAGCTCTAATTTGCCAGTCTTGTAATACGTTCTTGGCAGACGTATACTTCAGCTGCAATCAATGTTTCTGTCTTGATGAGTCACCTAGCACCTATGATCTTTGCTGTGATTGTTATGGTGGGAAAAGTTTCACTCACCACGATGATGCCATCTTCTGGGATAACTATACTTTACTGAGTCGAAGCAGGAGCTTGGCACTAAAAGCTCCCGAACAGGTAATTAATCTTTGAAAATGATATCAACTTCGATCCCTGTTAGAAAGAAATACTTGAACCTGACTTTAAATATTTGATAAAGGAGAAAATTTGTAACTAAATTTTTAATCAATAAAATGAAAAAAATAAATAATCTATGAGGGGGAAATCTAATAATGTCTTGCAGCTTTTGAATTTAATGTCTTATTGCCCTAACCATTGTGTGGCTTTTATTCTATAACATAGTGATAATGAGAACACATTCGAAATTTGTTTTATAGTTTAGATGTTATCAATTAGTTTCACAAAATTTACCATAACATAACATTAGTTTCAAATATCTAATCATATGCTTTGTTATCTTTAATTTCATAATCGAAGAAATGTGCTTCAAAAAATTGGAACCATAGTGGAACTTACAAGCATGGCTGTTGCTTTAGGCTGTAGCATCATCACTACCACAAAACCGGAGAAAACCAACGGAATTACCGACGGAATTTTTCCGTCGGTAATAATTACCGACGGACATAATTCCGTCTCAAAATCTGTATGTATATACCGACCGTTTCGCCGATGGGGTATACAGTTTGTCTGGAAATATGCAACGGCGTGGTGACGTCAAACGATTTTACCGACAGAATTACCGAGGGATTCAAACTGAGATAGTCGTACAGTGACGTGGCACTTTCACCGACGGAATCACCGATGGAGTCACCGACAGAATGATGTCGTCGATGATTCCATCGGTAAAAGCCATTATATACCCACCCATCTACCGACACTCTCTTCCTCTGTTTCTCCTTCTTCTTCTTTCCCATCCCACCTCTCCCCTCCCAAACTGCAGCGAACCTCCCTCCCATCCCAACTCTTCATTATTCTCAACACGAGCACTCAAGTTAATTTCTTATATCTTGTACGTGGTCACAATATCCGTTTCTTGTAGATTTTATCATTTTTTTGTAAGTAAATCTATCCTTTTTAGTTTTAATATTTAATTGTGAATTTTATTGTTGTAGTATATGTATTTTGTTAACGTTTGTACTTGTTTAATTGTTATTTTTCAAAGAAACTTGTAGTATGAATGTATAA
>Ga0325400_1000328_pt1 | contig 33319 bp, 28 predicted proteins | sample PopdelMetagenome_2_FD_205662 | JGI IMG/M metagenome (GOLD analysis project Ga0325400, IMG submission 205662) | Populus deltoides microbial communities from Bellville, Georgia, United States - Xylem-PdKOR-R1 | ecosystem: Host-associated > Plants > Phyllosphere > Stem > Wood/Secondary xylem...
CGGACGACGTTCATGCGCTGGGCGTCCTGTTGCGCGCGGTGGTCGGCGCGGGGACACCGGACGCGCATCGCCGTGCGCCGGCCGACCGCGACCTGGCGGCGATCGCGGCCAAGGCGGCGGCGGGGGCGCCGGGCGACCGCTACCGTTCGGTCGATGCGCTCGCCAGCGACCTCGCACGCTGGCGTGCCGGGCGCACGGTGGCGGCGCGGTCGCCCAGCTGGCGCTACCGCGTGGACCGCTTCGTGCGCCGCAACCGGCGTCCGCTCGCCGCGGCGGCGCTGGTGCTGGCGATGCTTGCCGGGCTGGGCGCGGCGAGCATCGCGGGCTGGCAGGAGGCGCGCGCGCGCGACGCGATCGCCGCCGCGCGCACGGGCGAACTGCGCCAGCTCGCCCATTATCAGCTGTTCGTGGTCGCCGCGTCGCTGGAGCATCGCCCGCGCACCACCAGGCTGCGGCGTGGGTTGGTGCGCGAAGCGCAGCGCATGCTGGCGAGCGCGGTGGCGGCGCCCGGCGCCACGCCGTCGCTGCGGGTGGAGGCGGCGGAGGCCTATCGCCTGCTCGCCGCGATCGAAGGCGCGCCCGACCGGCCGAGCCTGGGAGATACGGATGCCGCGCTGCGCAGCCTGGCACGCGCGGCCGCGCTGGTGCGTGGCGACCGTTCGGTCGCGGGCCGCGCCGCCCTGACCGCGATCTTACTCGACCAGGCGCAACTGGCGGGGTGGGGCGGGCGCGCCGACGATGCGCTCACCTTGCTGGCGCAGGCGCGCCGCGTCTTGCCCCCCGGCCAGCCGCGACTGGCGCGCGGGCTGGCGCTCGCGCGGGCGGACATGCTGGTGTGGAATGGCGACTATGCGGAGGCGATCCGCGTCGCGGCGGCGCTGGCGCCCGCATTTGCGCAAGCGCCCGCCACGGTCGACGCGGTGCTGGATCGCGACCGCTGGACGGATCGGCTGGCGGAGGCGACCTTCTACGCCGGCGACCCCGCGGGCGCGCTGGTGCTGTACCGACGGGCCGCGGCCAGCCTCGAAGCGGCGCAGCGGCGCTGGCCCGACGATCCCGCCATCGTCTGGGCGTTGGCGCGGCAGCGCTGGAACGTCGGCACGACCTTGCTGGAGCAGGGGCGGCCGGCGGCTGCGATGCGATCGCTCGAGCAGGCGCGCGACGCCATGGCGGCGACGGTCGCGGCCGACCCCGACGACGCCATGGCGATGCGCCGGCTGCGCGGATACGACCTGGCGCGGGCGCAGGCGCTGGCCGCGCTCGGGCGGACGGATCAGGCCGTGGCGGCGATGCAGGCCAACATCGCGGCGCGATCGCGCTGGCAGGCCTTGGCGCCACACAATGCCGAGCGTCTGCGCGATCTCGCCATCGCGCTCGCAGCGCTGGGTGATGTTCATGCCCAGGCAGGCGATCGCGCCCGTGCCTGCGCGCGCTATCGCGACGTGCGCGCGCTCCACGATCGGCTGTCGCGCCTGAGACGGCTGTCAAGACTGGACTCCGGCTATTTCGCCGGGCTGGTCGCCCGGAGCATGGCGCGCCTGCACTGCCAGATCGGCGGCGCTTACGCTTTCCGCCTGTAGCATCGATCGATTGCAGGATCGGCCATACGCCGGACGGGGCCTGAAAGGCGGTACGGGCGTTCTGTCGCTCGATCCAGGGAGGCCACGATGGACATCGTCAGATTGCCGGTAGGGGAGGTCCCGCCTCTCGACGAGGACTGCCTGCGCATTGAGGAGCAGCCAGGGGGATCGTTTGCCCTGACCGGCTCAGCGATGCGTAGCGGCGACAACGATTCCGTGTCCATGGCGGGCGGCTCGGACTTCGCGTCGGCGGAGGCCGCCGAGCAGGCCGGCGTGGCCTGGGCGAACGAGGTGGGCGTCGAGTACCTCTACATCGGCGTAGGAACGCTGGATCGCCCCCTGGAGCTTACCGAAGCCGATCTGCCGCTGCACAGCGGCTCGCCGGGCGCGGCTTAGCGCGGACATCGTCTTGCCCGGCGCTCAGCAAGGAGCCGTTGCCGCGGTCGTGATGGCTGACGGCTGATGCGTGCCCTCCTATAAGATGCTCCGATCGGCGGGGGTGATCGATGCGGGACAGGGGCAGCATAGGGGCATGGGCGATCTGCGCCGCGCTGCCGGCGGGCCGCCGCGCCCCTTCGGCCAAGCGAGGGAGCATGCCGCGGCCCTGCGGTGGCAGCCCTAACGCCGGCTCGGGCTCAAGTCGGAGGTGAGCACCGGCGCACACCTCGCGGGCGCGGCGGACGGACGCAGGGCGCCCGCACGTGACTGGATCGATGCCACCATCCTGACCGGCTTCCTGTGGCTGACCGTTGTCTCCCTTACCTACCCGTCCTGCTCGCGCGGCATCCGGGCGAAGGCTGGTCCAGCGCTGCGATCGAGGGCGCGACCGTGCTGGTGGCGGTCGCGTTCGGCCTTGTGCTGTTCGCGATTGACCGCTGGGCCGACGATTGGCCTCTGCCGATGCGGATTGCCGCTGTGGTTGCGGGGATCGTCATCGTCAGCGCCGTCCAGGTGACGGCGGACTTCGCCTTCACCTACTATGTCGCCATCTTCTACAAGCCGAACTGGTCGACTGAGCTGCCCGACTTTTCGCGCTTCTACAATCCGTTCTTCACCTACCTGCTGATGTTCGGGTTCAACTATGCCCTGTTCCAGATCGTCTTCTGGCGGCGACGCGCGGTTGATCAGCGCGAGCAACTGGCCACGGCGCTGCTCAGCGCCAAGCAGGCCGAGCTGACCGCGCTCAGGTTGCAGATGAACCCGCATTTCCTGTTCAACAGCCTGAACGCCATTTCCGCGCTGATCGTCACCGGGCGCTCGGCGGGACGCCGACGACATGGTCGGACGCCTGTCGGAATTCTTCCGCAACACGCTCACCGCCGACCCTACGACCCTGGTTCCGCTCGCGACCGAGCTGGACATGATCGAGGACTATCTCGCGATCGAGGCCGTGCGCTTCGGCGACCGCCTCCACGTCGAAATCAATGTCGATGCCGGCAGCATGCCCGCGCAGGTGCCAGGCTTCGTTCTCCAGCCGCTCGTCGAGAACGCCATCAAATATGGCGTGTCGGCGACAACCAAGCCGGTCGCCGTCGAGATCGTGGCCCGCAGATCGGGGACTTCGGTCCAGCTCAGCATCGTGAACGACGTGCCGGAGGGAGCAGCCTCCATCCGATCCGGCACGGGGCTGGGGCTGGTCAACGTGCGGGAGCGGCTGCGGAGGGCGTTCGGCGACGCCGCGGCCTGCGCAAGCGGAATGGGGGAGGATGGGCGCTTCAGCGTGACGCTGTCCATCCCGCTTGAATGAGACCGGGCGGCTTGCCGTTGCCCGCAGCTCACCTATGCCGCCTGAGGGCACGGCGCCACGCCGTCCAGCAAGGATGGGAGAGCAGAGGTGCCGACCAAGGTGATCGCGTTCGTTACCGTTGAAGCCGGGCAGGAAGACGCCTTCCTGGCGGCAGCCCGCACCTGTGCTGCCGCATCCCGGGCCGAGCCGGGCGTGCTGCACTATGACCTCTGGCGTGAGGAGGGCGGCGCGCGGCGGTTCGTGTTCAACGAACTCTACGTGGACGACGCGGCCGTCGACAGCCATATGGGGTCCGCCCACTTCGCGGCATTCGGCGCCGCGATGGCCGGCGTGGTGGCGGGCCAGCCCGATATCATCAGACTGCACGGCGCTGACGTGGCAGCCTGACGCGGGCACGCCGCTGCCCCGCGGAGCGGGTGCCGTGCCCGCATGCTAGAACCTCCGCGCTCCGCACAAGCAGGCGCCTGACTGGGCCGGGCAGCGCTGGTTCGCCCGTCTGTCCGGAAACGGACAGCGGCGTTGTACGCAAATGGACAAAGCGTGCGCACCGGCACGTCCGGCGGGGCGCGCCGCCCCGCGGACAGGCTGCGTGAGGCATTTGGCACGGTCCCTGCACAGCCTTTGGGACGGACGGCGACCAGCCGTTCCAACCCGAAAGGCAAGCCCATGCACATCTTCCCCAAATCGATCTCCGCGATGGCCAGCATCCTTCTCACCGCCGGCACGGTGATGCTCGCCAGCCCCGGCCATGCCGCCTCGACCGAGAACGCACCGCGCCAGATCGCCGTGCAGCTGGCGGACCTGGACCTTGTCTCGCGTGCCGGGCATGCCACGGCCGAGCGCCGCATCCGCCTGGCCGCCGACCGAGTGTGCAGCACCTTCGACCCCGCCTTCCCCGTCGACGGGACATGCCGCCGCCGTGCGGTTGCTGGGGCGATGGCGGAGATCGCGCAGGGCCGCCCCGCGCTGGCCAGCCGCTGAGCCGGCCGCGTCTGGCCGGAGGTGACCGCATGAGCGCCGACATTCCCGCCGCCGCCAGCGGTGCCGCGATGGATCGCCGCGTGGCGCCGCCCCGCGGGCGGGCTTGGCGGCGCAGGGCGATCGCCCTCCTGCTCCTGGCGGCGGCCGCCGGCCTGGCCTGGTGGCTGCTGCCGCGCACGGGATCGGCCGACGTGGCCGCCGCCGACATCGAGACCGGCACCGTGTCGCGCGCGCCCTTTGCCGATTTCCTGCCGGTGCGCGCCAACGTCGCGCCCGCCGTCACCACCTATGTCAGCACGGTGTCGGGCGGCCAGGTCGAACGCCTGCTGGTGAGCGACGGCGCCGCGGTCGTGGCCGGTCAGCCGCTCGCGACGCTGGCCAATCCCACGCTCAAGCTGGACATCCTGACGCGCGAGGCGACGATTGCTTCCCAGCTCGGCGCGGTATCGGGCGACCAGCTCGCGCTCAGCAAGGGGCGGCTCGACCGGGCGGCGCAGACCGCGTCGGCAGGATACGACCTCGTCAAGGCGCGGCGCGACCTGTCGGTGCAGCAGCAGCTCCACGCGCAGGGCTTCGTGTCCGATGCGGGCGTGGCGAGCTATGCCGAGCAGGCCGACTATCAAGGCAAGCGGCTGGGCCAGCTGCGCGCGGGCGAACAGTCGGAGGCGCGCATCGCCGCGCTCCAGGCGCAGCGCCTGGCCGAGACGCGTGCGCGCCTCGCCGGCAATCTCGCCGCGGTGCGCGCGAGCCTGGACGATCTCGTCGTGCGCGCGCCGGTGGCGGGCAGGCTTACCAACTTCACGATCCAGCCGGGGCAGATGCTGAAGCTCGGCGACCAGGCCGGCCAGATCGACAGCGAGGGGCGATGGAAGCTGGTGGCCGACGTCGACGAATATTATCTCGGTCGCGTGCGCGTCGGCCAGCGGGCGGTGGGCGACGGCGATGTCGCGCTGACGGTCGCCAAGGTGCTGCCCGCCGTCACCAATGGCCGCTTCCGCATCGAGCTGGCGTTCGCAGGCGCGGCGCCGGCCGGCCTTAACCGCGGGCAGGCGCTGGACGTGCGCGTGACGTTGGGGGCGACGCGCGCCGCGGTGGTGGCGCCCACCGGCGGTTGGCTCGACGGCGGCGCCGGCGCCTACGCCTATGTGCTCGACACGGGCGGCACGCACGCCCTGCGCCGCGCCATCCGCACGGGCGCGCGCAATCCCGAACAGGTGGAGGTGCTGTCTGGCCTTGCTCCCGGCGAACGCATCGTCACGTCCAACACCGCCGCCATCAAGGGCACCACGCTCAACATCCGCTGACAGGGGCAGCCGCCATGATCCGTCTTGAATCCATCCAGCGCCGCTTCGTCTCCGACCAGGTGGAGACCACCGCGCTCGCCGACATCGACCTGTCCGTCGCGGCGGGCGAGTTCCTGGCGATCATGGGGCCGTCCGGCTGCGGCAAGTCGACCTTGCTCAACATGCTGGGCACGGTGGATCGCCCCACCGCCGGCCGCTACCTGTTCGAGCAGCGCGACTTGGCCGTGCTGGACGAGGCCGCGCTGGCGGCGTTCAGGGCGGGCACGCTGGGCTTCGTGTTCCAAAGCTTCAACCTGATCGACGAGTTGACGATCGCGGAGAATGTCGAACTGGGCCTTGCCTACCGCCGCCAGGGCGGTGGTGGCGACCGTCGGCAACGCGTGGAGGCAGCGATGGACCGCGTCGGGATCTCGCACCGCGCGCGCCACTTTCCGCACCAATTGTCGGGCGGCCAGCAGCAGCGCGCGGCGATCGCGCGCGCGGTGGTGGGGGATCCCAAGCTGATCCTGGCGGACGAGCCAACGGGCAACCTCGATACAGAGAACGGGGCGCAGGTGATGGACATCCTGACCTCGCTCAATCGCGACGGCGCGACGATCATCATGGTGACCCACTCGCCCGCGCACGCCGATTATGCGCGCCGCCGCATCGACATGCTGGACGGGCGCATCGTCGCCTCCGTCGCCCGCGCGCTCTGACCGGGGAGGCCGTTCCGATGATCCGCTTTGCGCTGACCGCATTCTACCGCAGCCTCGCCCGCCACCGGCTCTACGCCGCGATCAACATCGGCGGGCTGGCGGTTGGGCTGGCCGTGTTCCTCGTGCTCGGCCTCTATGTGCGGTTCGAGACCAGCTACGAGAAATGGCTGCCGCACCATGACGAAATCTACCTGGTCGAGGCGAGCTTCGACGGTTCGCGCGGGGAAACCTTCTCCAACAACTCGCCCATCGCCCTGTGGTCGGCCACGTCGCGCGACCTGCCGCACCTGGTGGGCACCCGCGTCCGCCGGATCGGTGCGGCCGTGGTGCGGAACGGCATCGGCGTGCGCGAAACGGTGGACTTCGTGGATCCGGATTTCAGCCGGGTGTTCGAGCTGCCGATGGTGCAGGGCGACCTGCGCACGGCGCTGGCTGATCCTGCAGGACTGGTGCTGACCCGCGCCTCCGCCGCCAAATATTTCGGACGAACCGACCCTATCGGCCGGACCATGTCGATCACCGCCGGCGGGGAGACGCGCAATTATCGCGTCGCCGCCGTGGCCGAGGACCTGCCGCGCAATACGGACCTCAACTTCGACATGCTGGCGCGGCTGGTGATCCCGCCGAACGACGGCACGCCGCGCTCCAACGAATATTACCAGTGGAACTACTTCAATCCGGAAACCTATGTCCGGCTGGCGGGACCGGGCGCGGCGGAGCGGCTTACGGCCGACCTGAAGGGCGTGATCGCCCGGCATGCGCGATCGGAAACGACCGACAGCAACGACTTCAAGATGGGCGTGCGCGTGCAGCCATTCCCCAAGGTCCACTTCGAAGAGCCGGGGCGCTCGCTCGCGGTGACCACGCTCGGCGTGGTCGGGCTGCTCACGCTGCTGATCGCGATCGTCAATTACGTGAACCTCGCCACGGCGCGGGCCGGCCTGCGCGCGCGGGAGGTCGCCATGCGCAAGGTGTTGGGCGCCGATCGCCGGACGATCCTGCTTCACTATCTGGGCGAGGCGATCTGCACCGCGCTGATCGCCGGGGTGATCGGCCTCGCGCTGGCCGAACTCGCCCTGCCGCTGGTCAACGCCGCCGCCGACTTGTCCTTGTCGCTGCGCTATTTCGGTCGCGACGGCGTGCTGCTGCCGCTGGCCGGCCTGGTGGTGCTGGTCGGGATCGCGGCCGGCGTCTACCCGGCATTGGTCCTGTCGCGCTTCCCCGTCGCGTCCGTGCTCGCATCCGCGCGATCGCCGGGCGGCGGGCGGGCCGGCGCGCGCATCCGCGAGGCGCTGGTGGTGGCGCAGTTCGCCGTCGCGATCGCTTTCGTGATCGGCACGCTGGTGCTGACCGCCCAGACCCGTCACGTCCGGAATGCGGATGTCGGCTATGCCCGCGACGGGTTGATAATGGTGCCCTCGCTCGGCAATTCCAGCCTGACCGACGGGCAGCGCGAAACGGTGCTGCATCGCCTCGCCGGCCTGCCAGGCGTCACCAGCGCGGCCATCGCCAACAATGCGCCGGGACCGGGCAGTTTCGCCTCGGAGACCAATATCGCCATCCCCGGCGATCCCGGCCAAGGGCCTACCATCCGCTTCTTCCAAACCATGCCCGGCTTCTTCGAGACGGTGGGTGCGAAGCTGCTTGCCGGCCGCCTGTTCAGCGCGTCGCGCGCGGCGGACGTCAACGCCAACTACGCCAGGCAAGCCCAGACCACGCCGTACAACATCGTGGTCAACCGCAAGGCGCTGCGCTTCCTGCACATCGCCCGGCCCGAGGACGCGATCGGCCGCACCTTCGTGACGCCGCACAGCGCCGACCGGACGATCATCGGCGTGGTCGAGGACATGCGGTTCGAGGATGCGCGCGACCCGATCCCGCCGACGATGTACGAATTCGTGGTGCGGCCTCCATCCTCGGCGATCGCGCTGCTGCGCTTCACGGGCGATCCCAAGGCGCTGACGGAGGCCGCGCGCGCCGTGTGGCGGCAGGAAGCGGCCGCCGTGCCGTTCGACGCGATGACGGCGACGCAGAACCTCGCCCGGCTCTACCGCTCGGACGACCGCTCCGCGCACCTGTTCACCATCGGCGCGGTGCTGGCGGTGGCGATCGGCTGCATCGGCCTGTGGGGGCTGGCCTCGTTCAACACCGCGCGGCGCGTGAAGGAGATCGGCATCCGCAAGGTGCTGGGCGCGTCGTCCGCCGACATCGTCCGGCTGCTGGTGGTGCAGTTCCTGCGGCCGGTGCTGATCGCCAACCTGTTCGCCTGGCCGCTGGCGTTCGTGGCCATGCGCACGTGGCTGGCCGGCTTCGACGACCGGATCGCGCTGTCGCCCCTGTTCTTCGTCGCGGCGACCGCGCTGGCGCTTGCCATCGCGGTGGCGACGGTGATCGCGCAGTCGCTGCGCGCGGCGCGTGCCACTCCGGCCTGGGCGCTGCGGCATGATTAGGCTGGTGGCGGCGCTGCTGCTTGTGGGCATGGCCGTGCCCGCGACGGCGGAGACGATCGCCGACGCGGTGACTTCGGCCTATCGGTCCAACCCGCAGCTCGGCGCGGCCCGCGCGCGGCAGGCGGCGCTGGGCGAAACGGCCGAGCAGGCGCGCAGCCTCGGCCGGCTGACCGCCGAGGGGAACGGCGCCGCCGGCTACGACCGCCTGGTCTACGGCCGCGGCGCGGCGGGGACCGCGTCCGCCGCGCTACCGATCTGGGCCGGCGGGCGGGTCAAAACGGCCGTGCGCGCGGCGGAGGGCGACGTCGCCGCCGGCCGCGAGGGCGTACGCGACGCGGAGGCGGCGATCGTGGAGGCGGTGGCGATCGCCTATGCCGACCTGCTGTTCGACCAGCAGGCGGTGGCGATCGCCAAGGCCGACATCGACCTCCTCGAGCATCAGGTGGCGGAGTCGCGCGAGCGCTTCCGGCTGGGCAATGCCACGCGGACGGACGTGGCGCGCCTGGAAGCGCAGCGCGCGGGCGCGGTGGCGACGCTGGCCCGTGCCGAGGCGACTTTGGTCACCGACGCCGCCGGCTTCCGTGCGCTGGTCGGTCGCGACGCGGGCGCGCTGGCGCCGCCCGGCGACACCTTTGCCGCGTTGCCGCCCACGCTGGACGCAGCGCGCGAGCGCGCGCTCGACGCCAATCCGCTGATCCGCCGCAACCAGCGCCTGATCGACGCAGCCGACGCGCGGATCGACCAGGCGCGCGCCGACGGCGCGCCGTTCGTGGCGGCGGGCGGCAGCTATGGTCGTGCGGTGGGCGGGGGCGCGGCGGTCGACCGTGGCCTGCCGCTGGCCGCCAGCGCGGGCGTGACCATACGCGTGCCGATCCTGACCGGCGGCCTCGTCGCCTCGCAGGTGCGGGAGGCGCGCGCCGGCTGGCGGGCAGCGCGGTTCGATGCGGAGGCCGCCGCGCGCGAGGCGGTGCGCGCCACGGACGCCGCCTGGGCCAATCTGGCGGGCGCCCGCGCGCAGGCGGCGGCCAATGCGGACAGCGCCGCCGCCGCCGAGCAGGCGCTAAAGGGCGTGCGTGCCGAATATGCGTTCGGCCTGCGCTCCACGCTCGACATCCTGGTAGCGGACGAGCGGCTGCGCGCCGCCCAGCTTGCGCTGGCGCGGGCGCGTGGCGATACGTTGATCGCCCAGGCGGCGCTGCTGCGTGCGACCGGACGGCTGGACGATGCTTCGTTCGGGCCAGCCGGCGCCGTGCGCGGCTGAGCCGTCACGCGCCTCATGGATGCCGCCGTGCCGAAGCCGTTCGCCCTATGCCTGATCGTGGACGACGACCCCGACGTGCTGCTGTCAGCCCGGCTCGCGGTGCGCACGCTGTTCGACGAGGTGGTGGCGACGCCGTCGCCGCGCGACGCGCTGGCAGTGGTGGCGGCGCGCGCGCCCGACCTCGTGCTGCTCGACGCGAACTTCGCGCGCGGAGCGACAGACGGGCACGAAGGCTTTCTGTGGATGTCGCGCATTCTGGCGCAGGACCCGGCGGCCGCCATTGTGCTCATCACTGCGCACGGCAACGTCGAGGTAGCGGTGGAGGCGATGAAGCGCGGCGCCATCGACTTCGTGTCCAAGCCATGGAGCAACGACGCGCTGCTGGCGACCGCACGCACCGCCGCGGGCCTGCGCCGGCAGCGCCGCGCCGCGCCGGCGGCGACCGGCGGCGCGCCGGACAATACGCTGCTGCTGGGCAGTTCGCCCGCCATGGCGCGCGTCCGCTCGCTCATCGCCAAGGCCGCGCCGACCGACGCCGACGTCATGATCCTGGGCGAGAACGGCACGGGCAAGGAGCTGGTCGCGCGGGAGATCCACAACCGCTCGGGCCGCGCCGGCCGGCCGTTCCAGTCGGTCGATCTGGGCGCCGTATCCGAAAGCCTGTTCGACAGCGAGTTGTTCGGCCATGTGCGCGGCGCCTTCACCGACGCCAAGGTCGACCGCATCGGCCGGATGCAGGCGGCGGACGGGGGCACGCTGTTCCTGGACGAGGTCGGCAACCTGCCGCTGCACCTCCAGCCCAAGCTTCTGACCGCGCTGGAGCAGCGGCAGGTCACGCCCGTGGGCGCGACGCGGCCGGTGGCGATCGATGTCCGCGTCGTGTCCGCCACCAACCTGCCGCCGACACGGCTGGGCGATGAGGCCCACTTCCGCCAGGACCTGCGCTTCCGGCTCAACACGGTGGAGATCCACCTACCGCCGCTGCGCGAACGCCGCGAGGATATCGGCCTGCTGCTCGACCATTTCCTCGCGCTTTACGCCGCAAAATATGGTCGGGAGCCGCGCGCATTGCCGGCGGAGGTGCGCGCCGCGGTAGCCGCGCATGATTGGCCGGGCAACGTCCGCGCGCTCCGCCATGCCGCCGAACGCGCGGTGATCCTGGGCGAGGGCGACGCGTTCGCCGCCGCCGACTTCCTGGGCGCCGCGCCCGCGCCGGCCGTTTCCGCGCCCGATGATGAGCTTCCGCCCGACCTCAACCTTGAACGGGCCGAGCGCCGGCTCGTGGAGCGCGCGCTGCAGAAGGCGGGCTACAACATCTCGGTGGCGGCGGCCGAGCTCGGCCTCACGCGCGGATCGCTGTATCGCCGGATGGAGAAGCATGGGCTCTAGCGGCCTCGGCCGGCGTGTCGCGTCCGGGCTGGCGCTGCCGACCCTGCTGCTGTTGGGCCTGATCGTCCTGTTTGCGTGGCTGCTGCCGCGTCCCGGCTATTATGCTAACAAGCTGGTCGTGGCAGCGGCAGCGGCATCGCTGATGACGCTGGTGTGGCAGCGTAGCCGCCGCACCAACCTGATGCTGGCGCGGTTCATGGCGGCGCTGGCGCATGGCGACCTGACGCAGGGTTTCCGCACGCGCGGCCATGGCGCGGGTCTCGACGAGCTGGCGGCGGCGCTCGACGCGGCGCTGGGCCGGCTACGTGCCGAACGCCGCGCCGCGGCGGCCGAGAACCGCTTCGCCACCGCTCTGGTGGATCAGGTGCCGACCCCGCTGCTGACCGTGGCCGCCGACGGCACGGTGCGCTTGGCCAACGGGGCCGCACGCCACCTTTTCCGCGAAAGCGACGGGCGGCAGGTGGCCGCCTTCGCCCGCTATGGTGGCCGCTTCGCGACGTTGCTGGGCAGCATGGAGCCGGGCGGGCGCGAGGTGTGCCACCTGTTGTGGAACGGCCTGCCCAGGCGCACGCTGGTGGCGGCGTCCACTATCGACGGGGCGGATGGCCGCGCGCGCGTGGTGACGGTGAGCCTGATCCACGAGGAATTGGAGCAGGCCGAACTTGCGACGCAGGCGGACTTGGTGCGCGTGCTGACGCACGAGATCATGAACTCGCTGACGCCGGTCACCTCGCTCGCCGCCAGCGCCGCGCAGCTGCTGGATGCGCTCGATCCGCGTGACGCCGAGGCGTTGGCCGACGCCCGAACCGCCGTCGCCACGCTGGCGCGTCGGGCCGCCGCGATCACCGGCTTCGTCGAGCGCTATCGCGATTTCGGCCGTACGCCCGCCATCGCGGTGCGCCGGTTCGAGGCGCGCGCGTGGGCGGACGATCTGGCCCGCACGTTCCGCACCGGGCCGCAGGCCGCGCGCGTGACGCTTGCTGTGCGGGTGGTGCCCGACGCACTGCGGATCGAAGGCGACCCCGAGCTGCTGGGCCAAGTCGTGCTGAACCTGCTCAAGAATGCGGGCGAGGCGGCCAGCCCCCATGCGTCGGCGCCCGCCGTAACCCTGGCGGTGGAGCAGGCGGATGCCGGGCGCGTGCGTATCGCCGTCGCCGATAATGGACCCGGCTTCCCGGCCGGCATAGTCAACGACGCCTTCCTGCCCTTCTACACCACCAAGCCGAACGGTTCGGGCGTAGGCCTGAGCTTCGCGCGCCAGGTGGTGCTGTTGCACGGCGGCACCATCCAGGCGGCCCCCGCCGGAGGGGCAGGCGGCGAAGTCTTAATCATGCTCTGATCAAGGAGGCTGTGCTGGAAAACGAAGCGTTGGGTGTGTTGCGGACGACGGGCCCGGCCTGTCCGATCAGCAGGGCATGATCTCGCGCAGGATGTCGATCGGGCCGCCTCTCAACTGCGCCCATCGATCGCCCAGCCAGGCTGATTGGCCTGGGCCCACGGCGATGCCTGCGCATCTTCGCCCGCCAGGCTCTTGCGCAGGCGTGAGCGGACGAGCCTATCTTCAAGGATACGGCCGGCGATCCAGAAGACGAAGAAGATCGCCATGAAAGCATAGGCGGTCTTCATTGAAGGCTTGCGATTGCGCTTGCCGATCTCCTCGCCCTTTTTCTTCTTGTCGGGCTGAGGCGCGCCGAGGAACTTGTCGATCGGATTCATCGGCACGTCCTCCGCCTTGATCCGCGATCGCTTCTTCGCCGCTTCCGCCTTCGCCTTGACCACCTCCGGCGGATTGCGCCACTTGTCCATCGCCACCCCGATATGGCCAAGCGCGAAGAAGAACAGGGGCGCTAGAAAGCAGGCCAGCAGCGCTCGGCTCAACAAGTTGTAGTGCAGTTCGCCGCCGACGACCCGCAGGGTGCCGCTGTCGAAAACCGCCAGCTTATCCTGGGGGAGCTGGTTCTTCTTTGTGAAGGTCAGCGTCTCGCCATCGACGCGGTAGGTGGTATTCTTCTCCTCCAGCAGGGGTTCGAACCGGCTGAAGACCTGCGCCGGGGTGCGCGCAGACTGGATCGGCAGCTTGCCCTTGACCCTCCAGATCCAATCAATCCAGCTCAGCTTCACGGCAAGATCCTAGAATTCGTGGAACGGCAATCCGGCTTGACGGTCATCAAAGGCGCATCGCTTGTGCGGCCAAGCGCGGTTTGTCGCTACTCCGCCGGAACCGCGGCCATCGAGTCGCGCCTGGCCACCTTCTGCCGGATGGTCTTGTACGGCTCGGACAGCGAGTAGTGCATCGTCTCCCACACGGTCATGCGGCGGCCCCCATCCTGGCCCAGCAATTCCGCCTCGCCGTCCTTGCAGGTGCCGTGCATGCGATCGATGAAGATCCACGTCCCCGAATAATTGCTGCGGGTGCTGTCATAATCCTGCGCGTGATGCAGGCTGTGATGCTCGGTCGTGTTGAAGATCCTGAACCACCACTTGGGCGTGTTGAAGCGGATGTTGCAATGCTGGTAGCTGCTCACGGCCAGGCCGAACGCGCCCGCAAGAAGCGCGGCGCGGGGGAGAAAATCGAACAGCCCGCCGACGCCGAGGCCGATCAGGAAAATTTCGATCGGATTGCCGACGCTGCCCTTCTGCACGTTCAGCTGCGTCAGATAGTGATGCGGCGCATGGGCAACCCATAGCGGATACCAATTGTGCATCGCGCGATGCATCCAATACTGAAAGTAGTCGCCGATGAAGGAGATGGTGAAGGCCTGCAGCAGCAGCGGCAGCCCCATGAACCAGGCGAACTTCGCAAGGTGGAACGTGTCCTGAAACCAGCTCACGATCGCTTCGCTGTTGATCGGCCCGAACACCACCCGGACGAACATCATGCCCATGGCGACATAGAAGGTATCGCAGGCCAATTCCTTCCAGGTGTGCTGCCAGCTCTTATAGCGTGGGCTGATCCACTCCATGGCGAGCATCATGACTTTGACGCCGTAGCCGATCCAGAGCGTCACGGAGGGTTTGATCCACGCTGCTGGCGCATAATAGTAGAAGGCTACGACCGCGAACAGGAAGGCCGGTTGGAAGTGGGTGAAGAAAAACCGCTTCGTCGGCCCACCCTGCACTCTGCCCAGCTTGTCGAGCCCCTCAGTGATGGGCGCACTAACCATGTACGACGGCTTTTCGGCCTGAACGGTCTGGGTCATGTCGATCTCTAGTCAGAGGTGGCGGGAGCCATGCGACTCGAAACCTCTACAACCCAAATCACCAGTTTTGGCGTTACGTTGTTTAACGCATTCGGCGACGCACGGCGCACCCGGCTGAGTTCTGCGCAGTGGCATGGCGACCCGCAGAAGGGCGGCAAGCCCGGTGCATCGCGGCATCCAAAGCGGACTGTGATGTCCACCGGCCGGTCCGGCTGAGCGACGCCGATCCTACGTCAAACAACCCATTCTTGCAGATAAGCAGATCGCCCAATCGAACAGAGCACCTGAACGGGCGGCGAGCCGCAACGGCCGGTCCTAGAACAGAAGGAGGATGCCTGCTCTGGCGCGGGGCAGATAAACGGGGGTAATGATGATGAATAATGCTGGGCTGCGGCTGCGGCTGCTTTCGGCGACCATCCTGGCCGGCGCCGTCGCCACGCAAGGGCAGGCGCAACAGCAGGCCGCGGCCGAGACGCCGGCGGCGACGGTCGAGACGGACGGCAACGAGATCATCGTCACCGGGTCGCGACGGGCCGTGTCGTTGCAGGACGTGCCGATCAACATCAGCGCCATCACGGGCGCGGCCCTCGAAACGAACCGGCTGGACGACATCGGCGACATCGGCCTGTTCACGCCCGGCCTGACCGTGCCCGAAACGGGGCCGCGGACGGCCAACAGCATCGTCCTGCGCGGCATCACCTCCGGTGGGCCGGGCGGCTCCAACCGCAGCACCGCGGTCGGCGTGTATCTGGGCGAAATCCCGCTCTACGTCGACTTCAAATTCCTCGACATCAATCGGGTGGAGACGCTGCTGGGGCCGCAGGGCACGCTATACGGCCTGGGCACGCTCGCGGGTGCCATCCGCTACATTCCCAATCGGCCCAACTTCTCGCGCATCGAGGTCGAAACGCATGCGCGCGTATACGACGTCGCGCATTCTTCGGGCGTCGGCAACGTGGTGGACGCCACGATCAACCTGCCCATCGTGCAGGACAAGATCGCGCTGCGCGTGACAGGCGGCAATTACAACGATCCGGGGTTCATCGATTCGCCCTTTCTCGTGCGTCAGCTCGGCGTGTCGCTGCCGCAGCCGAACTTCAACAATCCGGCGGCCGTGGCGGCCAACCTGCGCCGCGGCAAGGACCTGAACGACGAGGATACCTACGCCGTTCGTGCGCAGCTGGGCTTCAACCTTGGATGGCTGCGGCCGACCTTCAGCTACATCCGTCAGCGTACCCAGACCCGTGGCACGCAGGCCAATGGCGGCTACGGCGCGCGCTACACACTCAACGCGAACGGCGTGGCGTTTCCGGACGGGCAGTGCGTCTACGCCAACTGTCGCGGCGTGCTCGGCACCGGCAAGTACGAGAATGGCGGGCGCGTGGAGCAGCCGGCGCGACGCACGCTCGACCTGTTCGCGGCCGAGATCGAGGCCGACATCGGCGGCATCGCCCAGCTCGTGTCCGCCACCGCTTACTCCAAGCAGCACCTCTACTCGCAGGGCGACATCGCCGACCTGCTGCTCGACCTCGACTATGATTACGAGCTCTTCCCCTCCTTCGCGGGCACGACCACTTCGGACAGCAAGCCCAAGCAGTTCAACCAGGAGGTGCGCCTCGTCTCGACGCATGGCGGGCCGATCAACTGGGTGCTGGGCGGCTTCTACAACCACTACAAGAGCTACACCTTCAGCGCCGAGCGCATCCCCGGCTTTCCCGAGTTCGGTGCCGCCAACTCCACCGGGCGCGGCAGCCTGTACGGCACGCTCTACAGCGGCCTCGTGCGGCCGGACGGGCTGGAGTACATCTCGTTCACCGACACCTATACCAAGGAATATGCGGCGTTCGGCGAGGCGACCTGGCACATCACGCCCAAGCTGCAGATCACCGGCGGCCTGCGCTACTACAAGTACAAGTCCTACATCTCGGGCGCGACCGACACGCCGCTGCTGTCGGGCGGGCGCCGGCGCACGCCCTATCCGCTGATCCAGTTCGATCCCTCGCGCATCCGCACCGGATCGACCAAGGATGACGGGTTCGTCTACAAGGTCAACGCATCCTACGAGTTCAGCCGCGACCTGCTGCTCTACGGCACCTATTCGACCGGCTATCGGATCGGCGGCGTCAACCGCGTGGCGCCATGCGTCATCCCGCTGCCCGCGGGCCAGAACGTGTGCGCGCTGCCCAACGAACTGTCCTACGGACCCGACGAGACGAAGAATTACGAGGTCGGCGTCCGGTTCAGCCTGCTGGACAGGAAGCTGCAGGGCACGGTCGACCTGTACAATATCGATTGGACCAATCTGCAATTGGGTAGCCAGACCGCAAATGGCGCGGTGGGGATCACCGCCAACGCGGGCGGCGCGCGCAGCCGCGGCGTGGAAGCGACGCTGTCGCTCACGCTCGGCAAGCTCAATCTTTCGGGCAATTACACCTATCTCGACGCCCAGCTGACCCAGGACGCGCCCGGACTGATCGGCGGCCTGAGCAAGGCCTTCGCTATCCCCGGCGCAGGCGACGCGTTCGACGGCGACCGGCTGCCGGGCTCGTCCAAGCATGCCGGCTCGATCACCGCCGCTTATACGATGCCCATGGCCGGCGACGCCGACCTCAGCCTCGTCTGGACCACGGCCGTGCGTAGCAACACCTTCTCCACCACCGGGCTGCGCGGTTACGGCGAGAAGATCCCCGGCTATTCGACCAGCCGCGCATCCGTCACGTACAAGACGCGCAACTGGGAAGTGTCGGTCTTCTCGAACAACATCTTCGACAAATATGCGACCTCCAGCGTGTCCAACGACTACACGCTGGCGCGCGCCAACGATGGCGTGCTGATCCGCTCTTACGGCTTCGGCGTGATCCAGCCGCGCACGATCGGCGCCGAGATGCGCATCCACTTCTGAGCGGCCTAGGAAAGGAGCGCCGCCTCCGGTGCGGCGCTCTCGATCAGGTCGCGTGGTGGTCAGTCGACGGCGATGTCGTGCGCCGCGAAGAAGGCGCGCACCGGTTCCAGCGCCTCGGCATGGATGCGCCAGCGCCCGATCGCGTCGGCGTTGAGAGGGCGGCGGACCTGCGCCGCGCTGGGGGTCGCCACCGCGGCGCGGTTGCGATGGAAGTCCAGTGTCCCGGCGTCCCAGTCGAGCCCGCAATGGGCGAGCAGCCGCCGCGTCTCGCCCTCCTGATCGGCGACCAGCGCCTCGTAGCCGAGTTCCAGGATGCGACCGGGGAAGCGGCGCTGCCAAAAGGCCATCAGCTGGTCGAACCGCGCAAAATATCGCGCCGTGTCCAGCAGGTCGTTCGAATAGAAGTAATAGTCGGAGCGCGGTGCGAACAGGTTCTTGAAGTTGCTCCACACCAAGTCCATCGGATGCCGGCGAAGACACACGATGCGCGCGTTCGGCAGGGCGGACGCGATGTGCCCGATATACAGGAAGTTGGTCGGCAGCTTGTCGATGAAGCGCGGCCGGCTCGTGGCGCGGTGGGGAGCGGCACGCGCGAGATACCGCTCGCCGAGCGCATGGCGATCGATTTGGAGGGAGGCGCGGATCGTGGCGGCATCGATCACCACGCGCGACGTGGTGCCCGCCAGTTCCTTGACCGCCAGCGGCATCGCTTGCAACTCGCCCGCCGACGCCACCGCCGGATGCGAGGACAGGATGCGGTCGACGAGCGTCGTGCCGGTGCGCGGCATCCCGAGCACGAAGATCGGGGCCGGATCGGGATGCCCCATCCCAGGCAGGGCGTCGGTCGCGAATCCCTGTTCGAGCGCCTCGAACAGGGCTGCGTCCCGCTCGAAATCGTAGCGGAGGTCCCGCTTGCGCGCGGCATTGGCCGCCGCCAGGTGCTCGAACGCTTCGCCGTGGCGGCCCAGATCCTCCAATTCCTTGGCCAGTGCGTATTGCAGGCGCATGCGGTCCAGGGCGTCGCCGGTCTGCGTGAGCGCCGTCCGCAGCCGTTCCACGTGATGGCCGTCACGGTCGTGGCGCTTGAGGATCGCAAGCGCGTAATGCGCACGCGCATGGCCGGGCTCGCGCGCCAGCAGGCGCTCGTAATGGCGTTCGGCCTCCTGCACCCGTCCTGTGAAGCCGCAGGCTGCCGCCAGATTGTAGCGGAAGCCGCTATTATCCGGGGCGCGCGCGACTGCGGCCTCGAACGGCGTCACCGACGCCTCGTGATCGCCGAGCCGCGCCAGCACGCAGCCGATCGTGTCGAGGCTGAGCGCGTCGTCCGGGCCGAGCGACAGCGCCGTCCGCGCGATGCGACCGGCTTCTTCGTCCTTCCGGCCGAGGCTCAGCAGCCGGGCATATTGCGCCAGCCGTTGCGGCGTCGGCGCCTGCGCGACGGCGCGCTGCATCAGCGGCAGCGCGCGCGACACCCGGCCGGCCTCTGCCTCGGCCAGACCCAGCAGATACCAGCCCTCGGGCCGGTCAGGCCAGCGCCGGCAGAGGTCCGACGCCAGCGCACCGGCCAGAGCGATGTCACCACGCGCCAGCGCGGCCTCGGCCGCGGCAATGGCGGTCGTGTCGATCATGGCTGGCGGAACAGGGCAGGCATTCCGAAGCGATTGGCGGACGCGATTGGCGATGTCATCCCCGTCCGGACACCTCGAGCACACTTTGCATGCCGCGCCTGCGGGTCGGCCGGCGTCCGGCTATGATCGAATTGGGAGGTGTTGTGACTTGTTTTCTGACTCGTTGGCGTTCCGTCCCCGTCCTTCTGCTGGCGACCGCAGCGGCTGCCGCTGCCCTCGGAGGGACCATCTCGGACACGACGTTCAGCGGGCGGTGGCGGCTGGACACCTCCTCGCTGGTCAGCGGCGCCAAGCCGACGACCTTCCGGCTGGCCGGAGGCCTCTTCCGCAAGAATAGCGAGGAGCCCGTTCGCGCGGATGGCCAACCGCACCGCGTCGCCAGTGACGGCTATGTCGACGAGGTGTCCATCACGGTCAAAAACGATCTGCTCGTGAGCGAGGTCGATCGCATCCGCGGCAAGCTCGCTTATGCGGTCGACTATGTGGTGTCCGCGGATGGCCAGACGCTGACGTCGCACGTGACCAGCTATACCAGTCCGAGCGGACAGCCGGTGCAGACGCAGGACGTGCAGCGTCGGGTGGGTCCGGTGGTCAAGGGTGCCCACATCCTGTCGGGACAGTGGAAGCGCATCAGCATAGCGGCGGATGCCAAGAGCGATTGGCTGCTAAAGCTCGACGGCAGACGCTTCAGCTGGCGGACGGAGGCCGGGATCGGCTATGACGCGCTGATCGGCGGGGCCTCCGTGCCGATCGACGGCGACAATTCCGGCGCCCGCGCGGCGATCACGCGTCCGCGATCCGATACCATTGTCGAGACCGACTTTTCGGCAAAGGGCCAAGTCGACGATGTCCTATCGATGCAGCTGCTGCCCGATCACGCCACCATCCGCGCCACGGCGTGGCTGCCCCGCGTGAAGAGGAGGTCGACCTTCTTCCTGCACCGCGTTCCGGACTAGGAGGGGGGGCGACGTCGTTCCGGCGAAGGGGCATGTGGAACCTGCTTGGGGCCGCTCAGAGAGCCTGGTTCGGCTTGTTCGCCGCCAACATGGCGTCCCACGTCTTCCAATCAATCGATCGACCAGGATAGGCGACCCGCGAAAACGGCCAATCGGCCTTCATCCAGTTCGTGACCCAGGCGTACAGCGCCGCATCGAAGCCGTGATCGAGCTCGTCCTTGGTCACCCACAGGCGCACGACCGCATCATAGCCGTCGACCTTGCTTGGCGAGACGTACACGCACCCGCGCTCGCGCTTCCCGTCCGGCGTGAGCACGGCATAGGCGAAGGACTGCCGCTTCCCGAACCGTGCCGCTTCGTTCTCCATGTCTCGCATCGCCTCGGCATGGGAAATGCCGGGGCGCGGCCAGGCGGTGCTGCGCGTGAACGTCTGCTGCAGGTGTTCGATCGACGACATGTAGGCGGCAAAGTCGATGTCGACCAAGGCCGGGCCGAGCGGCACCAGCGTGAAGCCCGCACCCTCGACCCGCGTCGGTACGGCAAATCCGGCCGGCACGAGCGGCCCCGCTTGCGTGCGAGCCGCCGCATCGGCTGCGGAACCCCACCACGCCGGTGTCGCCGTCGGGATGGCGAGCGCTGCGGCGGCAAGCAGCAGTGACTGAACGGAACGCGACATGGATGCGGTCTCCCCGCGCCGGCTTCCAGCCACGGGATCGCGGCGGCAATACGCCGTTTGATCACCCCGCGGGGCTCAGCGCTCGGTCGAGACGGCAGATCATCTACGGGTTGGCCGCGTCGGGCAGAGGCCAAACGGGTGGGCGGCTGGTTCAGTAGTGGGCGGCGAGGTAGGCGGTGATCCGGGCGGCGTCTTCCGGCGGCACGGGCGCACCATACACGCCGACCATCTTGGCGACCTCGCTCTGCCAGAAGGCCGTCCCTCGGCTGGGCGGCTGCGTCAGGATATAGTCGAGCGAGTGGCACGCTGCGCAATGCGCCGCGACCAGCTCCGCATCCGGACTTGTTGGGGCGATCTGCGGCTCGTTCGCGGCGAGCGCGTAGGGCCGCGCCGCCGCGGCGGCGACGGCCGCCAGGCAGCCCAGCGCGACGGCAAGCGCGGCCTGACGCCTCATGCCGCCACCAGCCGCGTCGTCTCGACCACGTTGCGCATGTAGCCGGCGGGTTGCCAGCGCGGCGCAGCCGGCTGCTCCTCCCCGCTCACCGCCACCGCGCGGACGCGCAACTCGTGCACGCCGGGCACCAGCGGCAGCGCGAGCCGCCACGCGCGGAAAGAGAAGCGACCGAGATCCTCGCCCAGCGCCGTCCGCTGCCACGAAGCGCCGCCATCGGCCGAAACCTCCACCTTGGCGATGCCGCTGCCGCCATCAAACGCAATGCCGCGGAGCGGCACACGTCCCGCCCGCACGCGCGCCCCATCGGCGTGGCTGGTAAGGAAGGAGCGGACATTTAGGCGCCCGATCGGCCGCGTCCGCTCGGGCTTGCCGCCCGGGGGAACGCAGGCGCAATCGTTGTCCGGAATGCGGTAGGCGGTCTTCATCCAATAGCCCTCATACGCCGCGGGCAGTACCTCGATGCGGTGGAGGTGCTTGACCCAGTAGGTGCCGTATTGGCCGGGCACCACCAGCCGCAGCGGGTAGCCGTTGAGGAAGGGCAGCGGCTGCCCGTTCATCGACCAGGCGAGCAGCACCTCCTCGTCCCGCGCGTGGTCGATGTCGAGCGCCTTGACGAAGTCGGCCACCGTGTCCGCCGGCGGGCGGTCGAGCCCGTCGAACGTCACCGCGCGCGCGCCTGCCTTGATGCCCGCGCGGTCAAGCACCGCGCGCAAGGGCACGCCTTCCCACCGTGCATTGCCCATCGCGCCGTTGCCGAGCTGCCCGCCCGCCACGCGCGGGGCCAGGAAGCCGCGGCTGTTGCCCGAGCACTGGTTCACCGCCACCACCGAGGCGCGCGGGAAGTCGCGTCGCAGGTCGGCCAGCGACAGGTCGAGCGGCCGCTCGACATGGCCGCCCACCGTCAGCCGATGCGTCGCGGCGTCCGCGTCCAGCGGCAGGTCGGACAGGTGATAGCGCACGAAGAAGGCGTCGTTCGGCGTCAGCACGCCCTCGTCGAAGGCGGCAAAGGGCGTCTCCAGCTGCGGCGGCCGCGTGGTCAGCCGCAGCATCGGGCGCTTGCCCGGATAGCGTACCAACGGCCGCTCGCCATTGGCGAAGGGCAGCGTCTCGCCCAGCGCCGGCGCGACGAGGCCGATGCCCAAGCCGCTTACTAGGCTCCGCCGCGTGAGCATGGAGCCGGGACTCGACGAGTCGGACCTGAGCCTATCCATCAACGCTCACCCCATGACGTGCCAGCAGCGCGCGCGCATTGCCGAACAGAACGCGTCGTTCGTCGCTAGCCGACAATCCCGCCGCGCGCACGTTCTTCAGCACGGGAGCGATCGTGGCCGCGGGCGCATAGTCCGACCCGAACAGGATGCGATCGGCCCCGATCACGCGCGCCGCCGCTGCGACCGCCGCCGGGCCCTGTCCCGCAGCCCCGGTATCGAGCCAGATCCGGTCGAAGCGCGCGCGCGGCGGCGGGCTGGATCGCGCAACCGTCTCCGCGACGAGAGCGGGCAGGCCCGATCCGCCGAGCATCGCGACCTGCACGGTCACGTCGGGATAGATATCGAGGAAATCGGTATAGGCCAGCGTCAGAACCGCCGACGCGAACTGCCATGCCGTGTCCAGCGCGGCACGCTCCGGCACCGCGTCGGCGTGGAGCAGCACGGGCGGCTGGCCGGGCACCGATTGGTGCGCGTAGCCCGTGTGCAGGTAGATGTGGCTCCGCCGCCGCTGCGCTTCGGCGAAAACGGGCGCGAAGGTCCGCGCCGCCGCTAGGCTGGCGAAGCCGTTGACCGGCAGCACCGCGCCGATCAGGCCCAGCGCGTCATGCGCGCGCGCCAGCTCGCGCACGGACCAGCCGATGTCGGAGGTAGACAGCACTGCCACGCCGCTGAACGTCCGCGGATGCGCCCGCACCACTGCCGCCAGTTCGTTGTTATAAGCGGACCATAGGGGCAGCGTGTCCGCAGGCGGCAACGCGGGATCGACGCCGAGCGTGGTCGGCCAAGACAGTAATTGGTGCCGAATGCCGAGCGTCCGGAGGTGGTCCAGGCGCGCGTCGATGTCGAACCATTGCGGCCCGAGCGGAAACGGCGCCGTCGCCTCGCCCGCACCCGTGCGGTGGAGCGCCCGCGCGCCGCTTGCGTCCATGGTGATGCGCGGCCCGAAACTGCGGGCGGACAGGAGGGCGATCGCGCGCGGCGAGAACCAGTGGCTGTGGAGGTCGATCACCGGGCCAGCGGGTGCGGCGGCCGCGGGCCGGGCGAGCGCGCCGATCGCGGGCACCGCCGCCAGCGCGCCAAGCAGCCCGCGCCGCGTCGCGCCGTCGCTCACGGCCGGGAGGCGGGCTGTGGGGCGGCGGCTTGGCCGACCAGCGTGCCGCCCGCGGCGGCATAGCCGTCAACGCCGATCGCGCCCGCCACGCGGAAGCCGCTGGCCGTGAGCAGCGCCGCCGCCTTCTTCGCCCGCGCCGCATGATTGGACACGGTCACCACCGTCCGATCCCGCGGCAGGAAGGGTGAAGCGCGTTCGAGGTCGCCCAATTGCACGCTAAGGAAGACGGGGAACCCGCCCTTGGCCGCGATCTCCTCGGCGCGCCGCACGTCGACCACCACCAGCTCGCCCGGGCGCGCCAGCAACGCGTCCATGCGTGCGCGATCGAGTTCGGGCACGTTCGCCTCCGGCGCTGCGGGAGCGGCTGGAGGCTGAGCGGGCAATGCGCCGGGCGCCAGCAGCGCGAGCAGAAGGAACCCGGCGAGGACTGCATGGGTCATGGGTGATCGTCCTGATGAGGCGCGGGTCATCGCGCGATGATCGGCTTGTCGAGGGGCACGCCCACCGCGCCGCCGCCGAACGGGCCATTATTCTCGACGCAGATCCGCTCCATATGCTCGTCCAGCGGCGGCTTGCCGGGGCGGTTCGCGCGCACGCCTTCGTAATGCCAGCCGTCGTCGCTGTCGGCCTCCGTATAGCGGCGCGCAGGGATCGTGGCGGTCCAGGGCCGCGAATAGACGGTCGGGTCGGTGAAGGTCGCGACGTAATTGTAGCGCTTGCCGCCGGGGTCGAAGATGTAGCGCTCCTGGATGCGCACCTTGTCGCTGGCGAAGTCGCCCGAGCGGCCGAACAGCGCCTTGGCATTGTTGTTGGCGACATCCACCACCAACGTGTTGCCTTCCCAGTGACCGCGGGAGTCGGCGTTCCACAGCTTGATGTTGTCCGGCAGGTGCGGGCCGCCGAGCCGGATCACGCGCGTGCCCGAGTTGAACAGGAACAGCACGTATCCGGGATATTGCCGCACCTCGTAGCCGTGCCAGGTCAGTGACTTGGGCACGCCGGCGGGCGCACAACGCGCGAGCGGCTCCACGAAGCTTGGGCGGTTGGGCAGCGTGAAGTTGCGCGCGAACTCCTGCTGCAGGGCGCGCGCCGCGGGCAGGTAAGGTACCTGGCCGTCGGCGGGGTCGGTGACGCGGCTCGGCGCGCGCTGATCCCGTGGCAGCTTGGCGGCGGCGGAGGGTTCGCCGGGGGCACCCGCCTGCGGGTCGGTCCAATTGTTGTGATTGGCGATGGTGTTGGACCAATGGCCCTGCACGTCGGGCTGGCCGTCCGCCAGCTTGGGGCCGTTCCACGGGCCGGATGCGATCTTCGGCACCGTCTTTTCCCAGCGGATCACCTGGCCGTCTCCGGGCGCGGCGGCGGGTGGCTGCGCCTCGGCCGCGGCTGACGCGGCCACGATGAAAAGCAGCCGCATCATCACTTCACGTCCTTGTGCGGATAATATTGGTCGTAGACCAGGGTTTGGCAGTAATCCTCGATCAGCTCGAAGCCCTTCTCGCGCCGGTTGAGCTGGATGTGGATCGTCCAAGGCCTGGAGAAGACCTTCGGATCCTCGACGGTCGCGGTGTAGGCAATGGTGTTGGCGTCCTGGTACTGCCATCGCTCGACGACATGCAGCGCGTCGCTGTGGTAATTGCCCGCGCGGTCGAGCCAGGTCTCGTCGTTGAAGTCGGTAACATCCACCACCAGCGTGTCGCCCTCCCAATGACCCCGGCTGTCGCCCAGCCAGAACTCCTGGTGCTGATCCACGGGATGGAGCGTGTCGTTGGTGTGGATCGTGCGGACCTGATGGCCGAGCTGGTGGACAAGGGTCAGGTCGCGGTCGCGCTGGAAGACCTGGAACGGCGCGGAATAATAGACGCTGCGCGGCACGCCCAATGTCCAGCATTTCAGCCGCGGATCGTCCTTGGCCCGCGTCTCGAAATTCCTGGTCCGCTTGGCCAGCGCCTTGGGCAGGTAGGGCAGCATGCCGCCCTCCACCACGCCCGCGCCGGGCGGCGCGTCGCTGCGGCCCGAATGCGGCTCCAGATCGTAATCCGCCTCGCTCAGCGTCTGCCAGATGCCGGAAAAGTCGGGATGGCCGTTGGCCAGGCGCGGGATCGGGCCCTGCGCCTGACCGGCGGTGGCGGCCAGCAGCAGCGCCGCAACCGCCGGGAGGGAACGCTTGGCCACCTCAGCGCCCCTTGGCGGCGCCCGGCGCATCCGCCGCGCTGCCGATCAGGACCGCCCGCCCGTCCGCCAGGGTGGCGACCCGCGCATAGCCGAACGCGCCGCCGTTGCGCGAGCGGAAGCCCTCGATGCGGACATGCTTGCCCGGCTCCACGTCTTCCTTCGCGACGCCCTTGGCGTGGAGCAGGATGGGCGTGCCGAACTCGAACCCCCAATTGGTAACGCCGGCCTTGTCCTTCACGTCCAGGTAGATCCAGCTGTGTGGATTGACGATCCGCACCTTGGTGATCTCGCCTTCCACCGTCACGGGCTTGGTGGCGTCGAATTCGGCCGCGAAGCTGTGGTGCGCGAGCGCGGGCGCGGCGGCGAGCGCCAACGGGATGAGGGCAAGCATTTTCATGGGACGGTTCCGCTTTTGGGGGACTGTGGACATCAGAAGCGCTGCTGCAGCGTGGCGTAGAGGAAGGTGCCGTTCGACCCGTCCGGATGGATGAAGCCGTAGCGGTTGATGCCGTTCACCTGGTTCGCCTGGATGTACTTGGCGGGATAGGTGTTGAAGAGGTTCTGCGCGCCGATCGCCGCCCGCGTCCGCTCGGCGAACGACCAGCCCACCTCCAGGTTGGTGACCCATTGCGGGTCGTAGCGCTGGTCGAACGCCGGGTTGGTCGGGTGCGTGTAGGTGTAGGGACCGTAGACGATCTGGTTCGCGTCCACGTCCAGCCGGCCGAGCGTGGCGTGGGCGCCCGCGACCACCTTCCAGCGCGGCGCGCCCTTGTCGATGTCGGCCAGGCGCCCGCGGCTGAAATAGGTCAGGCCCGATCCGGCCGGCGCCGCCTTGACGTTGGAGATGCGCGTGCGGCCGGTGGAGAAGGCGAGCGACAGGTCGGTGTCGGCGCGGCCCGCCTTGAACTGGTAGCGCGCGACCGCGTCCAGCCCGCGCGTGCGCGTGTCGAGCGCGTTCAGGAAGAAGTTGGCGGTCTTGACGGTGGGCAGGCCCGCGGCGGCGGTGACGGCCGCCACGAACGGCCCGGTAAGGCCGTTGGCGTTGGGGCCATCCGTCTGCAGGATGAAGCCGTCGATCTTGATCTGGTAGACGTCGACGGTGAACGACGCGCCGCGGAACGGCTGCAGCACCAGCCCGCCCGAAATGTTGCGCGACTTCTCCGGATCGAGCGGGCGGGCGCCGAGTGCCGCCACCGCCGGATCGTCGGGCCGGAACAGCCGCGTGCGCGACGCGAGCGACTCGTCCAGCTGACCGCTGAAGCTGAAGATGCCGGTGGACGACGTGACCTGGTTGCCCAAGAGCGCGATCGCGGGCGCGTGGAAGCCGGTGGAGATCGTGCCGCGCACGGCGATGGCGCGGGTGATGTCCCAGCGCCCCGACAGCTTGCCGGTCGTGGTGGTGCCGAAGTCGGAGTAATGCTCGATGCGGCCGGCGGCGCCGATCGTGACGCCGTCGAGCGGGAACACGTCCACGCCCGCATAGCCGCCCCACACGTTGCGCGACACGCTGTTGAGATCGACGGGCGTGAGCCCGCCGACGTCCGACCCGTAGCGCGCAGGCTTGCCGGCGTTGGGCCCGTCCAGGATCGGCACGCCCCCGTTGTTCCAGGATTGCTCGTCGCCCGGCTCCAGCGCCGCCCAGCGTTCGTGGCGGTAGATCGCGCCCGCGCTGAAGTTGGCGGGCTTGGCCAGGCCCAGGTCGAAGTCCTTGATGTAGTCGAGCGAGACGGCGACCTGGCTGCTGCGATACTTGCCGAGATAGAAGGAGCGCTGGCTGGCGAGCCCGTAGCTGGGCGAGGCGCTGTCATAGACGTAGGTCTTGTTGATGTTGCGGCCGGCGCTCACCCCCAGGTCGAACGCGCCGAGCCCGCCCGCATCCAGGCGCAGCCCGCCGGTCAGCGCCGCGTCGTACAGCAGGCCCCGGATTTGCGGCTGCGTGCCGTCGGGGTTGAAGGCGCGCAGATTGCCGTCATTGCGGGGCTCGGTCGGGTTCACCCGGTTGCGCGTGTCGGTGAAGGCCCAATTGAGCGAGCCATAGGCGCGCAGGCGATCGGTCAGCCCGATCTCCCCATTGGCGAGGATCGCGATATTGTCGGTGTTGGCGTTGCCCCAGCGCCCCACCGCATTGCGGTCGGCGGTCTGCTCGCGCGGGTCGCCGGGGAAGTAGCGCTGGCGCCAGTCCGGACCGCTGCGGTCGGTGACGTTGCGCGTCGACCCGTTAATGTGCAGGTCGATGAAGCCGTCGCCCGGCAGCGAATGCGCCAACGTCACGCCCAGCGATTTGGTGAGGCCGTCGCCGCGGGTATATTCCCCCACCTGCGCGTTGACGTCGATGCCCTCGCGCTGCTTCTTTAGGATCAGGTTGATGACGCCGGCGATCGCGTCCGAGCCGTATTGCGCCGACGCGCCGTCGCGCAGCACTTCCACGCGGCCGATCGCATTGAGCGGGATGGTCGATAGGTCGACGAACTGGCCGACGCGATAGGGATCGACCGCGGCCAGCCGGCTCGACGGGTTGCGTCGCTTGCCGTCGACCAGGATCAGCGTGAGGTCGGGCGGCAGGCGGCGCAAGGAGGCTGATCGCGTGCCGTAGGTGCCCTTCACCGCATTCTGCGTCTGCGGGAAATTGAACGACGGCAGCAGCCGTTGCAGCGCCTGGTTGAGGTTGACGGTGCCCGTCCGTTCCAGCGCGGCCTCGCCCACCACGTCGACGGGGGCGGGGCTCTTCAGCACGGCGGTTGCGCGTTGCGTGCCAGTCACCACGATGTCCTCGCCGCCGGATGCCGGCGCGTTCGGCTCCGCCGCCGCGTCCGTCGCTGCCGCGGCGGTAGCCGCGGGCACGACCTGCCCTGCCGCAGACGCAGACCATCCCAGCCCCAGCAGCGCACCAGCGGCGCTGCCGAGGTGCAGCGCACCTCGAACCATGTCTCGTGATCCCCTTATTATCCTACTTAGATGATAGGGATTCACTGACATGGCCAGAACAGTTTTGCTTTGGCGTCGGAAAGGGCGGCTTCGCTGCGCCGCAGCATGGCAGGCTGTCCTGCCGGACCAAGTGGCCAGAATGGAATCCTTGCCCTCGGCGACGGCCGGCCATAGGCGCGGCGTCCCTTCGCAGCGCAGGCATCATGATCATGTCACTCCCCGTTCGAGTGGCCGGACTGGACTTCGGCACGACCAACAGCGTCGCGGCTCTCGGCCGCGGCACGGGCGAGCCGCCGGGCTTGGTCGCGTTCAACGGGCCGGACGGGCCGGGCGAGGTCTTCCGCTCGGCGCTGTGCTTCTGGCATGATGACGAGGTGCGCGGCGGGGTGGCGATCGAGGCAGGGCCGGCCGCCATCCACGAATATCTCGAATATCCGGGCGACAGCCGCTTCCTGCAGTCCTTCAAGTCGGTCGCCGCCAGCCCCTCGTTCGAGAGCGCGGCGGTGTTCGCCAAACGCTACCGCTTCGAGGAGCTCGGGCGGCTGTTCCTCGGCAAGCTCGCCGCGCATGCCGGCGGCCAGCTCGATCGATTAGACCGCGTCGTCATCGGTCGCCCGGTCCACTATGCAGGAGCACGGCCTGATCCCGTGTTGGCACGAACGCGCTACGACGCGATGTTTGCCGGCTTCGGGCGCGAGATCCATTATGTCTACGAGCCGCTGGCCGCCGCGTTCAGCTACGCGTCCCGTCTCGACGAGCCCGCCATTCTCCTAGTCGCCGACTTCGGCGGCGGCACCAGCGACTTCTCCGTGGTGCAGGTGGCGGAGCCCGGCGCGCGGCAGCGCTGCCGGCCGCTCGGCCATGCCGGCGTCGGCCTCGCCGGCGACCGGTTCGACCAGCGCATCGTCGACCGGCTGGTGCTACCACGGCTCGGCAAGGGCGGGCAGTATCGATCGTTCGACAAGCTGCTCGACATCCCCGGCGGCTGGTTCGCCGATTTTTCCGACTGGTCGAAGCTGGCCTTGATGCGCAATCGCCGGACGCTTGAAGAGCTGGAGCGCCTGCGCAGGAGCGCGCTGGAGCCCGATGCGATTGCGCGCATGATCGCGCTGATCGGGAATGAACTGGGCTTTCCGCTCTACGATGCGGTCGGCCGGCTGAAGCGCGCACTGTCGGCAGAGGAACATGCGACGTTCCGCTTCTCCGGCGCTGGCGTGGAGATCGAGGCGGCGGTCACCCGCGCCGAGTTCGAGGCGTGGATCGCCCCCGACATCGTCCGTATCGCGGACGCGGTGGACCAGGCGCTCGCCAATGCCGGCGTGACGGCGGCGGACGTGACCCGCGTGTTCCTCACCGGGGGCACCTCGCTCGTGCCGGCGGTGCGCGCGCTGTTCACGGAGCAGTTCGGAACAGACCGGATCGTGTCGGGCGGCGAGCTCACCTCCATCGCGCACGGCCTCGCCCTCGTCGCGCAGGAGGACGACCCTTCGGGATGGAGCGCCTGAGAGCGCCCGCGGTCCGTTCGCCGATCCCAGGTCTCGGCCAGTCCTCTTGGAAGAGCGGACGCGGGATCGGCTAGGCGCGGCGCGAGCTTGGGCGCGGCACGAGACGATCAAGCGCATCCGCATTGTCCCGACCCCATTGATAAAGCAGCTCGACCGGCTCGACGAAGCGCCGCCCCAAGTCCGTCAGGCGGTATTCCACCATCGGCGGAATGGTGCTCTGGACGTGCCGGCTGAGAAGCCCGCTCGCCTCCATGTCCCGTACGGTCTGCGTCAGCATCTTCTTGGAGATGCCCGGCAGGCTGCGCTGGAGCACGCCGGTGCGCGCCGCCCCGCCATGACGCGCCTGGAGCGTGTGGAGCACCATGCTCGTCCACTTGGTCGCGAACAGCTCCAGCACGCGCCGGGGGGCACAATCCTCGCGCCAGTCCTCATCCGGCGTTCCGGGCTGCACGTGGTTACCTCCTGGTGCCTAGGGGGGCGGATGGTGCCGTCTAGAAGCGTCGTGAATGCGTGCCTAGCTCTCGTGCCGCAAGGAGACGCGCATGACGAAAACAGCTTTGGTGGTGGGGGCGAGCGGGATCGTCGGTGGCGCGACGGCAACGCTGCTGGCGGATCGCGGTTGGACGGTGCACGGCCTCGCGCGTCGTCCCGCCGCGCAGCCGGGCGTGCAGCCGGTCGCGGCGGACCTGCAGGATGCGGACGCGACCGCAGCGGCGCTCCAGGATCTTCATCCGGACGCCGTGTTCATCACCACCTGGGCGCGGCAGGATAGCGAGGCGGAGAACATCCGCGTCAATGCCGCCATGGTGCGCAACCTGCTGGACGGCCTGCCGAAGCCCGTCGGCCCGCGCCACGTCGCGCTGGTCACCGGCCTCAAGCATTATCTCGGGCCGTTCGATGCCTATGGAAAGGGCACGCTGCCGCAGACGCCGTTCCGCGAGGAGCAGGGCCGCCTCGACATCGCGAACTTCTACTACGCGCAGGAGGACGAGGTGTTCGCGGCCGCGGAGCGCGACGGCTTCAGCTGGAGCGTGCATCGCCCACACACAGTAATCGGGCTTGCGGTCGGCAACGCGATGAACATGGGCACGACGCTTGCCGTCTACGCGACGCTGTGCCGCGAGACCGGGCGGCCGTTCACCTTTCCCGGCTCGGCCGCGCAATGGTCGGGCCTCACCGACATGACCGATGCCGGCCAGCTCGCCCGCCACTTGCTATGGGCGACGGAGACCGAGGCCGCGCACGACCAGGCCTTCAACGTCGTCAACGGCGACATCTTCCGCTGGCAATGGATGTGGGAGCGCATCGCGCAATGGTTCGGGGTGGATGCGGTGCCGTTCGACGGCGTCGTGCGGCCGCTGGAAGCGCAGATGGCCAACGATGCCGAGCTATGGCGCGAGATCGCTGCACGCGAGGGATTGTCCGAGCCCGATCTCGCCCGGCTCGCATCGCCCTGGCATACCGATGCCGATCTCGGCCGGCCGATTGAGGTGGTGACTGACATGAGCAGAAGCCGCCGGCTGGGCTTCACCGATTACCAGCCGACCGATGACGCCTTCTTTGTCCTGTTCGAGCGGCTCCGCGCCGATCGCCTGATCCCGTGAGGCCTGCCGTGACTGACTCCACCCGGGCCACGTGGCGATCCAGGCGTCCGAGGAGGCCATGGCGGGCGCCGGCTCGGAATTACCGACGGCAGTGAATTACAGCGTCATCAACCTAGCCTTGCCTCCGAGAGCGGGTCGGCCGAAGCTCCAGCCTTGCCACCCGTGCCATTGCCTGAAGTTTCACCTCTTTGTTTCGGGCATGGCTACCAGGTAGAGGACGAAGCCGAAGGCGGCGATCGCGGCGAGCGTCAGGAAGCTGGCGCTATAGCCCGCCGCGACGATGATCGCGCCCGCCAGGCTGGCTGAAAGTGCCGCGCCCAATCCCTGCGCCGTAGCGACCGCGCCCTGGCTGACGTTGAAGCGGCCCGAGCCCTTCGTCAGGTCGGCGATGATGACGGGGAACAGCGCGCCGAAGATGCCGGCGCCGACGCCGTCCAGCGCCTGCACGCCGACCAGCCACCAGGGATCGTCCGATAGCGTGTAGAGTGCGCCGCGCGCGGCGAGGAAGCCGAACCCGACGAGAAAGATGGGCTTGGTGCCCCAACGCTCGGCATGGCGCCCGACCACGATCGCGACCGGCACCATCACCAGCTGTGCCGCCACGATGCAGGCGGCGGTGAGCGAGGTCGCCTGATCCTTGCCCACCGTTTTCGCGAGCAGCTGGCCGACCGACGTCAGCATGGCGGCGTTGGCGAGGTGGAAGGTGAACGCGACTACCGCGAACAGCAGCAGCGGCTTGTTCTCGATGAGGCATGCCCAGGCGCTCGGCTGCTCGCAGGCCTCATCGGCAGCGCAATCGAGCCCGCGCGCGATGTCGTTGTCGATGTCGGCGTTGCGCAGCCGGGTCGCGGTGACGATGCTGGCGAGGGTGAGGCCGGCCATGAGCCAGAACACCACGACCGGCCCGAACTTCCAGGCGAGCAGCCCCGCCAAGCCGGCCGACACCGCGTTGCCGCCATGATTGAACGCCTCGTTGCGCCCGACGCGCCGGGCGAACAGCTTGGGGCCGACCAGGCCGAGCGTGATGGCGGAGATGGCCGGGGCGAACACCGCGCCTGCTGCCGCCGCGACCGATTGCGTGATCGCGACCATCGTGTAGCCCGACACGATCGGCAGGGACAGGCTCGACAGCGTCACCAGCAGCGCTGCCGCCATGACCACCCGCGGCTTGTTGGCGGCGCGATCGATCAACGAGCCGGCGGGCGTCTGGCAGAGAAGGCCGACGATGCCGGCGATCGTCAGCACCGAACCGACCGTCGCCTCGTTCCAGCCGTGCGCCGGCCCGCGCACGGCGATCAGGTAGATGGCGAGGTAGGGCCCCAGGCCGTCGCGCACGTCGGCGAGGAAGAAGTTGAGCGCGTCGAGCACGTGCGTGGGTGTGCCTGGGCGCGTCTGCCCGTGCCTGGTGGAATGTACCGCCGTCGCCATGCCTGGATTCCTTCAGAACTTGGCGATCAGCGTGACGCCCGCGAGCATCAGCATCGCGCCGAGCAGCCGCCACGGATTGATCGCGTGCTGCGCGATCCCGAACAGCGCGAAATGATCAATCGCCAGGCTGGCGATCA
>Ga0325400_1000329_pt1 | contig 33301 bp, 25 predicted proteins | sample PopdelMetagenome_2_FD_205662 | JGI IMG/M metagenome (GOLD analysis project Ga0325400, IMG submission 205662) | Populus deltoides microbial communities from Bellville, Georgia, United States - Xylem-PdKOR-R1 | ecosystem: Host-associated > Plants > Phyllosphere > Stem > Wood/Secondary xylem...
AGTGGTTTGTAGTTGGACGCCAGCGCAATGACGTTGCTGGGGCTACTGGCCCGCAACAGCATTTTCTCCATCGCCGTACCGCCGTCTTCCGGAATTTTTCCGTCGTGCGACCCGTAAGCGGCCAGCGTCGGGTAACCCGCGCAGGGCGCAATGGCGGCCCAGTTGCCGGGGAAAGTAGCGCCCAGATACCACGTACCGTGGCCGCCCATCGAATGGCCGGTCAGGTAAATGCGCTGTGGATCGGGTTTGTATTGCTTTTTCGCCAGGTCCAGTACCTCCAGCGCATCCAGCCGACCCCAGTCCTCCCAGTTAAAGCCGCGCGGCCGCCGGTTGGTGGGGGCCACCAGAACGCCCCAGTCTTTGGGCTGATAAGCCCGCGCCTGACCAATGGCTTCTACGCCCGCACCGTGCACGGACAAAAACAGGGCCGGCGCCTTGCCATCGGCATTTTGCTGCGGAGCTACTCCGAAATACTGAACGCTGCCGTCAATCTGACTGATGAACGTCTGGCTCCGGTGCTCATTGGGGCGAACAGCCTCCAGCTTGACTTCTTTTTCGTCGATTACCTTGCCGGAATGCAGCAGACTGAGAGCCGCTTTGACATCGCCTTTCTGCGTGACGCCGGACCCATCGATCTGGAAACCTACCTTCCGCGTGGTCATGGCGGGAATGGTCGGTAGCGTCGTCAGCTGCTCTTTATTTTGCAGACGGCTGCGCATCTGTAATCCGCTCAATGGCTTGGATGACGCGTTAACGACGACCACCGCACCCCATACTGGCTGGTCCTGCTTGTCCAGAACAATACTGGGCAACGTCGGATCTTCCGTGTTGAGCGCAACGGGTTTTGCCGGAAAAATCAACTCGGCCGTAATGCCCTGAAAGCGGGAGAACTGCGCTGTCCGAACATACAGTTCATTCAGTCCTTTGTGCAGCGCAACCGGGATGTAAAGCCAGCCGCTGGCGTAAGCATCACCCCCGTGTGGAGCCCCGTTGACATAAACCATGCTGTGGCCTGTGGCGTGCAGCAAAGCGGTTTGGTCGCGGTCGGCTTCGTAGGTTAAATACAAATAGCCGTTGTTGAGCGCGTTACCCTTAAATTTATGGTCTTTATCCGTCGTGACAGCCTGCCAGGTGACTTCTTTGCCGTTATTACCGGGTACGGACTGGCCTTCGACGGGTTTCTTTAGATCACCCTGGTAAAGATGGTAAGCCAGTTGATCCGTGTATAAAGCTTCGCGCCCGTACTGGTGACAGGGGCCAACGGCTAATCCTTGACTAAACCAGTGCGTTTGCTGGGCCAGCGACGGAACGGCCAGCGCCAGACCCGCCACAAGAAGCAGATTCTTAATCATAAAGTGTGTGAACGATGTACCTGACGTTTTAAATGCTTAGCTTAACTTAAAAACCCAGACAGCTTGGCCGGCCAGTTGCTGCCGTACTTTTTCCGGGATGGTTACCTGAACAGCGTCGCCGGATTTTGTCCACTTCAGCGGTTGTTTAACGCCCAGAACCGTCAGCGTAGCTTTGGCGCGAACCGACTTAGCCGGGAACGAAACCGTGGCGGGTAGTTGCTGTTCGGCGTCACCGGGCAGGTACGAAGCGTAAAGCGTGTTTCCTTTGCCCGTGAAGGCCCATTTATCTTGGCGGTAAGGTGCTACCGGGTGCGTGTCGAAAATAGACTCGTTGTTGACCTGCATCCAAGCGCCGATATCCTTTAAACGCTGATACGCTTCTTCATGCCATTCGCCATCGGGACCCGGCGCGATATTGAGGAGGAGGTTACCGTTTTTGGCCACAATGTCCACCAGTGTCTGAATCAGTTTCCGCGAGGGTTTGAAGTTTTCCTTTGGAATGTACGACCAGCTGTCCCCCATTGTCATGCACGACTCCCAGGGGATGGGCATGTAATGATCCGGAATCTGTTGCTCCGGCGTAACGTAGTTTTCAAATTCGCCCGAAACGGTCCGGTCAACGACCAGCAAACCCGGCTGATGCTGACGAGCCATTCCGGCAATGCGCGCCATATTGACATCCTGATTGTAAGGAATGGCCCGCTGCCAGCTTACGGTAGAGTCGATGCTCTCAAACGGACGAACCCAGCCGCCATCCAGCCAGAGAATGTCCACCTTTCCGTAGTCGGTCATCAGCTCCTCGATCTGGTTGTAGGTAAAGTCGCTGAACTGCTTCCATTGCTCCGGATATTTTTTGGGATCGTAGCTGGTATTCCGGTCTTTCGGCGGGAAGTAAGGCCACCAGAAATGCTCATTGTGCCAGTCGGGTTTCGAGAAATACGTCCCGGCCATAAAGTCCCGCTGCCGGAACGCATTCAGGATTTCTTTGGTGACGTTGCTGCGCGGGTTTTTGGAGAAAGGCGTTTTTGAGCTGGTAATTTTGTAGTCGGTCTGCTTGGTGTCGAACATGCAGAATCCGTCGTGGTGCTTGGTCGTGAAGACCACGTATTTCATTCCGGCTCCTTTGGCGGCATCGGCCCAGCGCTCGGGATTGAAGCGCGTTGGATTAAAGGTAGTTTGCAGGTTCTCGTAGGCTTTTTTGTACTCGTACCAGTTACCGGCGTAGGGACCGCGACGCTCGCACCAGCCTTCGTCTTCCGGGCACAGCGACCAGGACTCCACCACGCCCCATGCGCTGTAAGTGCCCCAGTGCATCAGCAAGCCAAATTTGTTGTTTTGCCAGCGCCGGAGGTTTTGCCGGACCAGACTATCTTTCGGCCATACGTATTTGGAATGGTTTTGTTCGCTGTGCTGCTGGGCCACAACGGGCGCCGTTAGCAACAATCCCGTCAGGGCCGTCAGCAACAGGCGCAATCCACCCCGCCGTTGGCGCTGGGCGGGGGCCGGCTGAGTGACTTCCTGCCGACGGCAAGCAGCCGTTGACTTTGTTAGGGTACAGGAATTAGGCATAGATAAAAAAGAGTAAGTGTTCAATCTTGGTTAGCTGGTATGGTTGGATAGGGTCTGTTCCAGGGAATATAATCTTCTTCCAGAAGGCGCTGCATGACGTAAGCCTGCGTGCCCTGCAGGCGGGCCATCTCGCCCAGTTGCGAAATGCGAATGGTCAGGTTATCCCGGAAATTCGTTAAGCAGTATTTATCGATGGCCTGTTCGATGGGCCGGGTGATCAGCCGGTCGGCCTTGGCCAGAACGCCGTTGATAATAATCGTTTCGGGATTGAAGAGATGGACGGCAATGGTCAGCCCTTTACCCAGTTCGTGACCAATGGCGCTGAGCAGGTCAATGGCAAAACCGTCGCCCTGGTTGGCCTGGTGAATCACTTTTTCAATATTGATGGAGTCGGCGGGTTCCTGGGCCAGTTTAGATACCCGTCCTTCCTGCAGGCCCGCCTTTAACCGGTGAATGAGCGAAGACGCCGAAGCCAGCGTGTCCAGGCAACCTACCTTACCGCAGCGGCACAACTCGCCATCGGGCTTTACCTGAATGTGGCCCAGCTCTCCGGCAAAGCCATCGGCGCCCTGCAGTACCTCGCCATTGATAATGACGCCGAGTCCGACGCCCCAGTCGATATTGATCGATAACACATTATTCTGCTCCTGCGCCAGGCCAAAGCGGTGTTCACCCAGAATCGTGGCCTTTGTGTCATTAAGCAGGAAAAGAGGAGCGGAGAAGTAGTTGCTGACGAGTTCGAACAGCGATTGTTCGGCGGTGTTCAGCGTTTGGTACGTGTGGTTGATTTTGGTTTTCGGATTAACCAGACCAGGCAGCGAAACTCCCAGACCAATCACGTTAAGGGATTGTGCCCGGATAAACTGGCTAGCCTCCGCCAGCGGTTCCTGCAGGGCTTCCAAAAAAGCGGGCGTGTCTTCCAGGGGCAACGGAACGTCGAAGCGACGAATAAGACAGTTCGCCAGGTTGAACACCGCTAGTTTCGTATCGTGAAGACTGATGTCAACAATAACGTTCACGTAACGGTCCCTATTTAAACGGAACAAAGCAGGCTTGCGGCCGGATGTGGTTATCCCAATGCCCATTTCCTGTACCCATTGTTCATCGGTTAATTCGTCAATCAGGGCGGTCGTTGAGGGAATACTCGTGTGCAGTGCTTTGGCCAGCTGCGCTATCGTCCGGGACTCGAAGCGATATAACTCCAGGAGCATACTTCGTTTTAACTTTCCTTTTTTTACACCAATTACTGATTGAAGTACAGGTTCTTGCATATTCTATAGACTTCTACGCGTTTTTGAAACAAGCCGAACCAGGGTAAATAAACGCTAGAAGTAGTTACTTAAGAGTAGGGCTTTCTTTAGAGGAATCCGTATTGGACACCTAAATTGGTCCTTGTATTTAAATAATTCAAGCAGATTTAATAAAAAAATTTAATAAGTGCTGTTTTTATAATTAAAAGGATCCATAAGTCGAAATCAAAATGGGATCTACTGAGCCTATCGTAAAAGGCCTAATTTTCTTCTGAGTTCCGTTCGGCTGAACACTTAATTAAAACAGAAATCCCACGCACCAGCCAACTGGCTGGTGCGTGGGATTTCTGTTTTGACAATCGCTTCTAAAAAAATTAGCGCCGGCTGGGGTGCCGCTGACCCACGCCAAAACCGTACCCAACCATCAGGCTAAGAGTCGAGTTACGGATATTTCCGTCCGGTGTCGGGAGAGCAATGGCCGATTGAGCAATATCGGCCAGACCCAGCGTGTAACGGGCATCAATATGCAGGCGTTTGGCCTGACCAGCGCGGAAATTAAGGCTCAAACCAAAGGTAGCGCCCAGATCAATCGGCCGGAAAGCGGCTCCGTTGTCAAATTCGCGGGGATCGATGGATTCGTTCAGTCGTTTGGCGTTCAGTTTGAAACCGACGTTGGGACCGACAAACAGGTTAGGCCGGAAGTTGCCGCTTTTGTTCAGGAAGTAACGGAACAGGATCGGGACTTCCAGGTAGTTCAGATGCTGCTTGTAGTTCAATACGGACTGGTCGTTGTTTTTGTAGATCGTTCCTTTCTGTGAGTACAGAACATCCGCCGAAACGCCGAAGTGATTAATATCACTGTACATTACGAAGCCACCGACGCTGACGCCAGGGCGGAATTTCATATGGTTAACGTCGCCGATAAAATTCGATAAATTCAATCCGGCGCGTGGTCCGGCACTCCAGCGTTGCTGGGCAAAAAGGGTAGATGTTGTTGCTAGCAAAAAGGCAATTCCGTAAAAAAAGCTCCGCTTCATGGTACGCTTTAAGTGATTCATATGTTACAATTGGGGTTAATAAACACGTACTAAAACTGACTCCACGCACAATTGTTTGGGGAAGTGAGTGGGCGGTAAAGATAAAGGGTTCCCGGAACTTAGTTGGATTATGACAAGGAATTCCTCCTGTGTGGCCCATTTTTATGGGAATATTACGTCGTACTCAGTCATATGACCAACGGGTTTTCCTCGTCGGATGGCGGGTTGCCAGCGGGGTCCCTGCTGAATGAGTCGGATGGCTTCCCGGTCATAATCGAGATCCAAACTCCTGATGATTTTAAAACGATTGGGCCTGCCATCGCGCCTGACGTGGAACCGTAAACGCACGGTGCCGTGGCGAACCGGTCCTGCTGATGGCGTTCGGCGATTTTGGTCCAGATAGCTTTTATAATCTACCAGCGTGCCGGGCTGACGGGGTTTGTCTGGCGGTATTGTTGCTACAGATTTCGTGACGTCTTTTTTGGCTGCGGTACCATAGCCAATAACGACAACCTCGGACAAAGCCTGCGTATCCTGCTCAAGGTTGACGGCCCCGGCCCGCAGGTCCTCCGCTTTGATTCGCTTAGCGTTGTAACCAATAAAACTGATCTGTAGTGAATCGTTTCCGTTTACCTCATTCAATTGAAAGCGACCCGTAGAATCGGTCGTTGTGCCGCGATCTGAGTTTAAAAGCTGGATGGTAGCGCCTGCCAGCGGCATTCCCTCTTTAGTTCTAACAAAGCCAACCACATGCTTCAGGGGCCGCACGGCGGTCAGGCGTCGGGCCTGCGGAGCCATAGCGACTCGGTCGGACGGCGCCATGAGACTTAGGACGGTGTCTGGCGGAGCTATTGGACGGGCTGCAACCTGGTCCCGGGAGTTGATAGCCGGGTCGGAAGCATTTGGTTTTTTATCATCAGCGGTTCGTGTCTTGACCTGTTTTTTCTTTCGAGTAACAGAAGCCAGCGGTGGAAAGCCGGTCATGGGCGCTTCCTGGGTTGGTTGTTCTTGACGAAGAACAGCGGGCTTATCGGTAGAAACAGGTTGATCGTTTTGCCAGTAAAGGAGCAAACCTATAACCAAACAAACAGAAGCCGCTGCGGCCGGTAGCCACACGGGTAGCCGACGGACGGGCTTTCGGCCGATTCGTTGTTGCAGCTTAAGGCGTAATTCCTGGTTTCCCTGGTCCATCGAAATGCCCTGTTGTTTGGCCCTGTCGACTCCATCCAGCGCATCCGCGTACAGGGGATGCTCCAGCAACAGGCGTTCCACCCGATGCTGTTCGGCAGCCGTTAGCTGACCGGCGCGGTACCGGCGCAGATCGTCGATAGTTAGCGAATCGTTGAATTGTTGCGACTCATTCATGGCGTTTGTCCAGGCAGATTTTTAAGTTTCGTCGTCCGTTCTGGATGTAGCTTTTAACCTGCTTAGGGTCGTAGCCCGTCAGGGAAACAATATCCGCGTAACTTTTCTGGTCGAGGTAAAACAGCGAGAGGCTGGTCCGTTGCTCGTTCGATAGCGTTTTCAAACAATCATCCAGTTGACCTAGCCGCTGTTCGAGGTCGGGCAATTCGGTCGTTGCGTCAGGCCATACAACCAGCGGCAGTTCCGCCGGGCCGTCTTCTAAGCCCGAAGAAAGGTCTGAAGCCTGTAAGGCCGCTCTGTGCTGTCGAAGTTGCATCAGGCAATAGTTACGGGTGGTGGCGTAAAGCCAGCTTTTAAAATGCGTTATTTCGTATTTGCGCACATCCAAAATCAACTGCTCAAACAACTGCATGACAGCGTCTTTGCTTTCTTCCTCATTGCGCAGGTATTTCAGACAAACGGCATAGACGAGGTCCATATACCGCTCGTATAATTCGCCCAATAGCTCCAGGTTGCCCGTGGCCTTATAAGCCGCCACATAGTCTGCGTCGGTGGTGGGTTTAGGTTGACGAAATCGCTTAAAAAACATAAGGCGTCGGACGGCTCTCCTAACTTATTCAAAAAAAGTGCACAACCCGTATGGAATCGGAAGGGCATCGGCATCTATAAGAGAAAAAGTCACTTTAATTCCATACGCCCATGCGCCTATTTTTTTCAATGCTGCTGTGTCTGCTGTCGCTGGCCGGATTCAGCCAGAACCGGACCATTCAGGGTCGGGTCACCGATTCGGCCACCCACACACCACTGGCCGGTGTTTTCATAACGCTGGAAGGTACGGCTATTCAAACGACGACGGATACGGCGGGTCGGTACAGCCTGACTTTTCCCGCCGGTGACCGGTCGCTCATTTTTGCTTTCATTGGTTACAAGTCCGTTGGGGTTAGAATAGGTCAGCGAGCCGTGGTTAACGTAATACTTTCACCCGATTGGCGCGTGTTGAATGAAGTGGTGGTGGTAGGCTACGCTACCCAGATGAAGCAATCGGTCACCGGCGCGATCAGCAAAATTCCCGGGGCCAGGAACACTTATCTGCAGCCTTTTCAAACCGAGGATTATGCAGCTATTGCGGAAAACGGCTTTCGGGACGCCCGGCATACGCCCGTCAGCACCTTTTCCGTGGATGTGGACCGGGCGTCTTATGCCAATATCCGGCGATTTTTGAACTTGGGTCAGTTGCCGCCCAAAGACGCCGTTCGCCTAGAGGAAATGGTGAATTACTTCGAATATGACCATCAGCCCCCGACTGGGTCAGATCCGGTAGCGGTGACGACGGAACTATCGGAATCCCCCTGGAACAAAGGACTGCAACTGCTGCGGATTGGATTGCAGGCCCGAACGATTCCAGCGGATAATCTGCCCCCCTCCAACCTCGTATTTTTGATTGATGTTTCCGGATCAATGGAGAGCGAAAACAAACTGCCCCTGGTGAAAGCGTCTCTGAACCTGCTGGTTGATCAGCTGCGGCCGCAGGACCGCGTAGCGATTGTTGTTTACGCGGGAGCGGCTGGCCTGGTGCTGCCTTCGACGCCCGGCAATCAGCGGCAAACCATCAAAAATGCGCTTGAAGGCCTGCAGGCCGGCGGTTCAACGGCCGGTGGCGAAGGCATCCGGCTGGCGTACGACGTAGCGCTAAACAATTTTCAGAAAGGCGGCAATAACCGGGTTGTACTGGCCACCGACGGTGATTTTAACGTGGGGGTTTCGAGTGATGCGGAGTTACAGCGTCTCATTGAGAGTAAGCGGCAATCCGGCGTTTTTTTGAGCGTACTGGGCTTTGGAATGGGGAATTATAAAGATAACAAACTCGAAACTCTGGCGGATAAAGGAGCGGGCAACTATGCTTACATTGACCAGTTGCCGGAGGCCCAGAAGGTGTTCGTGAAGGAGTTTGGCGGGACGCTGTTTACCGTTGCGAAAGACGTTAAACTACAACTGGAATTCAACCCGGCTCTGGTGCAGGCTTACCGCTTGATTGGTTACGAAAACCGACTCTTGAACAACGAGGACTTCCGGGATGATCGCAAGGATGCCGGCGAAATGGGTTCGGGCCATACCGTCACGGCGCTCTACGAAATTATTCCGGTCGGCGTTAAGAGCGCTTACCTGCCCAGGCTGGATTCCCTGAAGTATCAGCGTCAGCTGGCAAAGGGCAGGGACCAACGGGATTTGCTGACGTTAAAAATCCGCTATAAGCCGCTGGAAAGCGACACCAGCCGACTTATCGAATATACCGTAAGCAGTCAGGCTAAAAAACCGGCTCAGACTTCAGATGATTTTCGTTTTACGGCCGCCGTGGCTGAATTCGGGCTGTTGCTGCGTCAGTCGGAATGGAAAGGGGCCGCCCGTTATGAACAGGTGACCGACCTGGCCCGGCATGCATTGGGCCCTGATGCAGAAGGCTACCGGCGTGAATTTATTCGATTGGTAGAAGTTGCTCAGTCACTGACCAATACGACAGTAATGGCGGAAAAAGAAAAGGAAAAATAACAAACCATTCCAACGGAGTGCGGACGAACAGGGTCATAAAATTGGTAATTACCACACCGCTTTATTTTTTTCATCAAGTAAACCAATTGTAATGAACCAATTAAAATGGGCAGTAGCTGCTTTTATTTTGTTTGTTGGAGCAGGCTGCCAGAACGATGAGTCAACAATCAATCCCGTATTGACTGATTCTAATTTCCGGACCAGTGCGGACGGCTGGAGTGCAGATTACAGCGACTATGGCGTCGAGCAGGCTGATATTATCCACTTTGAGTTTGCCCATAAAAATCTGCCTGCGCCCCTTGATACCACCAAAAAAGCGCTCTTTGTGGCGGGTGACAACCGCAGCGATGATCTGTTTATGTTTCTTAAAAAGAAAGTGACTGGTCTACGGCCCAATACCGAGTATAACCTGCAGTTTAACGTCGAGCTGGCTAGTCCGTTCGCACAGAGCAGCTTTGGTATCGGCGGTTCGCCGGCAACCAGTGTTTATATGAAAGTAGGCGCATCGGCCACTGAGCCCAACAAGGTATTGCGGGACGGACATTATTACCTTTCGATTGATAAAGGCGAACAGTCTAACAGTGGGAAAGAGATGATCGTTGTTGGTAACACCAGCAATGGAACCGATGTGTCGGACTACAAGCTGATTACGCGAACCAATCAGGACCAGCCTTTTAGCGCCAAAACCAATGATAAAGGCGAGTTATGGCTCGTTGTCGGTACCGACTCCGGTTTTGAGGGACGTACAACGCTGTATTACAACCACATCAGGGTAGCGATTAAGTAATCAATTTGGTGCTTTTGCCTATTACTGATTGCTCGTTTTAAGGCACTTTAGTCGGCTTAACGCAGGCCGTCCGGTAGTTCCGGACGGCCTTTTTCTGTCTTAGCCTAAACCGTACGATACGCAGGGGCTGGCATGATTTATGTGAAATACGCCCGTTTGTCCATATAAAGTGCCGACAAGTCTCTTTACGCTATTCGGTAAGCCATATACTATATAATGTGGGCAGACCGCGACCTATCGACGAGCTTGGCATAATATGTGATACTTGTATAACCAACCAACTATGGCGATTGGCGGCATGGTTTTCCGGAAGGAATGTGGCTTTAGCTCGCTATTCATAAATAGTTTAATCCACTAGTTGGAACAGGCCTTACTTAACAGAGAATTCTAGAGCAGAACAGCAACTGTAGCCACTTTTATGATGAAACGTTGGAGCAAGCGGTGGCTCATTAGTGGATTACTGAGTGGGGTGATGGCAATCTGCCATGCTCAAACCGATACTTTATTGGAGCAGGCCAACCGACAGCTAACCTTAAAAGCCTACGGCCGGGCGATTGAACTCTACACCCAGCTGCTGACGGACGCTCCCACCACCTTCACGGAGCAGCAACGGGTAACGGCCCAGGCCGATCTCGCGTATGCGTACAGGCAGGCCGGGAGTCTGCAGAAAGCGGAACGCGCCTACCACGACCTTACGGCATCTACTGAGTTAACCGGCGATCAGGTAATCAGCTATTTGCGTTATGCCCAGTTGCTTGGGACCCTTGGCAAGTACCAGGAGTCGCAGGCGATGTATGATAAGTACAATAAACTGAAAGGGCAACTTTCGGCTTCTGCCAAAGCGGGCGTGGAGCTGACCCCCGCCCTGGTTAACAGTAAAAAGCCAATCCGGTACCGACTGGAGGTACTGGCGCTGAACACCGGAAACGCTGAATTCAGCCCTATGTATTACCGCGATGGACTGGTGTACGTGTCCGGGAAAAAAGGCGGGTCTGCGATTGAAACAACGGGCAGCGGAGGAGGAAGCGGTTACCTGGACCTATATTACATTCCGGACCGTAGCCAGTTAAAAGTCAATCGGTTAATTAAGGCCGACGGAAGCGTTGTGAGCAAAGCAACGAAGGGGCGCACCCGCAAAGGACGACGCGTGGGCGATGATGCGTATACCCGGCCCACCGCCAATGATTCGCGGACAACACCGAACTACAACGCCAGCCTTAACGTGACCGCCGGACTGGGTTACAACCAGCGGTCCGGCGCCGGCATTCAGCCTTTCAGCCGGGCTCTCAATAGTCGCTATCATGAAGGACCGGTCACGTTTTTCAGCGACGGTTCCCGCATTATTTTTACCCGGAATAATTACGATGGTCGGCGTGTTCGCCAGAGTGTGGAGGGCGTCACGAATCTCAAGCTGTATACGGCACTGCAACAGAACGGCAACTGGGTCAATGTTGAAGAACTGCCGTTTAACAGCAATGACTACTCGGTGGGGCACCCTGCCCTCAGTAAAGACGACCAGCTTCTTTTTTTCGCGTCGGATATGCCCGGCGGCTTGGGGGGAACCGATTTGTACGTCGCTCGTTTTGTGAATGGGAAATGGTCGAAACCCGTTAATCTGGGGAAACAGATCAATACCAAAGGCAACGAGTTGTTTCCTTACGTGGACGAAAAAGGCAATTTATACTTTGCTTCGGATGGCCGGCGGGGGTTGGGTGGACTGGATATTTACTACGCCAGCCTGGTTGACGGTTCTCCTACCGGCACCATTGAACACCTCGACGCGCCAATCAATTCTGCGCAGGACGATTTTGGTTTGATTACGGACAGCAATCGAAAAGCCGGGTATTTAAGCACAAATCGTCAGGGAGGTAATGATGATATTTTTCGGTTTGTGCGGGAAAGCTCGCTTTACGGCTGCCGTAATCTAACCCTGCGCATTTACGACGAAGCGACCCAGCAACCCATCGACAGTGCCGTTGTTGTTGTACAGGCGCGCGGTGAAGGTCGAAAGGAGCAAACGCTGGTTACCAAAGGCGGACTGGCCCAGTTGTGCCTGGAGGTTGACAATCGCTTTATTTTTCAGACTTCCCGGGACGGTTATGTCACCTCAACGGTTGGCTTTTCAACCAGCGCACTCGTTGACGATTCGCCTTCCCGACTCGAAATTTCGCTCAATAAATTCAGACAGGTCATTGATACGGTCCATGTTCCGCCCGCCGATGATGGCTGGGGCAGTACCGGAACGAGTATAGCCCGCATCCGGGGTGTTATCACGACAGAGTTGAATCCGCGCCCCATTGAAGGCGTAAAGGTCAAATTGCGTAATGAATGCGACGGGACGGTGCAGGAAGTGCTGACCAAAGTGGATGGGCATTATGAGTTTACGCTCGCACCCGATTGCGACCATACGCTGATTGCGACAAAAGGACAATACGGTACGAATGCCAGCCGTATCAAAAAAGTAGCCCGAAAAAGCAGTCCGGCTATTGTGACTGCCGATGTGAAAATGCTTCAGATCGGCGACGTGGTTAAGTTGGATAACATTAGCTACGATCTGGATAAGTGGACGCTTCGGCCCGATGCGTCGCGGGAACTGGATGGGTTAGTGACCATCATGCAAAAGTATCCTACGCTGACCGTTGAAATTCGGTCGCATACCGACAGTCGGGGGGATGCCAGTTATAATCGGTACGTGTCCGCCCAGCGGGCTAATTCGGTGGCCAATTACCTGGCCGCGAAAGGAATTAGCCGAAAACGCATTGTGGCCGCGGGTTATGGCGGGACGGTGCCACTGAACGATTGCGTGGATGGGGTGACGTGTACAGAAACCGAATACCAGCGCAATCGACGAACTGAATTTAAAGTACTTTCGATTAAATGACGGCTCGGACAGTATCCCGTAAGTAGGAAACAGAAACCGGGTTCCGCCTTCTATTTTTTAGGAGTCGGTTTTGCATTTACTTTGCGCCCATACGTACATGCAAATGCTGACTTTCCCCAACTGCAAGATTAACATCGGCCTGCACATTGTTGAGAAGCGTCCAGATGGGTTTCATAACCTGGAATCCTGTTTTTATCCGGTCGGCTGGACGGACTTACTGGAAGTTATTCCGGCCGACTCGCTGGAACTGACAACGAGTGGTCTGCCGATTCCCAGCAGTCTGGACAGCAATCTTTGCGTTCGGGCCTATCGGCTGCTAAGCCAATCGTTTGCTCTGCCGCCCGTCCGGATTCATCTGCATAAAATAGTGCCCATCGGAGCCGGTTTGGGCGGGGGCTCGTCGGATGCCGCTTTCACATTACGGCTGCTGAACGAACGGTTCAACCTGGCGCTAACCACGGCCGAACTGGAGAATTACGCCCGGCAACTGGGCAGCGATTGCGCGTTTTTTATTCAGAATCGTCCAGTTTATTGCGTTGAAAAAGGAGACCAGTTCGAAGAAATCGATCTTAATTTAAAAGGCTACTCCTTGGTCCTGGTTTATCCTAATCTGGCTATTTCAACGGCGGAAGCCTACGCGGGTGTCCGGCCACGTAAACCATCGGTACCACTACGGACTTTATTGCAGGAGCCACTGTCGACGTGGCGTCACACCGTCGAGAACCACTTTGAGGAGGGGTTGTTTCGGACCTATCCGCTGCTTGACGAAATCAAGCAGCAGCTGTATGCCTCGGGCGCTTTATACGCCAGCATGAGTGGTTCAGGGTCAACGCTCTACGGCATTTTTGAACAGCCGCCGGTGCTGCCCGCGGAGTTCCAGCCCTTCCAGGTTTGGCAGGGTGTCCTTTGAACGGGAGATTACTCCGGGAATCATTCAGCAACCGTCAGATTAATAATAAGTTCAGGGCAATTTTACTAAACCATTTTTTGTCCTGACGCGTTTGGTAAATAGACCCCGACCCCAGAGCTACTGCCTAATGGAAACCCGTCAAATGAGCAATTTTGTTACCCGTCGCCGGGAGCCTAAGCGCTTCATGCTATGGCTAAGCATTGCCGGAAGCATATTTGTTTTTACAGTATTGCTGGCTGCTTATGTCATCCGTAAGACGGGCCACGACTGGCGTGATATTCCGATGCCGACGGTGTTTCTGGCGAGCACACTGGTGATCATGGCGAGTAGCTTTACGCTGCATATTGCCAACAGCGCTTTTGCGCACGAGCGCTTTTCGCAGTATCGGATGTACCTCGGCTCGACGTTGTTTCTGGGCGTCCTGTTCGTGGTCCTGCAGGTGTTAGGCTGGCGCGAATTGGTTCTTCGCAACGTTTATCTGCAAACGAATCCTTCCGGAAGCTTCCTTTACATTTTGTCGGGATTGCACCTGATGCACATTCTGGTTGGGCTGCTCTTCCTCGCAGTTGCCTTTGCGGAAGCGGTCCGGCGTATTCCCTACATCGATTTTTTTGTCTACAGCGTTAACCCGCCGAACCGCCTGAAGATTCGCCTAATCACGCTCTACTGGCATTTTGTTGATGTACTCTGGCTATACGTATTTTTGTTCCTGCTGTATCACCACGGGATGCAGTTGTTCTAGATACTTACTGTCTTACAGACGAATACAGCGCCCGCTCTTATGTCGCACCTGAATACGGTATACTACTGGCCGGACCACCTTAGCATCTTCGACGTTAGTCTCCTCGCGGGTAGCCAGACGCTCACCTTCAAAGAGTGGGAGCTTCCGCAGGCCCATGATATAAATGGCGTAGGCCCGTTCATCGCCCTGCAGTTCCTCATAAAGTCCCTCGATAACCACACTCCGCCAGACGCCCGGACTAACAACCTCGTCGATTTCAAAGCCTACGTGGGGATTCTTGCGCAATAAATGCGTTTTGGTACCCTCCCGCGTGTAGCCATAAATAGAATAGCCGTCATAATGGTACATGACCGGTTCGATCAGTACCCGATTGGCGGCCGCACAGCCGATGCGCCCAAAACGCTGATTGGTCAGCATGTAGTCAATCACTTCATTCGTTAATTCACTGAGCATAAGTTTGCTAAACGGTTATAACAGCGTACCGTTCCTTAAAATTAAGCCCAATGCCACGCGGGTAAACTGTCCGAAGTCAGCCAAAGAGCTGATTTTTAACAGGTAGAGTGATTAGCTAGTCAATTTAGCAGATTAATGGACATAAGGTACAGGGGTAACGGATTGGTGGCAACACTGCCTGGACTATCGGTATGGCTTAGTGGTAAGCCTGGTAGCCGGCTCTACGAATAAAGCAAAGCCGACTACCAGGCTCAATGGGAGTCGTCAGCCAGTCGGCTACGCTTTCCGATCAATTACCTGGTCTAAATTTTCTGGATACCGGCCGCCCCTGGCTTCGATGCGCTCTGCGCTCTGAGTGATCGTGCTTAGCTCCGTGGGAGAAAGTTCCAGCGCCGACGCGCCGATGTTTTCCTTCACGCGTTCCGATTTTGTGGTACCCGGGATGGGAACGATCCAGGGTTTCTGGGCCAGAATCCAGGCGAGCGCCACCTGCGCGGTGGAGGCTTCCTTCTCCCTCGCAACGCGGTCGAGAATAGCCACAAAGGTCTGATTCGCTTCCATAGCCTTTTTCTGAAAACGGGGGAAGTAACTCCGGCCATCCTCTTTCTCAAAACGCGTGTCGGCCTTGATTTTACCGGTCAGAAATCCTCTGCCGAGGGGGCTGAACGGCACAAAACCGATTCCTAGTTCTTCAAGCACGGGAAAGACCTTTTCTTCGGGTTCGCGCCACCAAAGGGAGTACTCGCTCTGTAGCACCGTCACCGGTTGCTCGGCGTGGGCTTTGCGGATGTTTACGACCCCGGCCTCTGATAGCCCGAAGCGCTTCACCTTACCCGAGGCAATGAGATCCTTCACGGTGCCCGCTACATCCTCCATGGGAATGGCCGGGTCCACGCGGTGCTGGTAAAGGAGATCGATCGTATCGATACGCAGGCGCTTGAGTGATGCGTCCACCACGTTGCGGATTGTCTCCGGGCGACTGTCGAGTTCAGCGTTCGATCCATTCTTGAATCCAAATTTGGTGGCGATCACTACCTGACCTTTGAACGGCTCCAGAGCCTCTCCCACGATGGCCTCGTTGGTGTAAGGGCCATAAACCTCTGCCGTGTCAAAGAAGGTGATACCCTGTTCCACGGCGTCGCGTAACACGCGAATGGCGGTGTTCCGGTCCGGCTGGTTAGCGTAACCGTGGCTGAGTCCCATGCAGCCGAAACCAAGCTCAGACACGTCTAATCCTGAGGTTCCTAATTGTCGTGTTTTCATGTTGTACGTTTTTTATTTTGTCTGTTTTCGGCTGCAAAATTGAGGAGGGAGCAGGAGCGTTTTGTATACAGATTACGGGTTCTCCTACCACTATTACTGGTTGGAAGGGCCGGTAGCAAATGGGCTTGCCGAAACTTGTAATATTGTAGCGATAAAGGAATACGGTATGGGAGAGATTGTAAAAATTAGCAGCGTCGCACAATACAATACCCTGCGGGGCGTACCGCCCAAACATCCGCTGGTTGCGGTGATTGACCAATCGAAAGCGCAACCGATGCCTGCTAGGTCTTTTAACTTTGGTTTGTATGCGGTGGGTCTGAAAGAACTGAATCATGGTCAGTTACGCTATGGACGAAGGCACTATGACTATCAGGAAGGAAGTCTGGTCTTTGTAGCGCCCGGACAAATGTTGGGTGTGCAACCCGGCGCGGAACCCTTTGCTCCAAAAGGCTGGACCTTGCTCTTTCATCCCGACCTGATAGTCGGTACTCCGCTGGGCAGACATGTTCAGGATTATTCGTTCTTTTCGTACGCTGTCAATGAAGCGCTTCACCTATCGGATAAAGAGCGGAGTATTGTGCTGGATTGCTTCTCAAAAATCGAGTATGAACTCGATCAACATTTCGACAAGCACAGCAAAGGGCTGATTGCGGCCAACATCGAGTTGCTGCTCAATTACTGCACTCGTTTTTACGACCGCCAGTTCATTACGCGTGACCAGGCAAATAAAGGAATTCTGGAGCGGTTTGAACAGGTATTGGAGGTCTATTTTTCATCCGATAAACCGCAGAACGAAGGCTTGCCTTCCGTAGCGTATTGCGCCGAAGCTCTGCATTTATCGCCCAACTATTTTGGGGACCTGGTGAAGAAAGAAACCGGCCGATCGGCTCAGGACTACATTCAATCAAAGGTGATCGATGTGGCGAAAGAGCGCGTGTTTGACCTGAATAAATCGGTAAGTGAAATTGCCTACGAACTAGGCTTCAAATACCCGCAGCATTTCACCCGTTTATTCAAACAAAAAGCCGGCGTTACACCGAATGATTACCGATCGCTAAACTAAAGCGCCAAATAGCCAACGGCAGAAGCTGCTCAGAAGGAAAATACCGGCACAAGTTATCCAAACGGCATACCTGTTTTAATAAGCTACTATTCTAAAGCCTGTTAACTGTATTGACTCATGTCCGGTAATCTGGCAATTGGATCTCAATCCCGGATCTGTCCGTACAACCGGAGAGCCAAACTGATAAAAAACAGGTCGCTGACTAACATTAAACACCGCCCAGCGACCGAGTACCCTTTTTATTTCGTTAACGATTTAGGTCATCGTAATAACGGTAGACTTATCCGGCGCTAAACGCGCTTTTCATGACTAACGAAATTCAGTATGGAAAAGGACTTACAGGGTAAGACAGCGCTGGTAACCGGTGCTGCTTCCGGCATTGGTAAAGCAATCGCTCTGCTTTATGGTCAGCACGGGGCTAACGTGCTGCTTTCGGATGTCGACGAAACCAAAGGGCAGGAGGCCGTCAATGAAATTAAAGGCATGGGTGGTAATGCCCGGTTCTTCAAAGCCGATGTGGGCGATCCGGCGCAGTGTCAGAAGCTGGTGCAGGAAGCGGTTTCGGCATTTGGTCGTCTGGACATCGCCTGTAACAACGCGGGTATCGGCGGGGAACTGAATACGACAGCGGACTATTCGCTGGAAGGCTGGCAGAAAGTTATCAATATCAACCTGAACAGCGTTTTTTACTGCCTTAAATACGAACTGGACGTAATGCTGTCGCAGGGAAGTGGTTCAATCATCAACATGGCCTCGATTTTGGGGCAGGTGGGAACGGCCCAATCGCCGGGGTATGTAGCGGCCAAACACGGCGTGGTTGGTTTAACGCAGGCGGCAGCCATTGAGAACGCGGCCCGGGGAGTCCGAATCAACGCGGTTGGCCCCGCTTATATTGACACCCCCTTGCTGAGTAGTCTGCCCGCCGAGGCCAAAGACGCACTGGTGCGTTTGCACCCAATCGGGCGGCTGGGCAAGTCGGAAGAAGTGGCTGAACTGGTCGTCTGGCTGTCGTCGGACAAAGCTTCGTTTGTGACCGGGTCGTATTACCCCGTTGATGGCGGTTATCTGGCGCGGTGAATTCAATCAGTTACCTGTCTGTTCTGGCAAATCGCCCGCCGGGCAATTTGCCAGAACTCAGGAATTTTCGTTAGGGTCAAACCGCCGTTCGAAACACCATATTGAACTGTAATTTCACCTCTTCATCAACCGGCACCATCATGAGGGACGGCCGTTCGACTTTGTAGTCCGATAGTTTAATGACAAAGTCACCGTTGATACTGGTCTGGCCGTTGCCTTCCTTTCGAACGGCCTGAATAACAACGGGTTTAGTAACGCCGTGAAAGGTAAGGTTCCCTTTTATCGTCAGGTTATTGTCCTGCTGCTGAACATCGTTGCTCACAAACGTTACCTTCGGGTACTTCAGCGCGTCCAAGGCTTCCAGCGCGTGGGAGTCACGGTTGGCATTCTGGCTATCGAAGCTGGACACTTTTGCGGCCGTAGCCACGCTTTCAATCCGCTGGTCATCGCCCACCACCATGACACAGGCTACATCGCGACTAACGCCTTCCCATTTATGCATGGGGTGACTCATGGCGTACACAATCGTCGACTTACCCCGGTCGGCCATCAACTTCCGTTTCTCGGCAGTCGGTTGTTGAAACGCGACGAGCCACAGGCTAACCAGCAGCCAGCCGCCAGTCCGGTATTTGTTTAGGTAAGAAAACATAGGAGATGAAGTTAATACGTTGAACCTATCGAATCTTGATGGCGATAACGGCTGCGGCAAACGACGCGAAAGTCGTGTAGGCGGCCGCCCGGTGGTAAGGCTTCAGGCTGTAGTTCTCATCAATCCGGTGCGCCAGAACGTTCGTGGCAATCATCCCCGCCAGGTGAACAACGGCCAGGGCCTTGTGCAGTTTAATGGAACTGAACCCCTTGCGGTAGCCGCTGGTGGGCAGCCGGGGCGGGGCCGTCAGCGAAAGAATGGCCGTGGCGCCGTAGGTGTAGTTGATGAACGTTGCCATGCCCTCGTGCGTGTTGTGCAGCCGGGCGTAGCGATCCCCCTTGGCGTTGTATAACTGCGAACCGAGAATACCCTGGGCCACCATCCCCGCCAGCGTGACAAAGCCCAGTACCTGATGGCTGACCAGCATCGTCCGGCGGATGTTCAGTTCCTTCGCCCGTCCTTCGGGCGTTAATGGCGCCAGATTTGTGACCCGGAGCAGCCCTTTCGGACCCCAGAAAGCGCGCTGCGTAAAGATGATCTTTTTCGGCAGCAGTTCCTGCGCATCCGCCGAACTATCCGCTAGTTCGGCCAGTAGGCTATCGGCTCCGGTGACTACGCCCGTAGTATCCTGAGCCCGGAGTGGCAGATAGATGAAGAGAAGGAGTAAAGCGATCAGTAACTGTCTCATAGTCTAGGTGTTGGTAATCTTTAGTTGATTGCCGTCAGCGCTTAAGGTTGTTTTGTAGCTGGTAAGAGCCTGCGTAGCCGGGCCGTTCGCGACGGTTCCCGTCGTTCTAAAGACCGATCCATGAGCGGGGCAATACACATCATCGCTGCCGGAGCGGTATTCGACCGTAGTTCCCTGATGCGTACAGACTTTGGACAGAGCTACGTAGGAGCCATCTTTTACGTGCGCAACCAGGATGTTACCGCTGTAAGCGAAGCCCCCCACTGTTTTCAAGGGATTGTAAGCGGTGGTTGTTAGGTCCAGAGTGACATCAACCGGCGTGCTGGGGTTGGGCTGCGGATCGCTGCTGTCTTTGTCTTTGCTACAGGACGTAAGCGTTCCCAGGCAATAAAAAGCCATCAAGGCGCCACTGCTCAGACCTAGACTCCGCAAAAACTCGTTCCGACTCATTGACTCCTGCTGTTTCGTTTCCATAGTAACTAAAATTGGGAAAGTGGTTGAATTGATGTATCTACACGAGTTTAATTGGTATTCTTCAAGTTGATCAATCGGATCTTTTACAACCGGTATCGTAAAGAGAAAAAGACGCCCGTACTGAACAGCCGGACATTTCCGTAGCCGACTCCTTTCAACGGCGCTTTCAGGAACGGCTCCACCTGCCAGTTAACCCGGCGTAGCCAGCCGTCCTGGCTCAGCGTCCGCTCGTAACCCACGGAAAAGTTGACGTGGCTAGCCAGAAACCAGCCTGTCTGTCCTTCCCAGTATGGTCTGAGAGAAGGATCATAAACCTTGTACTTGTAATCGTAATGTTCCTGCTGCATGTAGTAGGATGAAACTCCTCCACTGGCAAACCACCGCTGCCGATTGTCCGTCCAGACGTTGTAACGCACATTGATCGGGAGGTCAATGATAGCGCAGACGGCGTCAATCCGGTAAGGCTTTTCCTTATAGTACCAGTGTGAGAACTGGTAGTCGGCGCTCGCTGCCTTATACTGCTTCACCGACCGGACCAAACCGGCCTGAACGATCAATCGTTTGCTCAGTTGGTATTCGCCCAGTATACCCACGCCGATGTTAGCGGCCGGGCCGCGGGCTTTGAGTCCCACAAAACTTAGGTCGGGCATCCCCACCACCCGGATGCTAAACGGCGACCATTGCACGGGCTGAGCCAGTGCCCGACGCATATCCGCGGGAACTTCGTAATAAGGTTCCGTACCGATTGCCAAACTGTCGGGTCGGCTCATCGGCCGGGCCGCCAGACTAGCCGGATTGGGCGACAGTTGCAGCCTCGGATTGCCGTTGTCTACGATCGGCGGTTCAACCGATTCGCCACCGGAATAATCAGGATTCAGAGATAGCGGCCCTGTTACGGGTTGCGTCGCCTGAATTGGCCGTTGACCGGTTGGCTGACGCCGGTTTGAAACCCCACCGGTTGTTGCCTCGGGCGCCGAAAAGCTCACTCGCCGACCTTTGATAGCGTTGTTGCCGCGCACTAATTTCGCCTTTCCAGTCCTCGGAATGGAGGAATAGCCTTTACGGGTAGTTGAGCCGGGTAGCCGCTTACTGGCATTCAAAGCCGTTGTCGAATTGACCAGATTCCCCGTCCGCTCCTTGTTTGTTGGATTGCTTGCAGGAACCGCCGGTGAAGGTCGTTCGACCGCCGGTTTAGCCGCCAGCTCGGGCCGCGCCGATTGGTCAGATGCGGGATCCGCCGGGGTCGGCGCATCCGTTGTCTGTCTACCGGGACGATTGCCTGCCTGGTGGTCAGTCGGCTGGTTGTTCTGCCCACGGGTTAGGGTAGTTACTGGCCGACCGACCTTCCCCTTGTCTGCGATTAGCTTACTGGTTGAAACCGGCGAGCCGATCGTCTCGGTCAGCAGGAAATAAACACCGGCAATCAACAGAACCAGCAGCGGCAACCCCCAGCGAATCAGGTGGTCAACAAACAGCCACCGGGCGTCATCATCCAGCCGCCGTTGCAGATCAGCCCAGTCAGCAGGGTTATAGGTTGGCTCGAACTCCTCGGCAGATGCCCGGAAGAGTCCGTCGAGCCCGTCATCGGGAAGTTCGTCCGTACTCTTCATGGCCTCTGCGGGATAAAAGTTGTTTCAATTGCTCACGGGCACGAGCCAGATTCGATTTCGACGTGCCCGCCGAAATCCCCAGTTGACTAGCTATCTCTTCGTGCGTATAGCCATCAATCACGTATAGGTTAAACACCAGCCGGTAAGCCGGCGTTAATTGCTGAACCATGCCAATCAGTTCCTCGTGGCTGATCCGATCCAGGGCGGATGATTCGGCCACGGGTACCGATTCGGCCCGACTGATATCATCCTGAAACCGGTATTTCTGGTTCGCTCGGTGATAATCCAGCGCGGTATTGATCAGGATTCGACGCAACCACATCTTGAAGGGTACGTCTGGCCGGTACTGGTGGGCCTTGGTAAAAACCTTCAGAAAACTGTCGTTGAGGATTTCAACGGCTTCTTCCCGCTGGTAGGAATAACGCAGACAAATGCCCATTGCGTAGCCGTAGAACTGGCGGTAAAGCAGTTCCTGGCTTTTGCGGTTGCCGTCCTGACATTGATTCAGCAACCCGACAATATCGGCGGTTGAGGGCGTCATGCTCCGGGATTTAACCTCAATACGAACAACTGGATGCTGGGGTTGCGTGACTCTTAGAAAAAATACCTAAAAATTTGAGAATTATTGTGGTGCCGTTGGGGTGTCTTTCTGAACAATCGGCCAAACGCCCGGACTTGGGAAGCTAACTCCCTTCGTATCACCGCGCTTGGTGTCCTGTCCGAAGTAATACAGCGGCCAGCCCTTATAAGTTAGTTGCGAATGTCCCGCCACAGTAATCGAGCCAAACAGGGATTTGTCTAAGGTAGACGGAATCTCGCTGAGCGTGGATTCGTAGAGCGGCCATACGGCATTGTTGCTGAAATCGGATTTGGTGAAATTGTTCTTGTTGTTTTTGTCATTCTTGAAGGCATACAGCGTCCGGCCCTGCCCATCGACGAAGAACAGCGTTTTGCCGGTGCCCTCCTGATAGGCGCTGGTGTACGACTTGCCATCGTGCCCAACCAATTGCGTATTGGTCAGCATGATCGTGTAGGTCGGCTTGGCGACGAACCACACATTACCCACGTTCTCGCCCGTAACATCCCCCTTTTTTGTATCATCTTTGTAATAATAAAGGGGCCAGCCTTTGTAAGTCGTTTGTTTGGTGCCATCCGCCCGGGTGATTGTCGTGAAATCGGCTTGATTCAGGCCCGTGCCGAGCGAGGGCGATTCGCGGTAAAAAACGGGCCAGGCCGTGAGACAGTTGCCCGTGCAGGCTGAGTTACCGTCGAAGTCATTGGAGAAAAAGTAGAGCGTTCGTCCGGTTTCGTCCGTGAGCACGTTACCCAGCGAGGTATTGTTCAGCTGAATGCCGGCCTGGGGGGCGGCTGTCTCTCCATTGTCTTTAGAACAGGCCAGCAGCATACCAGCCGTCGATAAGGCAAAAGCAATTCGCCTGCTATAGGTCAATAGCGTTTTCATACTTTTAAAGGATAAAGAGTGAAAAAGAAAAAAGCGAATCGATTCGGAGCCAGTACGGACCTGCATTCGGAAGGGTTGCGTGGGCGGATCAAAATTTTTAAAAAACCATTGATGGGCAGGACCTGGATTTCTCGGTCTATTGGCTGGATAACGGCGCTGGCTGGACTGGTAGCGCTGGTAATGGCCTGTCAATCAACGGGCCGCCCGCACCCGCCAGGCATTGCGCTTTCGTTCGATGATCGGTTTATCCACGAGTGGTACCAGCTGCGGCCGCTGTTCAAAAAGTACAACGCGCGGGTAACGTTTTACATTACTCAGTTCGACAGCTTATCGAAGGAGGAAATCGGGATGCTCCGTACGCTCCAGCGCGACGGCCACGAAATAGGTTGCCACGGGGCCATTCATACAAATTCTATCGGGTACGTCTGGCACAACTCCATGGCGGAGTACCTGAAAGATGAGATCGACGCTTCGGTAATTCCCATGCAGCAGAACGGCTTTCGGCCTACTTCGTTTGCCCATCCCGGCGGAGCCCAGATTTGGTACATCGACCGGGAACTGCTGAAGCGGTTTCTTTTATTGCGCGACGTCGCCGTGGTGGAGCGAAAGCTGTTCGGCTTTACATTCCGGTGGAACATCCGGAACATGAGTAGCATTTACTATATCTTCGATGGCGACCAGACGGTCAATTCGTTGTTATTCGACGAAGGAGCCGGCCTGAGCGGGCTACAGATCAAAACGGCCCTGCAAAAGGCGGGGGAAGATAAATCGGTGTTGATGGCATTTGGTCACAAGCCGTACTGGAAGCCCATAGGACCAGGAGAGTACGGCTTTCGGGTGGCACGACTGGACAGCCTGTTGGCAGAAAGTCAGCGCCTGGGTCTGAAAACCTACACAATGTCCGAGCTGGTACGGGAGTCGGATTAAGACCCTATCTCTAGCGACTCAGCAACGCGTGGCCTAATTCCGGCACAAAAGCGGGCTTCGGCACGGCAGTTTTAGCGGTCAGGCGATCCTGGCGCACATAAACCCGGACGTATTGAAGATCAGCGACCTGCGTGTACTGTTCCCGGATGACCTTGCTAACGGTCGCAAAGTTCTCGTGCCGCTGCTTCGGACTGTTGAGAGCCATGCTGTTCATGCCCACCGCATCGAGAAAAACGGCAGGACGATTCGTGATCAATTCACTGACGTACCGTTTCTGGTACATATCCTGCATCGGATTGGGCACAATGCTCCGTTGCGAATGACTTTCGCTAACGCCCTGCGCCAGTTGGGTCTCAACGTAAAACTGACAGTTCCAGCCCCAGACAGCAAGATAATCGCCTGGTTTTGTGTAGCGCTGGACTGTCTGGGAAACCGGCGACAGCGTTAGGTCCGTGTAGTTGGGAAACGAAGCCAGGTACGGATTGACGTGGTACAGCCATTTCTGGTAGCCCGTGGTTGGCTCGGCCATCGCAAAGTTAAGCGGGGCGTTTTTTAACCACGGTCTGAGGGAATACAGAGAACTGTAAACAAAAACCTGACCCAGCAGCAGGATCGGCAGTGAAATAACAAAAGCCGGATAAAGCCGCTGTCTCAGGGCCGGCACCGAACTCTGACTGATCAGGTGCAGACCAACTGCGGTTAGCCAGCCCATCGGAAATACCATTAAAAGCAGGTGGTGTGCAAACTGGGTTCCGGGCCGGATGGTAGCAAAAAGGGCGCTCAGGAGCGTTGCCAGTACCAGCGCGTGGGTCCAGGTGAAAAGCATCTGTCTGCGGTGTGCCGCGTCAGACGACCGGACAACCAGCAACATACCGATAACGGCAGCTACCGTGTAGCAGACAAGGGTCAGGAGAAAGTCTACCAGCCGGGAGAAGAAAATCGGCGCTTTAACCAGCTTCCAGAAAAAGCTCTGCTGCACCATCGGCACATCCGCGTAGATACCGGAATAGGTTTTCAGGTTACCCACGAAGTAATACGTAATCAGGTCGCCGGTAACGCCATAAGACTCGGCCAGACCAAAGACAACGAGGTTCGGAAGCACAAAACCGGCGGCCAGGGTCAGGATGGCCCGCAGCGACTGGCGAAGTTGCGTACAGATCAGAAACAGCACGACTACCAGGCCAATGGCTCCAATGATTGGCAGCGTTTGCAACTTGCAATAAGGAACGATACCGGCGATCAAACCGATACCAAAAAGACCCCAGAGCGACGGACGCTTGGCGTGGAACAGCCGGATCGCTCCGTTAAACGCAAGAATAATTAGCGGGAACGAAGTCAATTCACTGCTGTAGTGCAGAAAATCGGCCTGGGTGGACCAGGCAAAGAAGACCGTCACAACCGTCAGCGTCAACCGGCGCGCCAGCGGACTTACCCAATCGCGCAGTCCCCGATCGAAAAGCACCAGAGACACAAGGAGAAGCAGCAGTGCCACAACCCGCGAGGTGGTATAATCAAAGGGAAAGCCCAGATAAGCCGGTAAAAGCAGCAGGTAATTGTTGATCGGACCAATGGTTGTGCCGTCGACCGCCTGGCCGTAAACCGGATTCCGGGCCAGCGACAGGGCCTGGGTGATTACCTGACTTTCGTCGCAGTTAATTTCGTGATTGTAAAAAAGGGAAGGGACCCGCATGAAGACCAGCAACAAAAGGCACAGGCCCATAAAAACGCTATCCTGTTTGAGCCAGTCATAACGCCTGCTTACGGAAGGCGGGGGAGAACTGAGCAGGAGCAGTGCAATCAGCAAACCAACTGCAATGGGGTAGTATAACCAGGAAAAGACGGAGATCACTTAGGACAGTTTAGGTTAGTAACGTGCACGTTCGGGCCGCTCATTCAATCCGTTCACTAAGCGTTGTGTCGGTGGCCGGTCGAACTTTTCAGGTTCCTTTTACCGGACGGAAACTGGCATTCGTGCCTGGTCTCCGCCACCGGGAAAGCCTGATAAGATGAGCTTCTCTAAAGAAGTAACCGGAGAAACAGAAAAGAGGTTTAGCTAAAAGGCTGTTAATCAACCAAAAAGCGAATTATATGTATATAGTGTATTTTTTTAATTGTTAAACCCAATTTTTCCTGGACAACCTAAGCGGGCTCAGCCGGATGAAAACAGCGCCAGTGACCGGCTAACCGGTCTTTACACAGGGTGGGTCAGTTAGCCGGTCATTGGCGCTGTTTTATTGAATGACGATTTTTCGGACAACCATTTTGTCGTTCCAGTAAAGACGGAGAAGATAGGTTCCGGCGGGCAAAGTACCCACCTGGAGGTCAAACGACCGGGTGGCCTGAACGGTTTGCCCAAAGACCATTCGGCCGGTGAGGTCAACCAGCGCTACCTGCACTTCCTTGTTCCAGTAAGCCAGCGGCAGGTCGCCGTGGAGCCACGAACGGGTGGGGATCGGGTAGATCGTTAACGACGGGTCCGGGCTCTGGGGAGTTGCCAGGATGAGCGGGGCAATTTCAGCTACATTGGAGTAAACCGACTCCGCAGTCTGATTCAGGGCCATGACCCGGTAATAATAATGAACGGGGTTGCTGGATACGCTCTGGTCGCTGTAAGTTGTGGTCTGGGCCGTTACCTGAGCGATGGGCCTGAACGAACTGGCCGTGTTATCAGAGCGCTCAATCACATAGGCCGTGACGTTATTCCCGGAGGGGGACCACGAAAGGGTATTTTCGGTGGCGGATACCGATTTGACCATCAGACTAGCCGGCGGAGCAATGGCGCTTGCCAGCCCGTACTTGGCGAAAGTTAAGGCGCGCATACCCCGGCCGTTTTTCAGGAGAGGGCCGTTGTAATAATTCAGCTGGTTGCTGAGGTAAGAGTTGGGCAGGTAAGTAATGTCCTGCGCCTGAACGGCTTTGTTCAGCGTCAGAATAATGCGGTTACCTTCGGCCCGGCCGCTGCTGATAAGCCGTTCCTGGGGCGCGTCGGCGTAGTCGAAATAGATAAAATCGCGCAGATCAAGCTTGTACTGATAACCCGTGGCGGGGTTGGTAATCGTCGTGTCCTGCTTCCATTGCATGTTCACGGCGTGGTTAAATTCCAGCACCACTTCGGTTTGCTCCGGGGTGCGGTAAAACGCCCGCTGGATGGTGGGCGAGGAAATTTCCGTTGTGTCGGTTGACTGGTAAAAGTCGCGGGCGATCAGGCGAAAGAGTTCGGCGGCAAACTGTTTGTGACCCGGCGACTCGTAATGGATACCTGTGTAGGTAGGTAGTCCCACCGTAGCAATCGTTTCAGTCTGCGGGTATAACTCAGGAATGCGCCGTTGGAAATCCCGGAGCCAGCCCGCGCCATTGTTGCTTTCGTTCAGCAGGTTAATCTGGGCCACGTAGTATTTACCCACGTTTTTGTAATCCGTCTGCCAGTTCTCGTACAAGGTGTTGAAAGCCTGATCGTATTGGTACGTGCTGCTGCCGCCCGCTTCGTTCTCGCCCTGCCGCCAGATAATGGCTTTCACGCGGTCGGCCACGCCCGCTTTCTGCGCCCGGTAGAGCATCCGACCGTAGATGGTGGCCAGGTCCGCCGGGTTGGCCGCGTTGCGAATCCGGTTACTCCAAATTGAGGAACCACCCGCACCGCCGTTGATGATGCAGGTCGGCATCCCGTATCTTTCGAGAATCAGGCGTTGTAATTCAGTGCTGACAACGCCAACCTGACTGCCGTGGGCGTTGGAAAGGTGCCAGGCCGTATCTGCCACCGACCAGACCGTATCCTCCACAAAATCGACGTAGCCAAAACTGCGAATATATTTACTGGAATAGGAATAGTCCTTTGGGTAAAAAGCGGTGATGTTGGATTGGCCCGCCAGCAGGTAAACGTCTCCGCACAGAATGCTGTCCGCCGAAGCGACCAGTACCGAATCCTTGCCGCCAACGGCGTACAGCTTGAAGCTATACTCCTTTAAACCGGCATCAATGGTTGAATTAAACCGAAAGGAAGCACCCTGATCGCCCGTGGTCAGCGCCGACCGCAGGGCTTTCCACCGCTGCCCGTTCTGGTAGATAAGCAGTGAGGCCGTTGAATAAGCGGTTGATTGCAGTTGCCCAGATACCCGTACTTCGGCTCTATTCTGGGCATCGCGGGCGTACAGTTGTTTGGGCGCGGGCCATTGCTGGAGCCGGACGTTGACCTGGGCTACCACGCGGACCGGTAGCCAGAGAATAAGGTAAATGAAGAGGCCGGTAAAGGTTTTTCCCATAGCGGACGGGTTATGGACAGAGAAAATAGACTAACGCAATTAGCTCGGGTCAGCCCGTTTGATGGTTTAGACCGGGTCAGACAACGTCTGAGCGAGTTGGTGTTTTGGCCGGTACAGGAGCCGGGGCACCGTGGCGGTTGAAGCGGTCCTTGATGGTCAGGAAGGGTTTTTCAAAGTAACGGAACGACAGCGCGGCCACACCCACCGACAGCAGAATCGTGGCGGTGTATAGAATAATATTGTAGGGGAGCATCGGCAGCGTGTTGCCCAGCAGGCGGTTCATGACGTTGATGCAGACGACCGTAACGGCGATGTGGTAGATATAAAGTCCGTACGAAATCTTACCCAGATAATGAACCACGGGCTGTTCGAGGCTGATGATCGACTTTGGATTGGACGCGACGTTGACGATGAAGTAGCAGAAAAACAGACCGTACGTTTCGAGATTGAAACCGGGGATGTTAACGCCCGTTGCCAGCATCAGGATCAAAACGGAGTAGACCAGCCATTGAACTTCCCGGCGATACAGCACCTGCAGAATCGTTTGCTTGTCGTGGTAGATCAGGTAAGCACCGAGTCCACCGATTACCATCGTTAAAATCCGAAACTGGCTCAGGAAGAACAGAATAGTCGTTTTCATCTGCGCCCAATCGCTGCCCGTGCCGGTGACGAAGGTCATGTAGAACCAGAACAGCAGAACCAGACCAAGGATGTAGGTAAAAATCGGTTTGAGGAACTGGATCAGCCCGGTGCTCATGACAATCCACGGCCACAGCAGGTAAAACTGCTCTTCCACGCCAATCGACCACGTTTGCGAACACAGGTAAGGTGATCCGTAGAAGATCATCGCCAGGTTGGGCAACACCAGCATGAACAGAGACAGCCGCTTGTAAATATTGGCGTCGTAATAGTAGGTATCGTGATTGGCTTCGTGGAACAGCGAAATTTCCGGGAAGACAAAGAAGCTGAGCAGCACAATCAGGAAGTAGAGCGGCCAGATTCGCAGCATCCGGCGAACATAAAAGTCCTTAGCGCTGACGTTGCCGTATTTGCCCCGCTCCTGAAGCAGCAGGTACGTAATGAGAAAACCGCTTAGTACAAAGAACAGCCCGACGCCCAGCTTCCCCATGTTTTTGATGAAGTAGTGGTGGTACATATTGGGCAGGCCAAAGACTTCCTTTACTTGTTCGAGGTGGTGAAACAACACCGAAAAAGCCGCAATAAAGCGGACACCGTTCAGGTTGGGAAAATATTTGACGTTTTTAGGGTCCTTGAAAGGAAGCAGTTGGCTCATACGGGCGATAAGATAAGCATTGACTTCTCGTTCGCGATTCGCTTACCAGAGAATTAGCTTTGTAAAGGTACCGAAAAAAGTCAGCCTGTAATAAGCTGACTTTTTTAACGATTCATTACTGATGATCGAATGGGCAGTACTGGTGAGCAGCTAAGCAACAATTAGACCGTCTTATCGATGAGGTGGCCTAAATCGTGCCCCATTTTGTCCCGTTTTGTCCGGAGGTAATATTCATTATGCGGATTGGGCTTGATGTGGATGGGAATGGTTTCCACGATTTCCAGACCGTAACCCATCAGACCCGCGCGCTTTTTAGGATTGTTGGAAATCAGCCGGAGCTTGGTAACGCCCAGATCGCGGAGGATTTGGGCGCCAACGCCGTAATCCCGGGCGTCCATTGGCAGACCCAGTTCCAGATTGGCTTCAACCGTATCGCGGCCCATCTCCTGTAATTTGTACGCCTTGAGCTTATTCAGTAAACCAATGCCGCGTCCTTCCTGGAACATGTACAGCACAACGCCTTTGCCTTCCTTCTCGACCATTTCCATGGCGGCATGGAGCTGAGGACCGCAGTCGCAACGGCAGGATCCGAAAATGTCGCCCGTAACGCAGGACGAATGAACCCGTACCAACACCGGCTCGTTTTTTTCCCAGGTGCCTTTGATCAGCGCCAGATGCGTATCGCCGGTATTGGTCTGCTGGTAGGCAATCAGGTCGAAATGACCCCACTCGGTGGGCATGTCCACGCCGATCTCGCGTTTGATGAGGCTTTCCTGCTTAAGCCGGTATTCGATCAGGTCCTGAATACTGACCAGTTTCAGGCCAAATTTGTCGGCCATCTGACGGAGTTGCGGCAGCCGGGCCATTGTCCCGTCTTCGTTCAGAATTTCAATCAACACACCCGCCGGCTGAAGACCCGCCAGCCGCGCAAAGTCAATCGTCGCTTCGGTATGGCCCGCCCGGCGAATTACGCCTTCGTTGACGGCCCGCAGCGGGAAGATATGCCCCGGACGACCTAAGTCTTCGGGTTTGGTGTCCGGATTAACCAGCGCCTGAATCGTCTTGGCGCGGTCGCTGGCGGAAATACCCGTCGTGCAGCCGTTGCCCAGCAGATCGACCGAAACCGTAAAGGGCGTTGTGTGCACCGATGTGTTGTTGCCAACCATCATTTCGAGACCCAGTTCATGACAGCGGGCTTCGGTCAGGGGCGCACACATGAGGCCCCGGCCTTCTTTGATCATAAAATTGACCATTTCGGGCGTAATTTTTTCGGCCGCGCAGACCAGATCGCCTTCATTTTCCCGATCTTCGTCGTCGACAACTATAATAATTTTTCCGTCACGAATATCCTGAATCGCGTCTTCGATTCGATCAAGCCTGATGACTGGTGATTGCGTCGATGAGTCACTGGCATCGGCGGAGGGGAGGTGACCAGACTCGTTACCCTGAGTCTGTATAGTGATATTATAATTGTTCATCGCTTTAGATGATGAAGTAGTTTGAAACGTACTCAACCTTACAACATCGTTCGGCAAAGATACGTTCGATGCGCAAGACCACCGTTAATACGCTAAAAATAACCCGGAAACGTTTTATACAGGGAATAGTCGCCCGATAAATCGTTATTCATTCAGCATACGTCAAAACTTTACCCCGTGATTGCAGTCAGGAAGTGGGCGGCCGAATGGCCGGAGGTAGCCAGTCGGTGGATAAAACTCCTTTGTCTTTGTATGGGCATACTAGCCAGTCACACTCTACTGGCCCAGAACTGGTGCGACCCGAATCAGCGGCCACCCGCAGCCGAAACCGGCGGCTTTTCGGTTAGAAGCAGTAAAGGATGTGCCCCGTTCACGGTAGAAATAATGGCAATCGCCAACAACGTTACCAATCAGCAATACATCTACGAATACACGGGGGGCGATCCAACGAGAGAAGCCTCGGTAAGCAGTAAGTTAACAAAGGCAACTACCTACACCTACACCAAACCCGGCGTCTACCGCATTCTGCAGGTCGGGAGCGGAACCGGGACGGGCTCGATTGCCTGCATTGAGATAACCGTACTGGACGTTACGTTGCCCACTATTTCGGTCACCAGTTGCGCCGACCGAAATGTGACGGTGGTAATCGAGAACGACAGCATTGCCCGGCAGTATAACGACTTCGTGATCAGCTGGGGGGATGGCGTGGCGCAGACGTTCAATTCGGGCAACCTGGGCGCTCCGCTCATTCACCAGTACGGTGATCTGGCCGCGCGTACCATTACCGTTCAGCCCCGCTACAACAATACAACCTGCGCTCCGGCGCCCTACACAACGACCATCACGCCCAGCAAAGCACTCACCAAGCCGGTCATCAGCCGACTCGCCACGGCGGGTAACTCGGTTACGCTGCAGATTCAGGCGGACAGCAACCAGACGCTCAGTGTGCAGCAAAAAGGCGCTTCGGGTACCTACGGATCAACGCCGTTCAGCCGGAACGGCAGCGGACCCATCACGGTCGGTAACGTAACGTCGCATCCAACCTGTTTTAAGGTAACCACGCAGGACGGTTGTAGCCAGTCGACCGAGTCGGACGAAGTGTGCAGCATCAACCTGGAAGTTGGCGTCGATGCCGCGAAAAAGCAAAACCAGCTGAAGTGGACGGCGCTGACCGGACAGTCCAATTTCAGAAATTATATCGTCAGTAAAAACAGCATTACACTGAGTACCATTACCAGCGCAGCCACCAACACGCTCGATGACGGCGCTGATCTGGTTTGCGGCCAGCAATACTGTTATCAGGTTACGGCGCAGGCCGGCACAGCCCTTATCCTGTCGGATCGGGTATGCGTTGTCGCGAAGTCGAACGACGTGCCGCCCCCGTTTTCAACCGTTCAGGTTTCGGTCAACGACAACGGCCTGGTTGACCTACGCGGAATCCTGCCCCTGCCGTCGACGCAGAATCCAATTTACAACATGATTGTGCTGCGCAATGACGGAGCGGGCGGCTCATTCTCGCCGGTGCAGACAGTAGCCAACGGCAACACGTTTCAGGACGCCAATGTCCAGACCTCCCGGCAGTCGTATTGCTATCAGGTCGTTTACCAGAATGCCTGTGAGGTAGCCTCGGACCCGTCCCAAGCGGTTTGTACCATTCATCTGGCCTCTAACTCGGGCACCACGATCGACTGGACGAATCAACCCCCTTTCAGCAGTGAGGGGATCCAGCAGTACATTATTGAAAAACGCGACCCCAGCGGGACGTTGCGCGATGAAGTGCCGGTTGGCCTGAACACCGCCTACGAACCAAACCGCAGTGATCCGGATATTCAGCAGTTCCGGTTCCGGGTCAAAGCCATTACCGCCACGGGTGCCGTTAGTTACTCGAACTATTACAACATCGCGTTTGCGCCGAACCTTTACCTGCCCGACGCCTTTACGCCCAATGGCGATGGGATCAATGATCGGTTTGAGCTGAAAGGCAGCTCCTATTTCGAATCCATTCGAATGACGGTCTACAACCGCTGGGGAAACGCCCTCTTTCATTCCGACGACCGGACGGGCTGGGATGGTACGCTCAACGGGCAACCGGCGCCGTCGGGTACGTACACCTATCGCATTGAAGCAACCGATCAAACAGGACAAAAGACGGTAAAGGCCGGTT